>OLQC01000630.1_pt1 | contig 35149 bp, 30 predicted proteins | sample 1672471 | NCBI WGS metagenome assembly OLQC01 (sample SAMEA3136689, study PRJEB25190) | human gut metagenome | biome: human gut; feature: human-associated habitat; material: faeces | place: Austria | collected 2013 | reverse complement strand
CAGAAGAGAATTCCACTGTATAAATGGATGGTAGAATTAAACTTTGCAATTTTCAAGACAAGAATTAGTGTTGATGTTTGTAGAAAGCGATAGTGATCTATGGTACAATATAGTATAAATATATCACATATGATAAAGAAATGTGCGGGTAACGGAGGATGAAAATACAATGATTCACTCAAAAAAATTGGAAGAAACTGCTTTATGGAAAGAATACGAGAAAGAAGCTGGTTCTGGAAACAAGAGAGTCATATGGGTAAAAGATGTCTATGAATATGCAGTAGAATATTTGAAGGATGTTCGTAGAAATTTTGACAATTATACACTACATGACGAAACACATATCTTGAATGTATTAGATGCCATGGGTGGATTATTGGGTGATCAGATAAGCTGTTTATCTGTGGGTGAATTGGAATTATTGATTCTGGTTGCAAGCTTGCATGATATTGGTATGGTTTACACGGATGAGGAAAAGAATGAAAAGTATGAGGATATAGAAAGCAGAAAACAGTTTTTGAGGGAGGATTATCCGGAGTTCCTAAGAAGTACAAAGGAAGAATGGACAGAAGATATGTGGCAATCTTATCTTCGTAAGCTACATTCTTGGCGTGTGGCAGAGGTGTTAAACAAAAAAGAGTGGAAAGAATTGATCAATCACCGCCCGCTGGAAGCCGTGCCTTTGCAGTGTATAGTAACCGTTTGTGAGGCACATGGTTACAATCCTTCAGATATGGTTGGTAATCATGATTTGGATTATTTACCGGCAAATGATGTAAGCCCATTATTTTGTGCGATGCTGTTACGATTGGGAGATTTATTGGACTTTGATGATACCCGGGCACCTAAAGTATTGTACAGTTATGTGGAACGTAACAAAAAAAGCTGTGAAGAGTGGAAGAAACATCAGACTTCTGCAGGCTTTTCATACCCAACATCTCCAACAACAGAAGCTTTACCATATAAAGCACGCTGTAGCAATCCCGGAGTAGAACATGCGGTTCGAAATTTTTTGGACTGGGTTGATGATGAACTTGGAAATTGTGCAAAATTGCAGAAGTATTGTCATAATAGTTGGCAACAGAATTTCCCATTTCCAAGATATATCTTACGCAATGAAATCGAATCCGATGGATATATGAGTGGAGATTTCTGCATTACGATGGATCAAACGAAGATTTTAGAGTTGCTTACTGGAGAAAACTTATATGATAATCGGGATGTTTTCGTGAGAGAATTACTTCAGAATGCGATCGATGCTACTTTACTTCGCGGAAAAATGGATCCTGATTTTACACCGGAAAAGTCACGTATTGATTTCTGGGAGTGGAATGACAAGGACGGAAACATCTGGTTTCGCATTGATGATGAGGGAACCGGAATGACCATGGGAATGCTTCAAAGATATTTTCTGAAAGTGGGAAATTCATATTATTCTTCCAAGGAAATTGAGAGAGACTTAAGAAATCATAATCAGACAGAAAAGTATCATGGTATCAGTCGCTTCGGAATTGGTTTTCTGTCATGTTTTCTTAACGGAGAATATGCAGAAGTGTCAACTCTTTATTTTGATCCTGATAAAAACCGCAGGGAGGAAGTGTCGACGATTTCCTGCCTTAACAAACATTATGGATTGCGTTTACAAGTAACTGGACTTAGCGGATATTATACGTTGCTAAATCAGTCCAAAAATCATTTACCTAATACGCAAATGCCAACTCCGGGAATATATGATTTGCAAACATCCTATCAGCATGGAAGAACGGGGTACCGGATGAAACCTGGAACTTCAATTGCGATACGTCTGAATCCTGGAAAGCTGGGAACGTTGGATCTGAAGAAAACAGTGAAAAAATATTTATGCGGCTCTAGAATACCGGTGTATTACAATAATGAAAGAGTTGGGCAAACCTATGAAGAAATTATGGAAGCGGCGCATGCTGTAGAGGGAGAAAAAACTTATGAACTGACGGCTGAAATGAAAGAACAGTTTGATCGGGCGTTTCCAGAAGTCCGTGGGCAGTATCCTAAAATTGTAATGACAACCATTCCTTTAGACACAGAGGAAAATTATATATTGCAAGGTGTATCTGGAGTACTTGTAAAATATGATGTACGTTTTGAGAATGATCCGTGTTGGCAGGTAAAGGATTTGAAGTATAGAGTTAGGGGATATATCGAAGATACTGGGAAAATGCTTCAAATGAAACTAGGTAGTGTATACATGGGAGAAGATAATTTCTTTTACGGATGGGATGAATTAAAAGAAAAATATGATGTAGAAGAGATAGAGACACTTGCAAATGCTTTTGAAAATTGTGATGTATGTCCTCAGTCAGAAGAACAGTTGGGAGAAGTGTGGAATCCGTTTCGCACATCTGTCAGTTTATGCGAATGTTGGAGAAGCTATTATGAATATAAACAAGAGCGTCGCCAGACGATGTGCGTGCAAATTGAAGAATGTGGATGTGCAGATATTTGCTCTTTAAATTCGGATTTTCGAGATTCATTAATTCAATGTACGTATCAAGGCGTTTATGTGGGAGGTACGCCTGGGGAACATTATATGGAGGAAGGCCATAGAGGCATGTTTTTTTTGGAAAACGTATGGCAGCCGGTAATGCTGACTAGTCGAGCTGAGGTGATAAGGCTTCCTATAGAAGTGGAATTGTATATTTGCAGTATTATTAATAAATATAGAATGGTAGATTCTTTAGATGATCAATATATAGAGGATGAAAGCTGGATGAATTATACACAAAAAGATTGGAGAAAGCTGGAAAATTCACAATTACAGCAATGGATTAAAGAAAATCAGAAAGATTACTTTGAAAAAAGAGTATGCTTTCTTAAGGAAGCTACTTTATCAGAGCGTGAGGGGGAAAATAGTTACTTAAACAATAATTTGGTTTTATTGAATCAATATCAGGATGCATACTTACACGACCATAATCAAATGAAAATTAATTATGGGAAGGGACAAGCTATTTCATTCTTCGAAAAAGAGAAAAATGAATCGGATGAAATACTGGATCTTTTTCCACCGATGAGATTCTGTAAAGCTGCGAATGACAAGAGTAGGAGATTTCTTTGTAGTGCAGAGCCGGACTATCGGAAAGGAATTACTCTGGATCATCCTTTCATGATCTGGCTCATGAAGAATGCTGTTTTAATGAATAAATATTACCAAAGGCAGTTTAGACAGATCATAGACTGCCTTCGATATAGCGACGTAACAGATATTATTTCTGGAGTAAATTCTATTTGCCAGCAACTGATCAGCTTGCCCGAACATCATGGAGTGGATGTATATAACTTTCCACAACTTAGCAGTGATGATTTCTGGTATATGGAAGATGATGAGAGATCTATATAGATGGAATATTTTCTGGCACTACGGAAAAGCCTGGGGTGTGATTCATTGAATCACGCCCCATTAATAGTTTTGGAGCTGTTTTGCAATAAAGTCCGCCACAAAACAGAAAGAAAGTAGATATATATGAAAAAGTGTGATATAATACTTTAGTTTAGAAGTAGAGTTTAAATGATAATTTTCAGAAGAGAAAAGAGGAAAACAAATGTTTGACTTCACAAAAGAAAGAGAAGCATTTGAAAATAAAGTATGGCTCAGTTCCCCCACCATGCATGGACCGGAACTGGAATATATAAAAGAAGCCTATGAAACCAACTGGATGTCAACGGTTGGTGCAAATATCAATGAAGTGGAGCGATTAGCCTGTGAAAAGGTAGAATGTAAATATGCAGTCGCCTTGTCAGCAGGAACTGCAGCACTTCATATGGCAGTGAAACTGGCAGGAGTAAAACCGGGAGATAAAGTATTCTGTTCCGATACGACATTTGATGCAACGGTGAATCCGGTTGTCTATGAAGGTGGAATTCCGATATTTATCGATACGGAATATGATACCTGGAATATGGACCCGGTGGCATTGGAAAAAGCATTTGTACTTTATCCGGAAGTGAAAGTGGTTGTTACAGCACATCTATACGGTACACCGGGAAAAGTGGATGAAATACGCAATGTGTGTGAAAAGCACAATGCGATTTTGATCGAGGATGCAGCAGAATCACTTGGTGCGACTTATAAAGGAAAGCAGACGGGACAATTTGGTGATTTTAATGCAATCTCATTTAATGGAAATAAGATTATAACCGGATCAGCCGGTGGAATGCTTCTTACCGATGATGAAGAAGCGGCAAAGAAAGTGCGGAAATGGTCCACACAGTCCAGAGAAAATGCCCCATGGTATCAACATGAGGAACTGGGATACAATTACCGCATGAGCAATGTAATCGCAGGCGTGGTGAGAGGACAGTTTCCTTATCTGGAAGAGCATATTGCACAGAAGAAAGCAATTTACGAAAGGTATAAAGACGGACTGAAGGGACTTCCAGTACATATGAATCCATATGATGGAACAAATAGTGAACCGAATTTCTGGCTCAGTTGTATGATCATTGAACCGGACGCCATGTGCAAGCAGGTACGTGGTGAACAGGAAGCTCTCTATATCGGCGAACAGGGGAAAAGCTGTCCGACAGAAATCTTGGATGCAATTGCGAGTATCAATGCGGAAGGACGGCCGATATGGAAACCGATGCATATGCAGCCAATTTATCGTTTGAATGGTTTTGTGACACGGGAAGGAAACGGAAGAGCGAAGACCAATGCGTATATCAGAGGTGGGACTCTTGGAAAAGACGGAAAGCCACTTGATGTGGGAATGGATATCTTTCATCGCGGATTGTGTCTGCCGAGTGATAATAAAATGACAGTGGAGCAGCAGAACCGAATTATAGAAGTGATCAAAGAGTGTTTTGCATAGGCAGGAGATAATAATGCAGCATAAACAGGGATTTTATGAAAAATATGTAAAACGACTGATAGATATTGTGTGTTCACTGGTTGTTCTGGTATTGTTCTGGTGGCTATATATAATTTTAGCGGTAATGGTTCGTGTAAAACTTGGTTCTCCAGTACTGTTTAAACAACAAAGACCGGGAAAAAACGAAAGAATTTTCAATATGTATAAGTTTCGTACAATGACGGATGCGCGGGATGAAAACGGGAACTTGTTATCAGATGAGATTCGATTAACAAAGTTTGGAAAAGCTCTTCGGGCAACCTCCTTGGATGAATTGCCAGAGATTTTCAATATTCTGAAAGGTGATATGAGCCTTATTGGTCCGAGACCATTATTGGTACAGTATTTGCCAAGATATAATGAAGAACAGCATCACAGGCATGATGTCAGACCTGGACTTACAGGGTATGCGCAGGCACATGGAAGAAACGCAGTGTCATGGGAAGAAAAGTTCGCAATGGATGTGTGGTATGTGAATCATGTTTCGATGAAAACGGATATTAAGGTTATTTTGGATACAGTAAAAACTGTAGTGAAAAAAGAAGGAATTTCGTCAGATACATCAGCGACGATGGAAGAGTTTATGGGAAACAAATAAATGAAAAAATTGGCTATCATAGGTGCAAGTGGTCATGGAAAAGTGATTGCTGATATTGCTGTCAAAAACGGATATGAAGAAATAGTATTTCTGGATGATAATCCTGAATTAAAAGAATGTGCTGGATTTCCAGTTGCGGGAACCTCAGAAGATGCAGCAAAATATCCAGATTATGATATTATTGTTGCGATAGGGAATGCCTCTATTCGCAGGAAAATGCAACAAAAAGTAGGAGAAGACAGACTGACCACTTTGATTCATCCTCAATCGGTAATCAGCAGAAGAGTTACGATTGGAAAAGGTACCGTGATTATGGCAGGTGCAATAATTAACTCTGATACAAATATTGGAGAGGGATGTATCATAAATACTGGTGCATCTGTTGACCATGATTGTAATATTGGAGATTTTGTACATGTTTCAGTAGGAGCACATGTTGCAGGCACTGTAATCATTGGAAATGGAACTTGGATCGGTGCAGGAGCTACAGTGAGTAACAATATTGAGATATGTGAAGTGTGTATGATTGGTGCTGGTGCATTAGTAATAAAAAATATAAAGGAGAATGGAACCTATATAGGAGTTCCGGTGAAAAAAATGAAAAACGAACATATTTTCGGGGGGGGGGTAACCCTTAGATTATATAATGTATCAATCCCTAATGTAAAAATTGCATAAGGGAGAAAAGCTATGAAAGATTTGTACATTATTGGCTCAGGCGGTTTTGGTCGAGAAGTTGCATGGTGCGTTGAGAGAATTAATGATGTGACATCGACATGGAACCTTAAAGGTTTTATTGATGATAATGAAACAAAGTGGAAAACAAAAGAGGATGGGTATACTGTACTTGGTGATTGTGAGTATCTGAAACAGCAGGAAAATGCTTATGCAGTTTGCGCGGTTGGAAATGCTAAAGTACGCAAGCAAATAATTGAAAAATTATCAAATAGTGGCGTGCGATTTGCAACAATTGTAGATCCATCTGTCATCTTATCAAAGAGAGTTTCAATTGGCGAGGGAACTATTATATGTGCAGGTGCAATTGCTACAGTAGATATCAGTATTGGAAAGCATGTGATTATTAACTTAGATTGTACGTTGGGACATGATGATGTGATTGGAGATTTTGTGACAATTTATCCAAGCGCGAATGTTTCGGGTAATGTGATAATAGAGGAGTGTTGTGAATTTGGCACAGGTGCACAAATAATACAAGGAAAGAAAATTGTCAAAAATACAATCGTGGGAGCTGGAACAGTTGTGATAAGGGATATAAATGAAAGTGGAACTTATGTCGGGTGTCCTATAAGAAAGGTAAATTAAATATAATGAATAAGATCATATGGATAATGAATCATTATGCGACTAGTGCATTAGAACAAAAGGGGGGACGGCATTATTGGATGGCGAAAGAACTTGTTAAGAAAGGATATCAGCCTGTCATATTTTGTGCAAATACAGTACATAATTCAGAGTGTTGTATAAAGCAAAAGGAAAAGTATGTATTAAAACAGCAGGATGGTAGTACTATTATCATTGTAAAGTCTACGCCATATAAGAAAAATGGAATTAGCAGAATACGAAATATATTAAGTTTTTATAGAAATGTAATACCAGTAGCAAAAGAATATATGTTGTTGACTGGAAAACCTTATGCTATTCTAGCATCTAGTGTGCATCCTTTGACTTGTGTTGCAGGAATTAAATTGGGGAAAAAAATGAAATCTCCATGTGTTGCAGAAATTAGGGATTTGTGGCCGAAGGAATTGGTAGATATAGGGGCGATAAATGAAAAACAGCTTGTGACGAAAATGTTATATCGTTTGGAAAAATGGATATATTGGAAAGCGGATGCAGTTGTTTTCACTATGGAAGGGGGAAAACAGTATATTTTAGATCATAAATGGGATAATGAAAATGGGGGAAATATAAATTTAAGTAAAATTTTTTATATTAACAATGGCGTTGATATAAAGAATTTTGAAGAGAATGCAGAAAGATATCCATCAATGGATGTTGATATAAATAATGGAAAGTATTTTAATTTTGTTTATACAGGGTCAATTCGTAGAACAAATAGTATAGATACTTTAGTAGATGCAGCAAAAAAAATACAAAATAAAAATATTCAGATTTTATTATGGGGGGCTGGTGATTATGTTGAAGCAATACAAAAACGTATTGAAACGGAGAATATAACAAATATAAAATATAAAGGTGTTGTAAAAAAATGTGAGATACCAGGAATCCTAAAAAAAAGCGATGTAAATATTATTCATTGGAATGATATGGATACTTTAAAATATGGGTGCAGTTACAATAAAATGTTTGAATATTTGGCAGCTGGACGTCCGATTTACTCGACGGTACATGTTGGATATAGCATAATAAATAGTGGTCATTGTGGTATGGAGGCATCTGGTTGTACAGCAGAAGATTACGCAAGGGATATGCAAAAATTCTATGAAATGTCTAAAATGGAAAAAGACATATTAGGAAAGAATTCAAAACAAAAAGCTAAGGAATTTGATTTTGACGTTTTAACTCAAAAGTTAGTTGCTATTATTGAAAATTTACATAAAGCAGAAGTTGTGGAGGACAAGGAAAATGAAAAATAAAAAGCATATAATTGCTGTTGCTGGAACAGGATATGTTGGGTTATCTAATTCTGTTTTATTGGCACAACATAATACTGTATATGCTGTTGATATTGTACCAGAAAAGGTAAAGATGATAAATGACAGAATGTCACCAATTATTGACAAAGAGATTCAAGAGTATTTAGAAACCAAAGAGCTTGATTTGAATGCAACATTAGATGCAGCAGAAGCATATGCAAATGCAGAATTTGTTGTGATTGCAACACCGACAAATTATGATGCAAAAAGAAATTATTTTGATACATCATCAGTGGAAACTGTGATAAAGTTGGTAAAACAATTGAATCCGAATAGTACTATTGTGATTAAATCGACTATTCCAATTGGATTCACAAAATTGATTCGAGAAAAAATGAAATTTAAAAATATTATTTTTTCACCTGAATTTTTAAGAGAAGGGAAAGCTTTATACGATAATTTATATCCTAGCAGAATTGTGTTAGGGGTACCAGAACAGGAAGAAAAATTACAGGATAAAGCCAAAGCGTTTGCAGGCTTGCTACAGCAGGGAGCAAAAAAAAAGAATATTAAAGTATTGTATACTGATACAACAGAGGCGGAAGCAGTAAAATTATTTGCAAATACATATCTTGCCATGAGGGTATCTTTCTTTAATGAACTCGATACTTATGCGGAAAGCAAAGGATTAAATGCTAAGCAGATTATTGAGGGAATGAGTTTGGATCCACGTATTGGAAATCATTATAACAATCCATCATTTGGATATGGAGGATATTGTCTTCCGAAAGACACTAAACAGATGTTGGCAAATTTTGAAGATGTTCCCAATGATTTAATTAAGGCCATTGTAAATTCGAATCAGACCAGAAAGGCGTTTGTAACAGATCAGATATTGAAAAAGGCGGGATATCCACAGAAAAAAAATATCGTGATAGGCATCTATCGTTTAATTATGAAAGCTAATTCGGATAATTTCAGAGAATCTGCGGTACAGGGAGTTATGGAAAATTTGTTAAATAGAGGGGTGGAGGTTATAATTTTTGAACCAACATTAGAGGCTGAGAAATTTGATGGAGTACCTGTAATACAGGATTATATAGAGTTTTGTAAAAAATGCGATTGCATTATTGCAAATCGTATGGATGAGAAGATAGAACTGATAAAAAATAAGGTATATACAAGGGATATTTACGGAGCTAATTAGGAGGAAAAAATGATACCGTTGATGAATTTAGATCGACAATATGCTAGTTTACAAGAAAAACTAGATGAAGCTGCTTTAAGAGTGCTTCATTCTGGAAAATATATTTTAGGTGAGGAAGTAATAGAATTTGAAAAAGAGTTTGCAAATTATTGTGGCGTGAAATACGCAGTTGGTGTTGGAAATGGTACAGATGCACTTATTATTGCATTGCAGGCATGTGGAATTAAACCGGGAGATGAAGTGATTACATGCGCAATGAGTTTTTTTTCAACGGCAGAAGCAATTAGTATTGTTGGCGCAACACCAGTATTTGTAGATTGCACAAAAGATACATTTGTAATTGATGCATTAGAAATTGAAAAAAAAATAACGGATAAAACAAAAGCAATTATTCCAGTTCATCTTTATGGACAATGTGCAGATATGGATAAAATAAGAAAAATTGCTGAAAAATACAATTTAAAAGTAATTGAGGATGCTGCACAAGCTGCTGGCGCGGAGTATAAGGGACAAAAAGCAGGTTCGTTAGGGCTAGTCGGCTGTTTTTCATTTTTCCCTACAAAGAATTTAGGATGTGCTGGCGATGGTGGAATTATAACTACAAATGATGAGGGCGTTTATAAGCAGTGTCTTGCATTGAGAGTGCACGGAAGTGGAATAAACGGATTATTTACATATGGAAAACAAAAAGATATTGATGTTTCAGCAGAAATCATAGATTTTAACGGAAATCTTCCAAAATATTTTAATTTTGTTTTAGGACATAATTCAAGATTAGATGCGCTACAAGCAGCCATTTTGAGAGTTAAGTTGCCTTTTCTGGAAAGTTGGAATAGTACGAGAAGAAAATTTGCTGAAGAATATAATGATGAAATAAAAAATACTGAAATTATAAAACCTGTGTGTGGGGGAGAAAATTTACATATTTATTATGTATATGTGATTTTGACAGAATTCCGGGATGAACTTCGAAAAAAAATGGAGGATGAAGGAATTGCGACAGGAGTATATTTTCCAATACCATTACATTTGCAGAAAGTATTTGAAAATTTAGGTTATACAGAAGGTGATATGCCAAATGCCGAATATTTGGCAGCGCATGGACTTGCAATCCCGATGTTTGCAGAATTGACAGAGAAAGAAAGAAGTAAAGTTGTTAATGTAATTAATAATTTTAAAAAGGTGTAAATAGGTTATGTTACTTTCAGAGTTAGTTGAGGGAATAGATGGAAAATTAATCACTGATGGTGAGTTTGAGATAATGAATTATTGTACGGCAGATATTAAAAAAAATTTTCTGACTTTTTTGGAAAATCCTAAATTCCTAAAAAAAATAAATTCAAATGTTTCTTGTATTATTTGCAAAGAAGAATATATGAATCAATTGCCGAAGCATATAAAGGGAATATTTATATCGGAAGAACCCAAATATTGTTTTCATAAATTGTTTCATAAAATGAACCAGAATAGAGTGAAAGAGAACAATAAAACATGCATAGGTCGAAACTGCGCAATAAGTTCAATGGCCTTTGTGGCAAAGAATAATGTTGTCATAGGAGATAATGTTACAATTGAACCGTTTGTTGTAGTAAATGAAAATGTTACAATCAAAAATGGATGTACTATACATTCTAATTCAGTCATTGGAGGAAGAAGTTTTTCAGAAGCACGGAGTATTAAAGGAGAAATGTGTGGACTTGATAACATGGGACATACAGTGATTGAAGAAAATGTGGAAATTATGTCACAAACACATATTGCTCAGGGTATATGGGAGGATGATATTACATATATAGGTAAGAATTCAAGAATAGATGCGATGTGTCATATTGGGCATGGAGTGTCTATTGGAAATAGTGTGTTAATAGCTGCGGGAGCCATTATTGGTGGTAACACAAAGATAGATAACAATGTTTGGGTTGGTATAAATGCAACAGTTTCTAATCGACTTAAAATAGGTGAAAACGCCAGAGTTAGTCTAGGTGCTGTTGTGACGAAAAATGTTGAAAAAAATACTATAGTTACAGGAAATTTTGCGATTGAACATAGAAGATTCATTGAACAGATAAAAGCAAATAGCACAAGAGGGATGTAAGAATATGAAATATGCATTAATTGGATGTGGAAGAATAGCAACAAATCATATAAAAGCTGTTATAAATAATGGATTAGAGCTTGTTGCAATGTGTGATATAAATGAAGAACATATTGTAGATTTAATACAAAGGCATGGTCTTGAAAAAGAAATGGAAATCAAGAGATATACTGATTATAAGGAAATGATAACTGAAAATAAGCTTGATCTTGTGAGTATTGCAACGGAAAGTGGATTACATGCAGAAATTGCATTATACTGTATTGATCATGGGATTAATGTTATTATTGAAAAACCAATGGCAATGAGCATTGAAGATGCAAATGAGATTATAAGGCGTTCAAATGAAAAGCATGTTAAAGTATCAGCATGCCATCAGAACAGATTTAATATTGCAGTTCAGGAGCTGAGAAAGGCAGTAGAAAGTGGCCGCTTTGGAAAATTGTCACACGGCTCTATTCATGTAAGATGGAATCGTAATAGGGATTATTATACACAGGCACCGTGGCGTGGTACATGGGCACAAGATGGTGGTGCATTAATGAATCAGTGCATTCATGGGATAGACTTGTTACGTTGGATGTTAGGAGATGAGGTGGAAGAGGTTTATGGTTTTACAAGACAGCAGTTCCACAATTATTTGGAAGCAGAAGATGTTGGAATGGCTGTTGTTAAATTTAAAAATGGTGCGATAGCGACAATTGAGGGAACAACGAATGTATTTCCTAAAAATTTAGAGGAAACGTTATATTTATTTGGTGAAAATGGAACTGTTAAATTAGGAGGAAAATCGACAAATAATATTGATGTATGGGATTTTGCGGATGAATCAGAACAAGATCAGAAGAATAAAGGATTAGAAGAGGAAACCTGCAATGTATATGGAAATGGGCACACGAGCTTGTTTGCAGATATGATAGATGCAATCAAGAATGACAGAAAACCATATGTAGATGCTGTTGCTGGGAGAAATGCATTGGAAATGATTTTAGCAATATATAAAAGTCAAAAGACTGGAAAACCAGTAAAATTACCATTGGAAGATTTTGCAAGCATTGATATGCAGGGAGAATTTTAATGATTATTACAATGTTACTTACAAATGCTTTTGAGATGGATGTGCGTGTTTATAAGGAAGCTAGATACTTAGTGAAAAAGGGCAATAGAGTAACTATTTTATGCTGGGATAGAAATGAATATTCAACGCTAAATACTATAGAGGAAAGAGACGGAATACAAGTTGTGCGTTTTCGCCAACCAGCAGTAGCTGGGTCTGGGTATTGGCAGTTAGGAGCTTTTTTAAAATATACTTTAAAATGTAAAAAATATTTAAAGAATAATCCAACAGATTATATTCACTGTAATGATCTTGATGGTATGATTGCATATCTGATATGTGGGAAGAGAAAACCTTACATTTTTGATATGCATGAATACTATATTCGAGGGAATAAGATAAAACAAAGTATTTTGAAAAAATTAGTGAAATATTTTATAAAAAACAGTTATTATTCATTGTATGAGAATGATGGATATTTAAATTTATATAATTCCAATATTACACAGCGTTTAGTGCCTTTGAAGAATTATCCAGATCTAGATTGTTTAAAACCATTAGAAAAAACAATATCAGATAAATTCCGAATAGGATATCATGGGTGTGTAAGAGGACAGATTCCAGAATTTAAGGCGTTGTTTGATGCGTGTAAAGAGATGCCAGATGTACGGATTGATATTAATGGTGGAGGAATTGATTTGGCAGAATTAAAGGAACTTGAAAAAAAATATTCGAATGTGTTTGTACATGGACCGTATAATGGTATAAAAGAATCTAACAATTTATATCAGAATACTGATGTTTTGTATTGTGGATATAATCCGGACAACCCAAATTATCAAGGAGATGCTGAAGTTGTAAAGTTTTATGAAGCAATTGTTACAGGAACGCCTATGATAATGACAGAATCTTTGGGAATGGGAGAAAAAGTTAGACAGATGGAAATAGGGCTTACAACGGATACACGTGATGCAGATTCAGTAAAAAAAGTAGTTATACAGATGAAAAATAATAAAACACAATGTCAGAAATTCAGGGAAAATATGCTGACGTTAAGTAAAAATTATAATTGGCAAAATGCAGTTGGTATATTAGACAAGGTATATCAGAAACGGAGTTAAAAAGAGTGAAATTTAAAAAAAAAATTAGACGCTGTATGGTAAGTGATTTTAGCATTGACAGAGAGCGATTGTTATGTTTTGGAATTGTATTATACTATTTTTGGCAATCATTAAATTTATTTATACAGAAGGGACTTTTCGGGCAAAAAATACTACTTGGTATAAATTATGTCATTTTGATAGTGGCGATTTTTTTCATTGTTTTGAGTTCGTTAAAAAATAGAACCGTTTCTTTTATGTTTATGGAGCTACTTGTGTTTGCAGTTTTTTTTATAAGTTATGTGTTAGGAAATGCAGATAATAAAATTTTAATTTACAATCTGATTTGGTCTTTGGGGATATGTATTCCGTTAGGAATGGCATTCGCTGGAATTGATGATAAAGAAAAAATTTATCGATATTTGTATATAATATCAAAACATTTGATTGCAATCATTGTTTTGACATATATTTTAGAATTTAAAGTGTGGAATGTTTATTTAGGGGAGTATGATATGGTACTTTCGTATACGGCATTGTTACCATGCACCATATTATGTAATGAAGTGTTGGAACATATTCGAATTAGGGATGTAGTATGGCTTGTTATCGGGCTTGGAATGAATTTTTTATATGGATGTAGAGGGGCAAATGTGTGCTTTCTTCTTTTTTTTGTATTAAAGGTTGTGTTAGACATAGAGTCTGGTAAAAAAAAATATGGTATTATTTTGTGTGGCTTGATTATTAGCATTATTGGAATTAGTGTGCTTATTATATTAATAAATAGTGGGGTGAATACTAGAGCCGCGGTAGGTTATCGAGTAATTGAAAAATTGTTAAATGGGGAGTTTTTTAAGTCACAAGGAAGAAGGGATCTATATGATTATTATTTTAATATATTTATGCAAAATCCATATTTGGGATGGGGCGTTTGTGGAAAATGGTTAGACAGTGGAAATTATCCTCATAATTTTTTGGTCGAAGTTGTTTTATCATTTGGAATTATTGGAGGATTGGGGATTGTTTTGGTTCTAATAATTGGTGTAGTTATAATGTTTAAAGAGAGTGCCAAAGCAGAACGTATGTTGATGTGTATATATTTATCTAATGCGGCTTCATTATTACTTTCAGGAACATTTTTACAAAATACTGCATTTTATATTACCGTTGCGTTGATCATAGGAAGATTGAGAAAAAGAGAAGCTTATTTTTAATGAATAAGAGGGATAAATAACAATGATTTTTGATGTTAAAGAAGAAATGATTATTAAAGAGGGGAAACTTAAGAAAATACAATATGGTGATTATAATGTATATTATTGTGGATTAATTTTTGAAAAAGACGGAGTCAGAGTTGGAAAAGAAAGCATAGATATTATAATAGAAGAATATGAAAAAGGAAAAATTGAATTCCAAAATATATATGGAACATATCAAATGATAATTAAAAACAAAAAAGAAAATGAGTGGATATTATTCACAGATAATAGTAATATGACAACTCTTTTTTATAATGACTATTATATTTCAGATGATTTTTTGGATATGATAAACCAAACAAAAAATCCACAGATGAATAATAAGATTGTTTGTGAATATTTGTCCTTGCTCAGGGGATTTTATTTTGAAACATTTGTCAAGAATATTAAAATGTTTCGAAATTTATATTACTATAAAATAAAAAATGGAAAAATTGAGGAGGTGTCTAAGCAGGTTGGATATCTTGGCGAAAAAAGTAGTGTTAAAGATATAACTAGCTTTTTTACGGATATGGCAAGATCTTTGAATGGGTTGAAAATTGTTTCTGCATTAACAGGTGGATATGATAGCAGAATGGTAGCGGCCTGTTTGAATGACAAGCTCCAATTTGATTTCTTTATAAGTGGAAATAATGAAGAGGCAGATGAAATTAAAATATCAAAATTAGTTGCAAAGAAACTAAATAGAAAATGGAAGTTAATTAAGCCGGATATGAAAGATGTAAATAAAACAGAAGTGTTGGAAAAAACCTTTTTTACTTCAGGAGGAAGATCTTGTTATAATACATCTGGTATATATAGGGTTAATTATTTTATGGATGTTCTTGCAAACGAAAAGTATGAAGTACTTCTTACTGGTGATGCAGGAGATATGTATAAAGATTTTTGGGACAAACAGGATTATCCATTTTACTATAGGAAGCGTACAAATTTGAATTTGTTTTATTCATTTAGAATGGAAGCAAATGATAATTGTGTTTTTCTAGGAGATAAGCTAAGAAGTTACTATAAAAAACAAAAGTCTGATATAATTGAAAATATGAAGGAATATAAATTTCCTCGAGCTGTTAGAAGTTATGAATCATTTGGATATATCGTTGACTGGAGAAAAAATGTTTTTGCCGGAAATATAAATGAAAATTTGATTACATATGCGCCTTTGCAAGAAATAGAACTTATAAAATATGCTTTTACACAACCTATAAAAAAAAGGTATTTAAATTTGTTACAAAGAGAAATAATTTTGGAAAATGCTCCACAGATAGCGGAAATAATTACAACGAATGGAACAACAGCAGCTTTAAATAGAGAGTGTGTATTGAAGGATATATGGAATGAAAATATGGGACAAATTAAGAGAATCTGTCGTGGACTAAAAAGAAAAATTTATGAAAAAGAGAAATCTATGGCAAAAGTAATGATAGAAGATGACAGTGATTTGAGAGAACTTAAAATTAGTAGGAATGCCCTTGAATATTGTCAAAATGTAGGATATATTAATTCGAAAGTTAAAATACAGGATATACCTATAACAGTATTATACAAAATAATATATTTGTATCAATTATCTCAAATAGTAAATAAGTAAAACAATGAAAGAAAATATATTTAAATCAGCATTATTAATAAGTGTATTAACCATTATAGGCAAAATTATAGGATTTCTTAGAACAATTATTATAGCATATTTTTTTGGCGCTGATAGTACAATGGATGCTTATAATTTGGCTAATGGATTTGTGCTTAATGTTTTATATGCATTGTCAACAGCAGTTGGCTTAGCTTTTTTGCCAATGTATATCGAAAAAAAAGTAAATGAAGGTGAGCGGGAAAATGCTATTTTTTCATCAAAAATACTCACTGCGACATCATTTTTGATAATTGTAATAAGTGTACTGGTTTTTTTGAATTCATCATTGGTTGCAAAAGTCATAGCACCTGGGTATACTGGCGTGAAGTTAAAACAAGTAGCTTTTTATTTGAAAATTTTGTCAACTGGAATGGTGTTTTCATTATTGACGAGTTTGTTAAAAAGTATTTTGGATGCAGAAAAAGTATATGGTTATGGTGCTTTTTCTGGAATAATATTCAGTATTATTACAATTTTATTTGTGATCCTATTTCACAATTTATGGGGGGTAATGTCACTTGTGATTTCGATACCAATTGCTTATTTTTTTCAATTTATACTATTGGGGGAGAGAACAAGAAAAATTGTGAAAATTAGATTCTTATTTGATTTCCAAGATAATGAAGTGAAAAATCTGTTGAAAGCAGCATTGCCTGTTTTGTTAAGTAACACAACAGTTGAAATTAATCAATTGGTTGACAGAATGCTTGCAAGTGGGACAAAAGAAGGGGCTGTATCGGCATTATCGTATAGTGCTAATTTGAGTGATTTAGTAATAAGTATTTTTTCGGCATCATTAATAACAATATTTTTTACGGAATTTTCAAATGAGGCTGTAAAAGGAAATATAGAGACAATTAAGGAAAAGTTAAAACAGGGAATGAGAATAATATGTTTTATATTGTTTCCAATTTGTGGTATTACAATTTTATTTGGAGAAGATATTGTTAAAATCGTTTATTTTAGAGGGGCATTTAGTAATGAGGCATTATCATTGACCACAATAGCGGTTATTTTGTATGCTACTTGTTGGATAGCCATAAATATAGAAAAATTATGTATGAAAACATATTTGGCACTGGGAGATACAAAGACACCAATGGTTATAAGTTTAATAGTAGTTATGATGAATATTATATGTAGTATTGTTATGGTTCATTTTGTTGATTTTGCAGGGATTGTATTAGGAACAGCAATTTCGGAGATGGTTGCAGTTATATTAAATATTATATTTTTACAAAAAAAAATTGGAAGCATCGGGTTGGAAAATGTGAAATTGAAAATAGGAAAAATGTTATTAGCATCTTTTATAATGGGTGGGGTGCTTTTAATACTTAAGGTGCAAATAGGTGAAATATCTGCATTGGCTAGATTTATTGTAGCAACAGTAATAGGATTTTTAGTATATGGCTTTATATTGTTACTTCTTCAATCGGAAGAAATTAAGTGGATCTTGTCAGAAATAAAGAACAGATTAATAAATAAAAATATAATATAACAATGGTCGTTTGCATACATTTAATCAATAATAGTATGTATTCAGACAGTTTGAGGCCCTCCATATGGAGATGGACATGCATGCGAGAGAATTGCGGATATATTGGAGAAGGAAGCGTATGAGGCTTGGAAGCCGTTGGGATAGGTGAGAAAATGGATGACAAGATACTTGAAGTAAAGAAATGATGCGTATTGCAAAAATGAAAGATTTGTCGCGAATGGAAAGGTACGAATTGGCAAAGAGACGGAGTGAAAGACTGTCGGAAAGTGAACGAAGGTTATTGATCGAAGAGTGCCAAAGAGATTATGAATCCTATGATAGAATTGGAGATATCAGAGAATTATTCACTTTTTTCTTTGCAGGTATTAGTATGATTTTATCCGTTTTTGCCATTTTTGCCAATAATAAAGATGTAAGCGTGGAAAGCTTGGCTTCTATGTTACTAATGCTTCTTCTATTTGTTGTTGTTACGATTGCTGTCATTGCAGGAATTCAGATTTGGCGAGGTAGTGGTTTGAATATTACTAAATACATGATTGATGTTTTAAAGGATTTAAGTATATAACATTACGTGAGTAAACTTGCATAAATAATGATGCTTTTAAACATTTTATATCGGTAAAAATGATTAATTGTAGCTTGATTCTATACGGATCATTTCAGGCTGATTTAAAAAGTAATAACAATAAGCGTAAAGGAAGAGTATGGAGTTTTCTTTATAAATTCAAAAGACTGACTAGTTTTTATAGGGCAGGTTGTGGAACTAGTTTCTAAATCATTATTAGGGCATAGCAGTAAGAATATAGCGGGGTACAATAAGGTGAAAAATTTTGAAAGACTTTTAGAAGTATTTAATAATGGAAGTGCTGATTCGGAAAAGGATTTTTTAGTTGATGCTTTTGTTCCGTCAGAAGATTTTGACGATATTATTTCGTTCCCATCTAAAACCTGTAGATTGTTAATTGGTAATAAAGGAAGTGGGAAGAGTGCATTATTAGAATATATTGATTTGAATTGCCATAAGAATAATATTTATTCGCTTTATTTAACACCTGATGAAGTCCTTGAAGAGGATTTTGATGAACAAGTGTCGATTGCGATGATAACTAAGAAACTCCAAAAGTCTATTGTGAGAGCAATTGCAGTTAAAATGGGTGAAAATTTACATGGGTTGCTTAATGATCAAGATAATGAATTGTTTAGGGCGGCTGTAGAGAATGGAACAATAGATGATGGAATGTTTAATAAATTAGTTCATATTTTAGCTCCAATTGGGACCGCGTTAACAGAAATTAATTTTAACGATATGTCTTATACAACAGAAAGTACAACTAATTCTTTTATGAGGGCAATAAATGCTAATTTAGACAAAAGAGAAAAGTTATTTTATGTTTTGTTTGATGATATAGACCAAATAAGCAGTGCTTCAAATAATAATTACTATGATGTCATATGGGGAACAATACTTGCAATGCAGAAAATTGCAACTAAATTGCCGAATATTCGTCCGATTATTACATTGCGAACGGAAGTTTGGCGAAATGTGATAAATGATGCAAACGGAAATCGGGATCAGATTGACCATATAAGGCCTATGATTCGAAATATAAATCCAGGTGCGGATGATATAAGAAAGATTCTTCAAAAGCGTATATTGCATTGCGTGGATGATACGGAAAATATAAAAATGGCATATAGTGTTTTTTTTGAAGGAGAAAGATGTAAATTGCCTCGTACAAAGCAGAGCCGTACATGGGAAGATTTTTTGGTTACTTCTAGTAGAGAAAGACCGAGAGACACAGTTCAATTGGTGCAGCATTTGGCCAATAAAGCAAATAAGGCTAACAAAAATAAAATCGGTGATGATGAGGTTGAAAGTACAGCAAGTGATTATTCAAATGAACGATTTAATGATATTGTAAGCGAGAATAAGGATATATGCGGTGAGATTGAGACAATTATTAGATCTTTTGCGGACTTAGATTTTGAACTCGATGCACAAGCAGTGCTTGTACATTTAAAGAAAGTACCGTCATATGCTAGTATTAGAATTCAAAAAGAAGTAATGCATCAAGATAATACAGAAGATGCATTAAAAATTTGGCATTTGCTATATAATATTGAATTTTTGACACCTCGTATAGTTGACAATACAAAAATCAGTTTATGTAGATATGTTCGTCCATCAGAAGACACTACTTGGGTATCGTGGAGTCGTTGCAATGATATGCAGAAATATGTGTGGGATATTCATCCTTGTTATAGAGTTTTTTGATGGATTTGCACGATAATAAACAAAAAATGATTTTACCACAAAACTACAATTTTAATGCAAAGGCCAATAAGAAAAAGAGAAGACGCTAAAACGAAAGAAATATGTGATAATTAACTTTCTAAATATTACATGAGGGAATCTGAATTGCGAGTTCTTCCTTGAACAAATGCTTTCAATAATTATAAGTGAGGATGGACAGGTTGTTTTGATCACACTATTGTTTAACGGTTAAACCATTGGCTTTTTGGTCAGAAAATCGGGAACTCCACTCGTTAAGCCGAAGCTGGTGCAGTTTTTGTTTAGTGTTCATGATAGATACCTCCGTTTGTTGAGCGAATTGCGCGAATCGCGCGATTCGAGGCTGACTTGAAAAAGTAAATTCTGGTGCTGAGGTAAATTCTATATCCCCTTTAAAATTTGTGGATTTTATTATGGTTCTGCAATATCAAATGATAACCATATACCAAATGTTGAGACAAAATCAATAAAAATAATAGATTTTGTCTCAAACACTATGTGTATGAATATCAAGCCTGTGTAAAAGTAAATTCCATTGTTGGGGCGGAATTTACTTTTTCATTTTAGGAACACGATTCGCGTTTAAGAATACAAGAGATATTTTCGCAAAGAAGTGTTACAATGATAAGGTACTCGTGGCTGAGGATTTACATTTTAGAGGTAGAATTTCTATTTTTGAAATAAGACCATGGAACAGGATAGGGACTTTGAAAGTTAAAAAGTGTCCCTCTGGATAGGAGAAGTGATAATAAATTGGGCACACAGAATAATAAACCATTAATCCGATTTACAGTGAATATTCCTTTAAAGTATAATGTATCAAATGTTCTCCATGATGAACAGGATTCTGAGTTTGTTATGGATTTGACAGAACCTGCAGTATGGCAACAAGAATATAATGTTCAGAAACCCGGTAAGGAGGCAGAAAGTGGTAATGCGATGGAAGTGTTAGCATTTAGATTATCGTGTTCGCGTAGAAGCGAGGACGATCGGCTTCCTAAGAATGAGTTTATGTTGCAAATCGATAACATTATAGCGGAAAGCGAAGAAGCTGCGATGCAGATTGTGGAAAGAGATATCCATCATATTTGCCAGATCCTTAGTTTGCAAACAAGTATACACAATTGCAACAAACAAGCATATCAACCAAGAGTTTCACCGGATTATCGGAATGTTTCATGGAAAGCAAGGGAATATATTGTCCCGGAGAAGAAAGATACTATAGATACGGGTGTGGATGAATATTATGATGAAAATGGAAAGCATATTATTCGTATCCATATGGCAGAGAACACATTAGCCTGCCATAATCGTTGTAGTATATTTGTTACATTATCTGTTCAATTAAGCACGGAAGAATTTCTACGATATTATACTATGGATTTAGATGAGGAAACAGATTTTGTGATGGAGGAGTTTTTTATTGCATTAGGGAAGGAAAGTGTAAAGAGTAAATTTTTCCATTTGTTTTCTATTATAGAATTTATAGAAAAAAAGTATGTGGAGTTGTCCAATTCAGAGCGGTTATTAAATACTTTACAAGTTGAAAAAATGATGGAGACATTAGAAATTCCATGTGATTTGAATGGTGAAAGTAAAGACAGAGTAGAAAATTCGGTAAAGAATACGCTTATTAAGATGACGAATCTTGGGAGAGCGAGTAAATTAGCAAATATTTTGAATACAATGGGAATTCATGAAATCGTGCTTGGCGGAGAGACTATATGCATTGATAGAAAACATGCACAAGCATGGATTGACTTACGGAACCGTTCCTATCATCCGGATGGATCGGTGGCTGGAAAGAAATATATTACTATGGAGACTGCGGTTACACAGCTGATGGAAACATGCCAGAATATTCTTCTTTTTATGATGAAGGGAATGCTAGAAAATTAGTCAATAAGAGAAATATGATGATAATAGGCGAATACGAAAAAGATGTTGTATGGTAACTTCGACATTAGATAAAGAGACAGAAAGTGCTATTATCCGGCATGGCGAGAAAATGTATGAGACGCTACTTACCAATGAAGAGTGTGCCAAGGCGATTGATCTTGGTAACTTCTATCGAGTGCCAGCGGATAACCGTGGCTTGAATTATGATAAGTATTTCAAAGAGGGCGACGAGAAGAGAAACACATTGACAGAGTTTAATAGTAACAATACAAGACAGTTGAATCTGGAGGAGACGAAGGAGACGATTGCGAAGCTTGCGTACATACAGGAGAGATTGGCAGAGGACAAATAGTATCTGACAAAACAATAAACTTTGCATTTTATGATGGGAGTGAAGTAGTTTTTGAATTCAGTCAAGATAGAAAAAGGTGCGGTAGAAGAATTAAAGAGAGCTATCCGTTTGCATGACAGGATGGATGAATTACTTAATGAAAATGATAAAGGTCCATCATGGGATGGGGATATATATCTTTATAATAATAATGATTTGAAAGCGGAACATATACAATACAGAATTCCGACACAGATTAAGGGAAAATGTGATAGCAGGCTTTTGAATCGGAAAAGTATAACGTACCCTGTTGAATACAAAAATCTTAGGAACTATTTTAATAATGGTGGCGTGTGTTATTTTGTAATAGCTATTTCTAATGACGGCGAAAAGGCATCGATATTTTATAATGCGCTAACGCCGATTAAGCTTCAGTCTTTGTTAAAAGGCAATGAACATAAACGACCGGAACAGACAAAAAGCATCACTTTGATAAGATTGAAAAATAACGATAAGACTCTTTTATATAATATGTTGTTACAATTTGGACATGACAGCAAGGAGCAGGGATCGGGAGAATTAGTTAGAAAGTCGATTTCGGTTAGTGACTTAAAAAATATAGATTCGATTAGAATGACCTCATATGCATCTGACAGAAACGAAGTGTTAGAAAATATACAAACAGGTGAAGTATGTTTATTTGGTCATTTGTCATCGGCTGATATATGGCTGCCTTTTTCATATGATACACAGAAAAATATGGAGATTGCCACTACTGTTAAGAGAAATGAAAGCTTTGGTGTAGATAACGTACCTTATTATAAATGCTTTGAAGTGACGAAAAAGGCTGACAAGACATTATATATCCGACTGAGTGAAAATCTTGGGTTGCGTATTAGTGAAAATAAAATACATTTTGCTCCTAAAAGCGATTTTGCAACAGTTATAAAGGATATTCAATTTTTGGAAGCAGTTCAACAGGGAAGTGGGCTATATATTGGTAAGAAAAAAGTTCTTGCGTATGATAGACCAAAATTGGATCGAAATTTGGAAAAGACAATAAAAGATTTTAAGTTGATTCAATTAGCAATTAATCGATTTGGATTGCCACTGAAAAAACGAATTGAGGATTTTGATGAGAAAGATTGGAAAGCGATAAATGAACTTATTATGATTTATAAGGGAGATTTGACATCGGAAAATCAAGTTTCATATCGTATGTGGTGGTGGCAGGATAAAGTGGTGCCATTTATTTTAATAAAAGACGAAACACAACGTGTGCAGGCGGAAAATGTATTTTATACGCAACAATTAAGTGCATTTGTGAAGGCAGCAGAGGAAGAATATCCGGTTCCAATTTTTATGAATTTTCAAAGAGATGTGTGGGAACAATTATATGATGTACCGGAAGAGTGGCTTTTGGACCGATTAGAAGAAGGCACGTATAATCATGAAACAGAAGGCAATTTTTCTCTTTTGTTAGTGGAATTGCTTGCAGCATATGATCATACGAAAAATGAAAAGTATTACAACATGGCAAGACTGATTTCGGACAAGCTTTTGCTGGTTAGTCCTCAGAATGAATATTGGAGAATAAACAAACTTCAGCTTTTGAGAAGAAAAAGATCATTGTCAGAGGAGGAACTGATAGAGTTGGAAGGTATGGAAGAACAATCCAGGGATGTAAAGGTTGTGTGTGCAGCAAATATTTTATTAGAGAATAAAAGAAAAGCACGAAAACTATTAGATGAAATGAATGAGGACGACAGAACGTTGTTTATGACATATCCAATCTATAACGTACTGTAAGAAATGTAATCTAAAAGTTATCCATTGGTATCCTCCTAAAATTCGAAGAAGGTGTTGTATAAATAGGCGAATAGGGCAAAAACCATGTTGCGTGGTAATTTCGGCATTGGATAATAAGGTGGAAAGTGATATGATAAAATCAATTAGTATGTTATATGGTAAGAAAAAGAGGTGAGATGATGAAACTACAGAGTTTGGAATTAAACAATTTTCGCGGAGTGAGTCATGCAATTCTTCCGTTTGAGGGGAAGTCGGCGGTGATTTACGGAATTAATGGTATGGGAAAGTCTACAATTTTGCAGGCTTGCAATCTTTTGTTCTTTAGGATTATGCGTTCTATAACAGTATCAACACTTGGTAGCGAGAGAGTTTTACAAATCGAAGATTCCGACATTAAAATAGGTGAGATATTTTCGAAAATATCTATGGATGTAAATATAGAGGGAAAAAATTATCATTATTTTAGAAAAGCGGAACAAAATGGAAAAAGAGTACATTCTAGAGCTGGGGCTGAAGAACTTGCGAAGCAAATTGTGTGTTCTTATTTAGGAACATATGAATCGGTGGAAGAGGAAGAGACCGATGATACAGATAAAGGAGCACAAAAAAAATTAGTTCTTAATAGAAATAATATGCCAATTTATGCATTGTACGGTGTAAATCGTTATGTTGCGGATCGAATAAATAATAAGTTGGAGCGTGATGATAAATTATTCGGGAAATTAGAGGCTTGGAGAGATACTTTTGATCCAACAATTAATTTTCAACTCTTTTTTGAGTGGTTTCGTGGTCGCCAAGAATTGGAAAATAGTCGGAAAGTTGAGGATGAGACTTTTTTTGATCCACAATTATCAGCAGTACGAAATGCCATATTAAGGATTTTGGATAATGATTTTTCTGATATTAAAATCAAAATTAGTGACGAAGATGCGCAGATGGTTGCGATAAAGCATAATACAGAATTAAGTATTGCTCAGTTGTCTGAAGGAGAAAAGTGTATTTTAGCTATGACGGGGGATCTGGCACGTAAATTGGCGATTGCTAACCCAAGCAGAGAGAACCCGTTGGAAGGAGAAGGAATAGTATTGATTGATGAAGTGGATTTGCATTTGCACCCTTCGTGGCAGGGGCGTATAATGCCATTACTATTTCGCACATTTCCAAATGTACAGTTTATCGTTACAACACATTCACCGAAAGTTCTTAGCGAAATTACGGATGAGGCACAGATATTTGAAATCTATCAGAAAGATGATGGTATTGTTGTAACGAAGAGGGGGATTATGAGTGGTTGGGATATCAACCATATTATGAAAGACTTCATGCACACGGATATATTAAATCAGAAAACGGAGGCTATAATTGATCAGATTCATGAGTATATTGATAATGAAGAGTTTGATCGGGCTGAGAAATTAGTTGATCAATTGGCGGAACTTACCAGTGAAATGAATTTGGATGTAGTTAGGGCAAGAACACTAATTCATAGGGAACGATAGCATGAGATGGATACGTAAAAAGGATGAACCGCAGGATCTAGTGCTGTGGAAACGAAAATTTAAAAATATGCATAACAGATTTCCGTCGTACTCCGATTTGAACAAAAGTGAGAATCAGAGCGAGAAAAGGATATTGAAAAGCAGGTTGATAGAGGAACAAGGGCATATTTGTTGCTACTGTTGCAAACCAATCAGTACGGAAAATTCGCATATTGAGCACATACGTCCCAAGGAGAGGGATGAGTATCGTGAATTGTCTTTGGAATATGAAAATTTGCTGGCTTCTTGTCAAGGATATAATGATAGAGAAGAAAATTGCGGACATAGTAAGGAGAATGAATTTGATGAAGAACTTTTTATTTCTCCATTAGACAAAGATTGTGAAAGTTATTTTGAATTTAGCAGTCGTGGAAAAATTAAAGCTGTCGATGGCAATCAGAGGGCTGTATATACAATTGATAAATTAAATTTAGATACAGGAGCTTTGAACGCAGCCAGAGAAGCAGCAATGTGGGAATCGGGAGCAATGCAGGATATTACAGAAGAACGTTGCCTTTTTTTACTTGATAAATATGAAAGAGCTGACAAGGATGGAAAGTATGCAGGATATAGTGATGCAATTATTTATCATTTAAAGAAGCGGTTGAAGCGGTTAAGGCAGGAAAAATGAAACAAATAGATAGAGGCCAATGAGAGATTGGCAGAGGATAAGTAATGAGTGATTATAGTGATGTAAAGTGGAAAGACAACGGAAAATTAAAACTGATGATTAGACGATGGGTAATATTATTTCGGAGTCTTATAAGGTGATGGCTGCGTTACAGCCGGATGCGGTTCTTGTTCTTGGAGATACGAATTCATGTCTTTCCGTGATCGGAGCGAAACGTTTGCATATTCCGTTTTTTCACATGGAAGCAGGAAACCGTTGCAAGGATGAGCGCCTTCCGGAAGAAACAAATCGTAGAATTGTGGATATTATTTCGGATGTCAATATGGCTTATTCGGAACATACAATAGATGTTGATACATTTGAACATGGATATGTGAATAAAATATTCAAAAACATTAATATGGAAGGATAAGAGTATTTTGTTTAGAAAAGTTTCAGGAATCAAAGTGATTCCTGAAATATTAAAAATTAATCACGTTGAAATAAATCACGGGTATACACTTTATCATGTACATCATCCAAATTTGAGTCATAGCGGTTTGCAATAATGCTGTGACTCATTTTTTTGAACTGATCCAGATTATTTACAACTTTACTTCCGAAAAAGGTGACACCATCTTCGAGAGTTGGTTCGTAAATGATAACAGTTGCGCCCTTCGCCTTGATACGCTTCATGACACCTTGAATACTGCTCTGGCGGAAGTTGTCGGAATTGCTTTTCATGGTAAGTCGGTAGACACCTATAATAATTTCGTAAGCGATGAATAACATACCGTTCCAAATTTAATTGAAGATTTGGGATAATACAGTCAATAAACAGTAAACGACTACTTTATCTATTTTCAGATCTGGATGCGGACGTATCACTCTTCTTTTCTTAAGCAAAGGTAGCCGTTTACGGTGTTTAACTACTTTAGCTAACAGGAGGAGCAGCTTATGCGTAATAAGAGAAGAACAGACGAAGAATGGCTGTCATTGATTCAGCAATGTCGCAGCAGTGGATTTTCTGACCGTGTCTGGTGTGAGCAGAATGATATCTCTATTTGTAAATACGTCAGTGGGTTCGAAACCGAGGACTTCTCCTAACTGTTCCAGTTGAGGAATGGAAGGAAGAAAGTCTTCTTTTTCCATACGAGAGATTAGGGAACGGTTGATTCCGGTTGCATCAGCAAGAGATTGCTGTGTCATGGAGAGTTTTTTACGGTTCGTGATTATGAGGTTCGCCAGGATGGCGGTGGAGAGTTTTTTCATAGTGATTTCTTTTCTGGGGCTATAATAATGAAAAAGTTATTTATAATAACAAAATAGTGCTGACAACTGTTTGTATAGTATCATAAATTAATTAAAATGCAATGAAGTGTGAATTTGAACGACAAAAATGCAAGCTGGAAAAGAAAAAGTGAATTTCTTTGTTCATGTGATACTTGAAATTAAGTTCTACAATTTTTAAATGTTGAGAGAGAAAGTAATAAATATTGCAAGAACATGAGTTTGCTAGTATAATAAAGAAAAATGTAGAAGATAGGACACTTTATGCGAGTGCAATATAAATTAAAAAAAGAAGAAAAAGAATTTGTTTTACAAATTTATCAACCAAACATAGAAATAGAAGAACGAAAAGAATACCCTGATAGCTTCCTAAAAAAATTTGACGAAGCATTCAGAAGAAAAACAGACGTTTATTTGCTTCAACAATATAAAGCTGAAGAAATTCAAAAGAAAATAGAGCAGAAGTTAGAACAGATTTCTAATGAACGAGAAGAATTATTGAAAGAGGCATGGAGTATAGCTTATAAATTATGTGATGATAAGGAAAAACAAAAAAGTAATATGGTTAGCTGATTAAATAAAAGACTTTAACATAGTGATTTTTATATATAAAATAGACAAATTATACCAAGGGGATAAAATGTTGGAAAAGAAAAATATATTTATTTTATTGCTTTTAACTGCATTGTTTTATTTACTCAATATTCCATCACGTGTATTTGAGTGGTTCTTTCTGTTCTTTTCACTTGCTCTTATTTTAGTTTATCGTATGGAAAAGAACATGTATTTTCACAAAGTTCTACTGTTTTGGTGCGGTGGAACTTTGTTTGCTTTTGGGGTGGGAAAGTTTATTGCAATCCGGCAGCTTCCAGAATTTACAATGGAAAAATTGTTGCTTGGCATATGTATGGTACTTATCTTGGGAGTGGATTTTGTTTTTCTGCTGAGATACGACAGGTCAGAGACGAGACAGAAAGAAAACGTGAAGGAAAATCTGTTTCGGGAACGAACTTATGATTTGGAGCGTCTCTGTAGTTTTATTCAGGCGGTTCCGATTGTTGGCATGGATGCGCCCTGGGGAGATGGAAAGAGTTTTCTGGTTAACATGATCTATCAGGATGAGGCGATGAAGAAACGCTTTACGTTTATTCAAATTGATTTGCTCACCTGTGATCTGAACGAGATTGAAAGTATCCTATTAGGGGAGATTGAACGCGTTTTGCAGAATAATGGAATTTATTCGTTTCATGGAAGAAAAACGGGAAAGCTTTTTAAAGATTTTTCGCTTTCAAATGTGTTTTATAATGTTTTGCAGGAGGAAGGGGAAGGAGTTTCTTCTACTTTTATTGGGTTTGAGAAAGATGTCAGACGTTTGGACAAGGATATCTTAATTGTGTTTGAAGATATTGATCGAATTAAAGATCCGGATATTGTACGCAAGATTTTTGCGATTGCAGAGAAACTGGCGGGAGATAAGATACATATTTTATACCAGTATGAGTTTTCAAATTTGCCATGGAATAAGGCGTTTTTGGAAAAATATATTCCTTATGAGGTTGCGGTGACGGAACTTTCATTTGAGAGAATTATTGTTGCTTTATGGAAGAAGTGTGGAATGCAGCAAGTTACAGGATTGAAGATTGAAGATGTGAAGTATATTATGAGAACTTCTGTGTCTAATGTGATTTTAACAGATATTCATGAGTTAAAAAATTATGCTCTTGTGTTGAGAACGCAGAGAGTTGCAATTCGCAATGTAGAACTGTTTCTTAATGAATTTGTACTGATATATAAAATGAATGAACGTTACCGGCAGAAGGAAAATGCAAAGTGGCTGGCAATGACTCTTTTTATTAAGCATTTTCTATATGACCAGATGGGACAGATTAAAATGGGAAAACTTCTTTCAGAATCGTTATTGTTGACTTACAAGAGTGAGACATTTGATGTGGAGACGTTGATTGGAAGATACCATGCACATATTTACTCGGAAAATGAGTGTATACAGATTGTTAAGGATCCGGTTAATAATCCCGTTATTTGGATATTTGCTGTGCTGCGATATGATTTTTCAATTCCGAAAGCGGACAGAAACGATCCAAGATGGTTTGCAAACGAATCAGATGGTGTTATGCGAAGAATGCAACATAATGAGCAAGTGAATCGTTTCTTGTGGAATATTAAGGGAAATGGCAATTCGGAATATACCGATATGGAATGGCTTGCAAAGGAAATTTGTGAAACGGTTTTAAATAAAGTAGGAAATCCCCGAAAGAAAGCTTGGGATAAAATCTGGAAAGATGCATTTCAAATGGAAAATGAAAAGAATAACGGTACGGTGCAGTTGTTTGGAGAGACTGCGATGCTTTCTGCCTTTAAGGCTTTGTATGTAACCGGAATTTCAACAGAAAATTGGATTCGGATGATAAAGTTTTATTTTGTGCAGGAGGAAGCACAAGCCATCACCGTAGATATGATCGAAAACCTTAACTTTGTGTCACTGATGAACAAAGATGTTCTGATTGCCGTGGCAAGGGGATTTGTACAATGTAAAGTGGTGGGAAATATGAATGAACAGAAAGCTTTTGCGCGGTTCTTAAAAAATTATTTACAGGCAATCTGGGGGTTGGGATATGCCAGAAGAAGAGGAGACTGGTATATTGCCGGTATGTATTCGGAAGAACTGTTACAGAAAAAAGAGTTTGTTGTGGAGGTTCTTGCGGATTATAGGCGTGCGCTGCAAGATGGAGAGCAGAGTGCGTTATTTACGCAAATGAAAGAGGAATTTGAGCTTTTGGTGCAGTTTGTGGATAAATTATCAGAGATTATCCGGCATAACAGAAATCTAAAGGCAAGGGAGATGCAATGGAAGAAGGGGGAGACAAGAACTGTTTATGAACACGATGATCTGTTTCGAAAATTAAAAGAAGAAGCTTCAAATATCGATCCGGCAAATGAAGCGGAGAGAGAAGCTTTTATCAAAGAACTTGAGCAGTTGTATCGTGAAGGCAAACTAAATCCAGAAGAGTATCGGATTATAGAGGAATTGCTGCTGAAGAAAGGATGAATGAAGTAAAAGCTTGCATTTGAAATAAAAAAGAAGTACACTCAATTAAGTACACAAAAATAAGAATTGGAGAAATTACAAATGGAAAATCAGGTAAGGGAGATTTCACTTCGCCAGTTATTCTGGAAAGTGATGATGGGATGGAAGTTATGGATTTTATGTGCGGTGTTGTTTGCAATTTTACTTCCGGGAGTGAAGTATGCAAAGGACGTGCGGGCATATCATGCGGCACAGCAGCCGAAGGATGAGAAGCAGGAACCGACAGTTGTTCTTACGGATGACGAGCAGCAGCAGATCGATGATGTAAAGAGTTTAAATCTCTTAATTGAAAAAAACAGCAATTATATGCAGAATTCGATTCTGATGAACATTGATCCCTATCAGGAGCACAGAATGGAATTACAGTATTACATAGATTCTGATTTTGTGATGAATTACACGAAGGACAGCAAGAAAGATTATACATCCGCGATTGCAAATGCTTATGTGGATTATGCAAATCACGGCGTGGATCAGAAAACGATATGGAAAGATGTTTCTACAAAGTCGGAAGATAAGTATCTGGCAGAACTTGTGTCTGCATATAATAACTCAGATAATACATTTTCTGTGATTATTAAGTATACAGATAAAAAGGGGCTGGAAAGTGCAGCAAAGCAGATACAGAATGAACTGGAAAAGAAGCAACCGGAATTCAGTAAACGTATAGGCGGACATAAGCTCGTATTAGTATCAGAAAATTATCAGATATGTACCGATTCGGATCTTGCAACTTCTCAGGGCAATGTTTCGAATCTGATCAAATCCTACAGGGATCAGATTACTACTCTTAAGTCTGCTATGTCAGAGGATCAGTTGAGTGAACTGGAGCGAGAGGAAAATCTGGAGTCGGATGACAAGGAAGAGTCTGCAGCGGTACAGGTTGCTGCTCCGGCTTTGAGCAAGAAATATGTGGTACTTGGTTTTGTGATGGGAGTATTTCTTGCCGCATTGTATTTGGTTTGTATTGCTGTATTATCAAACAAGCTGCAGGCAGCAGAGGAATTGGTGCGATACTATAAGATGCGTCAGTTTGGTATTATCACCAGGGAGCAGCGCACAAAGGGAATTACTGGATTTTTACTGCGCATCAAGTATCGGAATCAGAAGATGCTTTCTCCGGAGGCATCCCTGCAGATGGCTTCTTCAAATATTGAACTGTATTGTAAGAATGAAGGAATTACAAAGCTTTTCCTGACAGGTTCAGAGATTGAGCGAATGAAGAAAGAATGGATCACAAAGCTGACCGAACATCTGAAAGCAAGTGGTATTCAGGTGGTATATGGGGAGAATATCTGTTATGATTCTGCAGCGATGCGTGAAGCTTCGGAAGCTGGCCATGTCGTGTTAGTGGAGATTACGGATACATCGATCTATCAGGAGATTGAAAAGGAACTTCGCATGTTAAAAGACTGGAATGTTGATGTCATTGGATGTGTAGGAGTGGAATAAAGAACAATGGGAAAATATTTTGGAACAGACGGTTTTCGCGGTGAGGCAAACAAAGTACTGACCGCGGATCATGCATATAAAATTGGACGTTACCTGGGCTGGTATTACAACCAGAATCACAGGGGACGGATCATTATCGGAAAGGACACACGTCGCAGCAGCTACATGTTTGAGTATGCTCTGGTTGCCGGTATTACGGCATCCGGGGCTGATGCATTCTTGCTGCATGTTACCACTACGCCAAGTGTGGCATATGTAGTCCGTACGGAAAATTTCGACTGTGGCATCATGGTTTCTGCCAGTCACAATCCGTATTATGACAATGGAATCAAGATCATGGATGGAAATGGACACAAGATTTCGGCAGAGGTGGAAGCTGCACTGGAGAAATACATAGATGGTGAGATGGGAGAACTGCCTTTTGCACTGCGTGACAAGGTTGGTGTGGCGCGGGATTATGCGATCGGACGGAACCGTTACATCGGCTATCTGATTTCTCTGGCTACCAGATCTTACGATGGGATGCGCGTGGGGCTGGATTGTTCCAACGGAAGTACGTTTAATATTGCAAAGAGTGTGTTTGATGCGCTTGGTGCCAAAACATATGTGGTTGGCAATGAGCCGGACGGTACCAACATCAATATGGGATGTGGATCGACACATATCGAAAATCTGCAGAGACTTGTCCGGGAGAAGAATCTGGATTGCGGATTTGCGTTTGACGGAGATGCTGACCGGTGTATTGCCGTGGATGAGAACGGCATGGAAGTGCACGGGGATTATATCCTGTATGTCTGTGGGAAGTATCTGAAGGAATGTGGCCGTCTGCAGAATAATACGGTGGTTGCCACGATCATGTCCAACATGGGATTGTTCAAAGCAATGAAGCGCGAGGGCATCGAGGTATGTGTGACCACGGTTGGCGATAAGTACGTCAATGAGGCGATGGTTGCCAACGGATATGTGCTTGGCGGAGAGCAGTCCGGACATATCATTTTCAGTAAGCATGCGACAACCGGGGATGGAATCCTCACGGCATTGATGCTGATGGAGGTGATCCTGGAGAAGAAGCAGAGTCTCGGCACGCTGTGCAGGGGGATGCAGATGTACCCACAGCTTTTGAAGAATGTGAAGGTTGAGGACAAGGCTGCGGTTACCGGCAATGTGCATGTGCAGGAAGAAAAGGAGCGGATCAGCACCGCTTTGGGTGAGGATGGAAGAATTCTTCTGCGTGAGAGCGGTACGGAGCCGGTGATCCGTGTGATGGTTGAGGCACAGAGTGATGAGTTGTGCGCGAAGTATGTGGATGAGATGGTGCAGGTGATCCGGGAGGAAGGGCTTGCGGTGGAGTAGAATGGAATAGAATAGTGAGATGGTAAGGGGAGCCGGCGCTGGTGCGTCGGCTTGTTTGTTATATATTTTTCTTGCTATGTTATGCTTTATGAGGAATTGAAACGCGAATTGTCATTTGCGTGAAAATCACTTGATAAAGAATATGAGCGAGAGTATTATGTAAATCCGAAAAGATTTGCTGCTTTTATTTTTGTGGGAGGTAGCAATGATGGAGGACAAGGGAAAAGTAAGGAAGGGATTTTATATTGAGGAAGACTTACTGGAACAGATGGATGGCTTGTTAGAGCAGGCAGATGTGAAATCAAGAAATGAATTTATGAATCATGCATTGAAGTTTTATATCGGTTATCTGACATCAGAGAAAATCGAAAACTATATGCTTTCCACTATTTCCTCAGTGATGCATTCCACAGTGAAAGACAGCGAGAACCGAATGGCTCGTGCGATGTATAGGCTGGCTGTGGAAATATCCAAATTGTCTCATGTGATTGCATATAGTCATGGAGTGAATGAAGAGGAACTAAAGAAGCTACAGGTAAAGTGTATGGATGAAGTGAAAAGAATTAATGGTGCTGTAAGGTTTGAGGATGCATATGAATGCATATGAATATCAGAATTAATATAGTTAAAATAGATAAGATGGTTTATAATATCTATAGAGGTGACATTATGCAGATTATAGATCAAATGATTGCAGAAATTGTTAATTTGTTTATAGATTTTCTTTCGAAGTATTGGTTGTTAGGTGGAGGTATTATTCTTGGGTTCTTTTTTAGATGTGATTTATATAAGACTAAAATAGTAATTCCGGAATTACGAAGAAGAAAAGTGCTGACAACTATTGTTTATGTAATGGGGTTAACTATAATGTGGAGTTTATTATATTCGAATCAACAAGATAGCAACATTGGTATTTCTACATTAATATTAACTTTAGTTTATTTATTTGTGGTTGTTGCAGAAAAATGTGATGATGGAACAACAGAAAGTCTATTATTAATTGTAAATGGAACAATGATTACTACATTATCTTTTCAACCTTTCCCTTATAATATTGGATTTGCGTTATTAACAATATTAGTAGCTTGGATTGCATATAAGTGCTGGTTTTCGTTTGAACTTTTAAGTGATTTTATTGAAATAGTTATTATTTCTGTAGAGTCAATAATTGCATCATTGATTATGTCTTGGTGTAAGTGGGATGGAATCTTACATACAATTATATTTGTTGTTTTCTGTGAGACATTTCTTTTTATGATTAATTGTTATTTGAAATTATTTGTGAAGAAGATTTGTAATGAAGATACAGATTTTTATTGGTATGATATTTGTTGATAACAAGATTAATGGTTAATATAAAGGGATGGGAAAAAAATATGAGTAGATTTACAGAAGATGAAGTTAAAACAATAATAACAAATGTCATGACATTACTTAATGAAGATGTCTTTGGTACTATGAAACAAGAGGCAATGCCATTAAGCCAGTTGTTCGAAGTTTTGTTCGATAGCTCAGTTGTT
>OLQC01000621.1_pt1 | contig 35427 bp, 29 predicted proteins | sample 1672471 | NCBI WGS metagenome assembly OLQC01 (sample SAMEA3136689, study PRJEB25190) | human gut metagenome | biome: human gut; feature: human-associated habitat; material: faeces | place: Austria | collected 2013 | reverse complement strand
ATATCCAGATTACGGTTAATCAGCGATACTGCGCCTTCCGGTCCTCCAAAAGAATTTCCACGCCCCGGCGCAGCAGGCGGGCTGCGCCCCGTTTGGCTGCCTTTGGTTTCATTGGCATCACTCCCGTATGCCATCAGCCTATGCCCCGGTGGACAGGTTCAGAACCAGACCTGTCCCCAAGATCCCCAAGACCATTCTGCCCCAGGAGGTGCCCCTGTGAAAAAGCTCTGGACTTCTCCCCTCGTCTCCTTCTTTCGGGAGGCGATCCTGCTCTATTTCAGCCGCCGGGTGCCCCAGGCGGCGGCCTGCCTGGCCTATTTCGTGATCCTGGCCGTGTTCCCGGTGCTCATCTGCGTGTCCTATATTCTGGGCCTGGTGAACATCGACGTGGGAAGCCTCATCGGCCAGCTCCAGACCATCCTGCCCCAGGCGGCGCTGGATGTTTTGGAGAGCTACCTGCGCTACATCGCCATCCACCGCAGCCCCGGCCTGTTTTTGGCAGGGTTGGCGGGCTGTTGGTTCTCGGCCGCCGCGGCCTTTCGGACCATCACACGGGTCATTTTGGATATGTATGATGACGTGTCTCAGTCCATGGTGCGGGGCATGGTGGTCAGCATCCTGTTCCCCTTTGGCCTGCTGCTGACCGTGGACCTGTCCATCATGGTCGTGGTCACGGGGCAGCGGACGCTCCGGGCCATTGCGGAGCATTTTCCCTTCTGGGACCGGATGCTTGACGTGTGGTCATGGACAAGATACGTCCTGCTCTTCGCCATCTTCTGCCTCTTCCTCATGGCGGTCTTAAACATGGCCGCGCCCTTTGGGACGCCCCGGCTGCCCATGTTGGTGACAAGCTTGGTCTCGGCCTTTGCGCTGGTGGTGGCGTCGGGGATCTTCTCCTGGTTCCTCAGTATGTCCACGCGCTACTCGCTGGTGTATGGGAGCCTGGTGTCGCTGATCATCCTGCTGGTGTGGCTGTATCTCTGCGGACAGATCTTGTTTTTGGGCATCGTGTTTACCAGCGTTTGGTATAAGAAGCGGCGGCACAGAAAATGACCGCCGCAAAGCCTCCCCGCCCCTTGTATCCCCCTGGGGATTGTGATATAATGTACTATCACAAATTATGTCATCTGCCCGGAGGGTACGACTATGCGTCAGCAAACCTTTCAAAAAGCGCTTTCCCGGCTGACGGACACGGGCTTTCGCCTGTTTTTCGTCACTGGGTTGGTCTTTGCCGTTCTCACCGGCCTGTATAACATTTGGCTCTGCATGGCGGAGCTGGTGGTCCTCTTGGTCCTGTATCTCTACTTCCAGTCCGGCGCCATCCGCCGGAAGCAGGAGGCGATGGATTACCTGGACCATCTGGCCAGCGGGGTGGACAACGCCTCCCGCCGGACCATGCTCTCCAGCCCCATGCCCATCGCCATTTTCCGGCCGGATACGGACGACATCATCTGGAGCAACGAACGCTTTCTTCACCTCACCGGCGACCCGGACCATCTCTTCGAGACGAAGCTCTCCGCCCTGGTCCCCGCCTTTCAGTGCCAGTGGCTGCTGGACGGCGAGCACCTCAGCCCGGAGCCGGTGCCTGTGGGAGAAAAGCTCTACCTGGTCTACGGCAACCTGGTCTGCACCGGGGAGCAGGACAGCTTTCTGGCCACGACCTATTGGGTGGACGTGACCCAATACGCGACAGTAGCCGCCAAGTTCGACGCCACCCGCTCCGTCGTGGGCATCTTACAGGTGGACAACTACGAGGATCTCAGCCGAGGCCTGGAGGAGGGCGAACGGGCCGTGATGCGGTCTGAGCTGAACAACCGCCTCTCCGCTTGGCTGGACCCTTCGCAGGGGCTTTTATGCCGCTATGACCGGGACCACTATCTGCTGCTGGTGGAGGCCGCGCAGTTCCAGGTCTTCTGCCGGAAGAAGTTCTCCCTGCTGGATGAGATCCGCCAGGTGCAAAGCCCCAACGGAGTCGCCGCCACCCTCTCCATCGGCTTCGGCCGCAACGGGGAGACCCCCCGGCAGCTCCACGAATACGCCTCCCTGGCGCTGGACATGGCCCTCAGCCGGGGCGGCGACCAAGTGGTGGTCAAAGACGGCAACGACTTTTCCTTCTTCGGCGGCCGCTCGAAAGAGACCGAGCGCCGGACCAAGGTCAAGAGCCGCGTGGTGGCCTCCGCCCTGTCCGAGCTGCTGGCCAGCACCCACCAGGTCATTGTGATGGGGCATAAATACCCCGACCTGGACGTACTGGGGGCCGTGGCCGGCGTGTGCGCCATTGCCCGAAAAAAAGACGTGCCCATCAAGGCCGTTCGCGCCCCCTCCCCCTATCCTTCCGAGGAGCAGACGAGGCAGCTGGCCTCCCTGCCGGAGTACCAGGGCATCTTCATCCCGCCGGATGAGGCCATTCGCCTGGCCAAGCCCACCAGCATCGTCGTGGTGGTGGACACCAACCGGCCGGAACAGACCCAGGTGCCGGAGCTGCTGACCTCCGGGGCCAGGATCGTGGTCATCGACCACCACCGGCGGGCGGCTTCCTACATCGAAAAGCCCGCCCTGAGCTTCCACGACCCCTACGCCTCCTCCGCCAGCGAACTGGTGGCGGAGCTGGTGCAGTATATTCTGGACAACGGCGACCTCAAGCGCCAGGAGGCCGAGGCCATGCTGGCCGGCATCGTGCTGGACACCAAGAACTTCACCATGCGCACCGGCAGCCGGACCTTTGAGACGGCGGCCTTCCTCCGCAAGGCCGGGGCCGACACCGCCCTGGTCCACAAGTTCTTCCAGCATGACCTGCGGGACACCGTGACCAAGATGCAGATCATCCAAGGGGCCCAGACCTACCGCGGCTCCATGGCCATCGCCCTGACCGACCGACCTGTGGGCCGGGCCATTGCAGGGCAGGCAGCGGACGAGATGCTGAACATCGCCGGCATCGAGGCTTCCTTCGTGCTCTTCCCGGAGGCGGGGCAGGCCTATCTCTCCGCCCGGTCGGGGAGCAACGTGAACGTCCAGGTCATCAGCGAGATGCTGGGCGGCGGCGGCAACGCCACCACCGCCGGGGCCCAGTTCCCCGGCAAGACCACGGAGGACGTGCTGCCCCTGCTGAAAGAGACCATCGACAATTACTTCGACGACGAGGCATAATTTCGTATCGTTACCCTTCTTTTTTTAGTTTTCCCTTTTGCAAACATCCTCATCCTACGAGATCGAGATAGAAATTTTGGAGGTACAACACCATGAAAGTGATCTTACAGAAAGACGTCAAGGGCCAGGGCAAGCGGGGCCAGCTGGTGAACGTTTCCGACGGCTACGCCCGCAACTTCCTCTTCCCCAAGAATCTGGCCGTGCCCGCCAACGCGGACAACATGAACAAGATGATCATGCAGGACAAGGCCAAGAAGGCCCAGATGGCCGCCGAAAAGGCCGAGGCCGAGGCCATTGCCGAGAAGCTCAAGGCCGTGGTCGTGAAGATCCCCGCCAAGGCTGGCACCGGCGGCCGTCTCTTCGGGGCCGTGACCAGCAAGGAGATCTCCGAGGCCCTCCAGGCCCAGTGCGGCCTGAACGTGGCCAAGACCAAAATCGTCCAGGACGAGCCCATCAAGAGCTTCGGCACCTATCAGCTCAAATGCAAGCTGGGCTATGAGATCACCGGCACCCTGAACGTGGTGGTTTCCGAGGAGAAATAAGAAACTTCCCTGAGAGATAGGTGAATCCGATGGACGAATCCTCTTTACTTCTCCGCCAGATCCCCCACAGCGTCGAGGCTGAGCAGTCGGTCCTGGGGGCCATGCTCATCGACCCCCGCTGCATCCCCAACGTGGTGGAGCAGCTCACCGGCGAGGACTTCTATCTGAAGCCCAACCGGGATATTTATGAGACCATCTACACCATGTTCAGCTTCTCCGCCACCATTGACCCGGTGACGGTGCTGGACCAGATGAAGCTGCGGGGGGTCTACGACGAGAACACCACCAGCAACTACCTGCTCCAGCTCATGGAGATCACCCCCACCGCCGCCAATGTCTCCGAGTATATCCGCATCGTCAAGGACAAGGCGCTCCTGCGCCGCATTTCCGAGACGGCCGGGGAACTCACGACCCTGGTCCAGGAGGGGGGCGAGACGGCCCAGGCCGTCCTCGACCTGGCAGAACAGCGCATCTACGCCATCCGCCAGGGGAAGTCCTCCCAGGGCTTGGAGCCTCTTTCCAAGATCCTGGTGGATGTGTTCGACCGGCTGCAAGAGCTGTCCATGTCCGGCTCCGACGTGCCCGGCATGGCGACCGGCTTTGCCGACCTGGACCGGACCCTCACGGGCTTTCACGGCTCCGAGCTCATCCTATTGGCCGCCCGACCCGGCATGGGCAAAACGTCCTTTGCCCTGAACGTCCTGCTCCACGCGGGCAAGTTCTCCGGCAAGAGCGTGGTCTTCTTCTCCCTGGAAATGAGCCGGGAGCAGCTGGCCACCCGTCTCATCTCCAACGAGGCCTTTCTGGACAACAAAAAGCTGATGACGGGCAAGCTCTCCCCCGACGATTGGGACAGCGTGACCGTGGCCTCCACGGCCCTGGCCCACACGAAAATTTTCATTGACGACAACCCCTCCCTCTCCGTGGCGGACATGAACGCCAAATGCCGCCGGGTGGAGGATCTGGGGCTGGTGGTCATCGACTACTTACAGCTGATGCAGTCCTCCGGCAGCGGCACCCGGTACGCCGGGGAGAACCGCCAGCAGGTGGTGGCAGACATCAGCCGTTCCCTGAAAATCATGGCAAAGGAGCTCCACGTACCGATCCTGTGCCTGTCCCAGCTCTCCCGTGCCAACGAGAGCCGCTCGGACAAGCGCCCGATGCTCTCGGACCTGCGAGAGTCCGGGGCCATTGAGCAGGATGCCGACGTGGTCATGTTCCTGTATCGAGACGACTATTATAACAAGGACAGTGACAAGCATAATCAGGCCGAGTGCATCATCGCCAAAAATCGCCGGGGGGAAACCACCACCATCCCCCTCCAGTGGCTGCCGGAGTTCACTGCCTTTTCCTCAATGGAGCGGAAATATGAAGAACCCTATTGATCTGGCCGCCGAAGCGGCGGCATTTGCTGACCAGTATCAGATGCTTCCCCAGGGAAGCACGGTTTTGTGCGCCGTGTCCGGGGGAAAAGACTCGATGGCGCTGCTGTCCGTGCTGCAGACGTTGGCGCCGGAGCGCAACCTTATGATCCACGCGGCGCACTTCAACCACCAGCTCCGGGGCGAAGAGTCCCAGCGGGACGAGGACTTCGTCTCGAAATGGTGTGCCGACCACAACATTCCCCTGACCATCGGCAGCGGGGACGTGGCCCAGGCCGCCCAGGAGCAGGGCAAGGGCATCGAAGAGACCGCCCGCGCCATGCGCTACGGCTTTCTCACCGAGACGGCCCAGGAAGTCGGGGCGGAAAAGATCGCCACGGCCCACAACGCCGATGACAACGCCGAAACCGTCCTGCTGCACCTGGTCCGCGGTTCGGGCCTGGACGGCCTGACCGGCATCCCGCCGGTGCGGGGCATTTTGATCCGGCCCCTGCTGGGCGTGCCGCGCATCGACATCGAGGTCTACTTAGCCCAGGAGAACATCCCCCACGTGGAGGACAGCTCCAACCAAGACACGAAATTTGCCCGCAACCGGATCCGGCAGGCGATCCTGCCCGTGATGAAGGACTTAAACCCCGCCTTTGTTTCGACCTTGTCCGCCAACCTGGTCCACCTGCGGGAGGACCGGGAGCTGCTGCACGACATGGCCGAAAGCGTCACCTGCGAGGCCTTGGTGGAGGACGGCAAGGTCTCCATCCAGGCCGCTTCCCTGGCGGACCTGCCCCACCCCATTGCCGCCCGCGCGGTGAAGCAGCTGCTGGCCAAGGCCGGGCGCTTCCAGGTCTCGGCGGTGCACATCGACCAGATCATCGAGCTGGCCACCGGGGAGACCCCCTCGGCCAACCTGAACCTGCCGGAGGGCCTCTTCGCCTGGCGGGAGTATGAGAACCTGGTGATCTGCCCGGCGGAGGCCATCCCCCCGTCGTTTTCCCTGCGGCTGCTGACCGGCCCCGGCGTGTTCGCGCTGGACAACGGCTGGCAGATCGAGATCGAGGAGACCACCTGCCCGGAGATCCCCGCCCAGGAGGAATATGAGTGGGACATCGACCGGGAGAGCGTGACCTTCCCCCTGGTCCTCCGCGCCCGCCAGCAGGGCGACCAGCTGCGTCTGCCCGGACGGCGGACCAAGACCCTGAAAAAATGGTTCATCGACGAAAAGATCCCCCGGCAGCACCGGCAGAGCGTGCCCGTGCTGGCCGATGAGACGGGCCTGCTGGCTGCCGCCGGCCTGGGCCCCAACTTCCCCCGTGTGGCCACCCCCGGCCACCCCGCCCTGCACATTCGCCTGACCCCGAAACAGAGAGAGGAGAACGAATTAGTATGATGGAACAGGATATGCAAGAGATCCTTTTCACCCCGGAGGCCCTGGCCCGGCGAGTGAAGGAGCTGGCCGATCAGATCACCCAGGATTACGCCGGGAAAAGCCCCCTGATCGTGGGTACCCTGCGTGGCTCCTTCGTGTTTATGGCAGATCTGGTGCGCCAGATCAATTTGCCCCTCACCGTTGATTTCCTGTCCGCCTCCTCCTACGGCTCCGGGACGGAAAGCTCTGGCCAGGTAAAGCTGAAGCTGGACCTGGCCGACGACATTTCCGGGCGGGATGTGCTGATCATTGAGGACATCGTGGACTCCGGCAACACCCTCTCCAAGCTCCTGCCGGAGCTGCAAAAGCGCGGCCCTGCCTCCCTCAAGGTCTGCGCCCTGCTGGATAAGCCGGAGCGCCGGGTATTGCCCTTCCAGGCCAATTACGTGGGCTTCACCATCCCCGACGCCTTTGTGGTGGGTTATGGGCTGGACTTTGACCAGCACTATCGCCAGCTACCCTACATCGGCGTCCTAAAGCCCAGCGTATACGAATAACCGCCCTCCCCCCCGCGGGCGTGATCCCGGGGCGGGAGATCCCCGGCCCCTCAAAGGAGTGAGTTCCATTTGAAACCAAACACAAATCCCTTTCGCGGTCTGATCCTGGTGCTGTTCGTGGTGGCCCTGGTCTTCTGCGGGACCAGCATTTACCGCACGGCCTCGGCCCACCAGCAGACGGACCGGGTGTACTCTGACATCCGCACGCTGTTCGAGCAGGAAAAGGTCGACCGCTTCACCGTAGATGACAACAACAACCTGACCATCACCCTGAAAGAACCTGTGGACGGCAGCCGCATCGTTGTCTACTCCATTTACAACTTCCAGCTGTTTTACGACGACTTCAATGATCTCGTTGTCAAACAGTATGAGAGCGGCATCCTCAGCAGCTATGACTACCCCGACAGCCCCTCTCCGGCCTGGATGAGCACCATCCTGACCTGGGTGGTGGTGCTGGCCGTGATGGCCATCCTGTGGTATTTCCTGTTCCTGCGCCGGGCCCAGGGCGGCGGGGGCGGCCCCTCCGCCAGCCAGTTCGGCAAGGCCAAGGCCCGCACCCTGGCTGAGACGGGCCGCACCGTCACCTTCGACGACGTGGCCGGGGCCGACGAGGAAAAGGAAGAGCTGGCTGAGATCGTGGACTTCCTGCGCCAGCCCGCCCAGTACACCCAGCTGGGTGCCCGCATCCCCAAGGGCGTGCTGCTCGTGGGCCCTCCGGGTACCGGTAAGACCCTGCTGGCCCGCGCTGTGGCCGGGGAAGCAGGGTGTCAGTATCTGTCCATCTCCGGCTCCGACTTTGTGGAGCTGTATGTGGGCGTGGGTGCTTCCCGCGTGCGCGACCTGTTCGAGCAGGCCAAGAAAAGCTCCCCCGCCATCGTCTTCATCGACGAGATCGACGCCGTGGGCCGCCAGCGCGGCGCAGGTCTGGGCGGCGGTCACGACGAGCGTGAGCAGACCCTGAACCAGCTCTTAGTCGAGATGGACGGCTTCGCCTCCAACGAGGGCGTCATCGTCCTGGCCGCCACCAACCGGGCGGACATCCTGGACCCCGCCCTGCTGCGTCCCGGCCGGTTCGACCGGCAGATCTACGTCGGCCTGCCCGACATCAAGGGGCGGGAGGAGATACTTCGCGTCCACGCCCGCAACAAGCCCTTGGCAGAGGACGTGGACCTGCGGACCATCGCCCAGGCCACCGTCGGCTTCACCGGCGCAGACCTGGAAAACCTGCTCAACGAGGCCGCCCTGCTCTCCGCCAGAGAAAAACGGCCCTTCATTCGCATGGATGTGATCCACGAGGCCATGCTGAAGGTCATTGCAGGCCCGGAAAAGAAGAGCCGCGTCGTGCCCCCCCACGCCAAGAAGCTCACCGCCTATCACGAGGCCGGCCACGCCGTGGTCATCCACGAGCTCAAGACCCAGGACCCCGTGCATCAGATCACCATCATCCCCCGCGGTCCCGCGGGCGGCCTGACCATCTCCCTGCCCGAAGAGGACCGGATGTACCAGTCCCGCAAGGAATTGCAGGAGCGCATCTGTACCTGCCTGGGCGGCCGGGTGGCCGAGGAATTGGTGCTGGGCGACATCTCCACCGGCGCTTCCAACGACTTGCAGACGGCGACCTCCATCGCCCGCAGCATGGTGATGAAATACGGCATGAGCGACCGCCTGGGGGCCATCTCCTACGACAACGACCAGGAGGTCTTCATCGGCCGCAGCATGTCCCAGGCCCGCGCCTACTCCGAGGAGATCGCCGGGCTGATCGACGAGGAGATCAAGGCCCTGCTGGACACAGCCTACGCCCGCTGCCGCCAGATCCTCTCCGAGAACATGGACGCCCTGGAGCGCACGGCCCAGTATCTGCTGGAGTTTGAGACCATGTCTGCCGATGACTTCAAGCTGGTCTTCGACGATCCCGACGCCTTAGAGCAGCGCAAAGCCGAGGAGCGCACCCAGCGGGAGCGCGAGGAAAGCGAACGCGCCGCCAAGGAAGCCCGTCTGAAAGCCGAACGGGAAGCCGAGCGTCAGCGCCAGCAGGAGGTGGCCGAGGCCATCTTCCAGGGCGAGCCTCCCAAGGACCAAAAGCCCCCCCAGACGCCGGACCCCTTCTAACGCAACATCCAGTATATCTTACAGAATACAAAAACTCCGAGGTCTTATCAGGTATATCTGATAGAACCTCGGAGTTTTTCTATGATATAAATTTTATCAGTTGTATCTGATAAAACCTTGAAATTTATTTAGTACGTCAGGTATACCTGTCAAAATAATCTAAAGAACTCCCTTAAAAGCATTTCATCATTTGACAATCTTCGTTTCATCTAGTATACTTCTTTTCGTGGAAACCCAATGCCTGCAATCGTAGGCATTGCTCGGTAAAAGACGGTGCCTGACATCCCGCGTAGGCGGATGGAGGCGTGTATAGAGCCAACGCGGGAAATCTTCCCAAGGAGGTGATATACATAACACTTCAAACCTTTGCTGATTTGATGACCATACTGTGCGGCGTCGCTGCGCTGTTGGACATTTGGACAAGAAAGAAGTGAGCCGTCTGCTGCAACAGACGACTCACTGAGTTTTAGAGATTTCTCTCTTGGACAAGTAAGTTTATGTATGTGGCACCGTCTTGGTTTCCACATTTTTATTATAGCGACATTCGATTAAAATGTCAACATTCTGTTCCAGTGATCTCACTTGAACTTTTTCGTTACATCTTTGCCTGCCCGTCGTGATAGGCCTGACCGACCACGCCGCCCAGGAGGCGGTAGACGCGGCGGACCCGGTCATAGGCCAGGAAGTTGGCCTTGTCCGCGTCCACCAGGCCGTCCTCGCCCAGGATGGACTCATCGGCGCTCATGTTGACCACCCGGCCGATGACCCGCAGGCCGCCGGGGCCGTCGGTGATCTCGGCCACCTCGCACTCTAAGGTGAGGGGGAACTCCTCGAAGAGCGGGGCATCTACAAACTCGCTCTTGAGGGGATGCAGGCCCGCCCGGGCGATCTTATCCGGGGTGGTGTTGCCGGAAACGAGGCCGACGTAGTCCGCTTCCACCAGGTGGGCCTGGTCTGCAAAGCTGACGGTGAAGGCACCCTTCTTCCGCAGGTTGGCGGTGGTCTTGTGGCCCTCGGAGATGTTCAGCTCCACGTAGACGCTGCCGACCAGACCGCCCCAACCGACGTTCATGGCGTCGGGGGTCCCGTTTTCGTCATAGGTGCCGATCACCAGCACAGGCTGGGGATAAAACCCGATGTTCTGAAAATTCTTTCTCATGTTCTCTGTCTCCTTTTGAAATGAACTCAAAGCTGACGGCCCACGGTATAGGCCGAGCCGATGGCCGTCATCACACTGCCGACCTTGCCGCCGTCACCCACCTGGTAGACGGCCACGCCAGCGCCCTGCAATTCCTGGGCCAGAGAGGGGCGGGAAGCAAAGCCCACAGCCAGAACGATGTGATCGGCGGGGATCGCTTCCTCGGTGCCGTCAGCCGCAGTCGCCACAGCCCCCGTCTCCGTGACGCAGGTCAGGCGGGCGCCGGTCTTCAGGCTGACGTTCTGCTCGGCCAGCAGGTCCCGCAGCATGGAGCTGTTCATCTCCGGCACGGGGATGCCGGCGGATAAAATATCCGGCAGGGCTTCCAAAATCGTCACATGCTTGTCGGCCTGGGCGTAGCCCAGGGCCGTCTCACAGCCGACCAAGCCGCCGCCGACCACCAGGATGTTCTCGCCCGGCAGGTCCTTTCCGGTGAGGGCCGTGACGCAGTCCACAACGTTCTCGCGTTCGATGCCGGGGACCTTCGGCACGACGGGGGCTGCGCCCACGGCCAGGACCACCGCATCGGGCTTATGATACAGGACCGCCTGGGCGTCCAGCTTGGCCCCCAGCTCGATCTCTACATCCAGCTTCTTCAGCTGGCGCTGATACCACTGGTTCAGCTCGTTCAACTCTTTCTTAAAGTCGTGGGCCCCGGCGGGAATGAGATTGCCGCCCAGCTGGTTGCCCGCCTCGCAGAGGGTGACCTTGTGGCCCCGCAGCGCCGCACAGCGGGCGGCCTCCATCCCGGCCACGCCGCCGCCGACCACTAAGACATTTTTCTTGACCGCGGCAGGCGTCAGGTCAAAGCTGGCTTCCCGCGCCGCCTGGGGATTCACCGCGCACCCGGCTCGACGGCCGATCTTCAAGGCCCCGATGCAGCCCTGGTTGCAGCCGATGCAGGGGCGGATGTCCTCAGGACATCCCATGGCGACCTTTTGCGGATAGGCAGGGTCCGCCAGGGACGGACGGCCCAGCACGATGCCGTCAATGCTGCCCTCGGCCACGGCCTGGGCCGCCAGGTCGGGATCGTTCATGCGCCCGCCGCAGAGGATGGGGATTTTGACCGCCTCTTTCGCGGCCTTGGCCAGGGGCAGGACCCGGCCCTTTTCCATGTAGCAGGGGGGCGCGGCGTAATAGAAGGAGTCGTATTGGCCAAAGTCCACGCTCAGGCAGTCGTAGCCATAGGCTTCCAGACGCTTGGCGATCTCCAGGCCCTCTTCCAACGTCCGGCCTACCTCGTCCTCGCCGTGGAGGGAGGGGTGGTTGTAGCCCTTGATGTAGCTCTTGAGGGCCAGGCGCATGGACACGACAAAGTCGCTGCCACAGGCGGCCTTCACCCCGTCCAGGATCTCACGGGCACAGCGCAGGCGGTTCTCTAAGGCTCCGCCGTACTCGTCCGTCCGGTGGTTCATAAAGGTCATGGCGAACTGGTCCAGTAGGTAGCCCCAGTGCATGGCGTGGACCTCGATGCCGGGGAAGCCGCACTGCTTCAGCAGCACCGCCGTGGCGATCATCTGGTCGATCTTCTGCTTGATCTGGTCCTTGGTCAGGGCGGGAGCGATGCGGGCCGGGTCGTGATAGTACGGGATCTCCGAGGGACAGAAGCAGCCCAGGGCGTTGCGTCCGTACCCCATGGACACCTGGGGCATCATCTTGGCCCCGTAGGCATCCAGTCGTTCCAGCAGCTCCACCGCCGAGCGCTGGAAGCTCTTGGGGGCTTTCAGGGGCTGCTTGCTGTCCAGAGGATGGACGGGGTCCACCAGCGTATCCGGGTGAAAGGCCCCGGTGAAAATGAGGCCAAAGCCGCCCTTGGCCCGCTCCTCAAAGTAAGCCAGGCCGTTCTCTGAGAACTCCCCAAAGGGGCCGTGGAGCGAGGGCAGGGTCAGGGGGCCGACGCAAAAGCGATTTTTGATGGTCAGCTTGCCGATCTGCAAGGGCTGTAACAGGGGTGCATAGGGAAACGTCATGGGTATCTTCCTCCTTATAATGTCCTTTCATAAAAATCCCAGGCATTTTGCCAGCACACCCGCTCGATCTGGCGGGGCGTGAAGCCGCCTTGTTCCAAGGCGCGGATGAGCCGATCCATGTGACCGGCGTCTTCCAGCTCCAGGGGGCAGTCAATGCCGTCAAAATCCGAGCCGAGGGCGGCCAGTTTCTCCCCGCCCACGTCCATGACATGGCGGATGTGGCGGACGATGTCCTCCGTCCGGGAGACTTCATGCGGCCCCAAAAAGGCGGAATAGAAATTCACGCCCACCAGGCCACCGTTGTCAGCCAGGGCCTTGAGCATCTCGTCGGTCAAGTTCCGCCGGTGGTCCCGGAGAGCGCGGCAGCAGGAATGGCTGGCCAGAAACGGCCGCTTAGCGTGGCGGGCCACGTCCCAGAAGCCGTCGTCGCCCAGGTGGGAGACATCGGCGATCATGCCCAGGCGTTCCATCTCTTCCAAAAACGCAAGCCCCGTCTCCGTGAGGCCCCCCGGCTGACCGTTGGGCTGGCCCAATTCATTGGGATAGTTCCAGGTCAGGGTGAGCATCCGCACCCCCACACGATAGAGGGTGCGGAGCAGGGGCAGCTGCCCCAGGCAGACACCGCCCTCCTCTACCGTCAGCAGACAGCCGAGTTTTTTCTCCCGGCGGGCAGCTTCCAAATCAGCGAAAGATAAGACGGGCTGGGCCAAGTCTTTGTTGTTCGCAAGCTCTTCCCAATATAGATCGGCCAGGGTCAAGACCTCCTGCAAAGGGTCGCGTCCCCCTTTGAGATTCACAAAGAGGGCGAAGTTTTGCAGGAGATAGCCACTGCCCTTTAACTTTTCCAAATCAATGTGGAAGTCCGCCTGCCGCAAGCTCCCCGCCTCCCCCGTGCGGCGGGCATTTAAGAGGCGGGAGATTGTATCACAGTGTAAGTCGATGAATGGCATGCACATCACCTCAATGGGAAATGACAGGCCACGCCCCGCGCCCCCTCTGTTTGCAGCTTCGGGACCTCCTGGGCACAGCGGGCCTGCGCGTAAGGACAGCGGGTCCGAAACCGACAGCCGGAGGGCGGCGTCACCGGGCTGGGGATCTCCCCGGCCAGGGGCGGGCCGTTTTCATTGCGCTGCGTGGGGTCGGGCCGGGGGACGGCGGCGAGCAAGAGCTTCGTGTAGGGATGGCAAGGCGCGGTAAACACTTCTTCCGTCGGCCCGATCTCACACACCCGCCCCAGAAACATCACGCACACCCGCCCTGCGCTGTGGCGCACCACGCTCAAGTCATGGGAGACCAACACATAGGTCAGGCCCTCATCCGCCTGTAAGTCTAACAGCAAGTTCAGCATCTGGGCCTGCACGGACACATCCAGGGCCGAAACAGGCTCATCGCAGACCACCAAGCGCGGCTCCACCGCCAAGGCCCTGGCGATGCCCACCCGCTGGCGCTGGCCGCCGGAGAGCTCGTGGGGATAGCGGCCCAGTAAATGCCTGGGCAGGCCCACCCGCTCCAAGAGGGCCTCTGCTCGGCTCGCAAATTCTCTAGGCGGACAGAGCTTGTGGATGCGCAGAGGCTCCGCCAGGATCTCCCCCACGTCCCAGCGGGGATTCAGGGCGGCGGCGGTGTCCTGAAAGACCATCTGCATCTGCCGCCGCAGGGCCCGTAATTCTTTGGGGGTGCATTGGGCCAGGTCCTGGCCGTCGAAGAGGACCTGCCCCTCCGTCGGTGGGAGCAGGCCCAGGAGCAGGCGGCCCAGGGTACTTTTGCCGCACCCGGACTCCCCCACCAGCGCCAGGGTCTCCCCTTCGTAGACCTGTAAGTCTACCTGGGAAACGCCGTGGAGAAGGGCCCCCTTTTTCCCCTTCACGGGGAAGTCTTTGGAGAGGCCCCGTGCCTCGGCTAAGATCGTTGGCATCGTTTCCCCTCCTCTCAGGTTACTTGGAAGCATCGGACGAAATGCCCCCCGCCCACATCCCGCAGGGGCGGGACGCTCTGGGCGCAGGCTTCCGTGGCCCGGTCGCACCGGGGGCAGAAGCGGCAGCCGGGGGGCGGACAGCGCAGGTCGGGGACCGTGCCGCGAATGGTATACAGCGTCTCCTGCCCCCCTTCCAGGGCGGGGATGGCCTTCCGCAGGCCCTGGGTGTAGGGATGCTTGGCCTCCCGGAAGAGGGCAAACGTCTCCGCCGCCTCCACGATCTGCCCGGCGTACATCACATAGACCAGGTCACACAGCTGGGCCACCACGCCCAGGTTGTGGGTGATGAGCAGAATGGCCGTGCCATGCTCCCGGCGCAGGTCGCCCATGAGGGAGAGGATCTGGGCTTGGATCGTCACGTCCAAGGCCGTGGTCGGCTCGTCGGCCAAAAGAAGCTCCGGCTCACAGGCCATGGCCATGGCGATCATCACCCGCTGCCGCAGGCCGCCGGAGAGCTCACGGGGGTAGGCGTCGTACCGGGCCGCCGGGTCGGGGATGCCCACCTGCCGGAAGAGGTCGATGGTCTTCGCCTTGGCGCTCTTTCGGTCCATCCCCCGGTGCAGGCGCAGGACCTCCGCCACTTGTCGGCCCACGGGATAGACGGGGTTGAGGGAGGTCATGGGGTCCTGAAAGATCATGGCCAGCCGGTCCCCCCGGAGCTTGCGGCGTTCTTTTTCCGACAGCCGGCGTAAGTCCCGGCCCTGGAAGCAGATCTCTCCCGCCGTCACCTGTCCCCCGGCGGGGACCAGGCCCAGGACGGACAGGGCCGTGACGCTCTTGCCGCACCCGGACTCCCCCACCAGGCCCACGATGCTCCCGCGGGGGACGGTCAGATCAACGCCATCCACGGCGGTCAGCTCCCCCTGCGACGTGTGGAACTTGGTCTGTAAGCCGGAGATGGTCAGCGCAGACGTCTGACCCAGCGCGGTGCTCACTCCCACCCCTTCCAAATGTCCGGCTGATAGCCGACGGTGGCCTGCTTGCCGTTGCGGACGATGGGGGTCCTGAGCAGGGTGGGGTCCTCCAGGAGTTTTTCGATCTTGTCCTGGTCATAGGCCAGGTACTCCAGCAGCGCCGCGTCGGGGTGCTTGTCGTCGATGAGGTCGGGGAGCTTCACCGAGCGCAGCACCGAGGTCAGCTCCCCCTTGCTGATGCCGTATTTGTTCAGGTCGATGGCCTGGAATTTGACCCGGCGCTCCTTAAAATAGCGCTGGGCTTTTTTCGTGTCGAAGCATTTGGACTTGCCAAAGATCTGGATGTTCATGGTCCGGTTCCTCCTGGGTCAGCGGCCCGCCAGCGGGCCGGTCATTTTGTTCCAGCATAGCACATCCCGGCCCAAAAACCCAGAGGAAGTGAAAAATATGTATACTTTTTTGTTCCAGCGTGCTATACTAGGAGAAATCAAACCGTGAACAGGCCGCGCTTTGCGGCATGAGATATATGACCCTGCGCACCCCAAACTGCACGATCCTTCCACGGTGCTACCAAGCCGTGACGAACCAGGGGAAGCCGGACAAAACCCACCGCGGGACAGGGCGGTCGGGTGCGTCCAGCGGCTCCCCTTGTCTTTGTGCCCCCAATTGGAGGAAACTTTGGGGCTTGCCGCCGGGACACACTGAAAAAAAGGAGTTATTATGGCAGAAAAACTGAAAATCATCCCCTTGGGCGGACTCAACGAGATCGGCAAGAATCTCACCGTCTACGAGTATGGCAACGACATCATCATCGTAGACGTGGGCATGGGCTTCCCCGACGACGACATGTACGGCGTGGACGTGGTCATCCCGGACGTGAGCTACCTCATCAAGCACCAGGATAAGATCCGGGGCATCTTCCTCACCCACGGGCACGAGGACCACATCGGCGCCCTGCCCTACGTCCTGCGCTCCTTCCAGGCCCCCATCTATGCCACCCGGATGACCCTGGGGCTGGTGGGCCTGAAGCTGGAGGAGCACAAGCTGCTCGACAGCACCAAGCTCGTCACCTGCGAGGCGGGGGACATCGTGAAGGCCGGGAAATTCTCCGTGGAATTTATTCACGCCAACCACTCCATCGCCGACGCCGTGAGCTTTGCCATCAAGTGCCCCGTGGGCACCGTGATCCACACCGGCGACTTTAAGATCGACCCCACCCCCATCAAGGGCAAGATCATGGACCTGACCCGCCTGGGGGAGCTGGGCAAAGAGGGCGTGCTGGCCCTGCTGTGCGACTCCACCAACGTGGAGCGCCCCGGCTACACCCGCTCGGAGCGGGCCGTGGGCAACAGCTTCGACGCCCTCTTCCGGGGCTGTAAGGAGCGCATCATCGTCACGACCTTCGCCTCCAACGTGGACCGCATCCAGCAGATCATCAACGTGGCCGCCAGCTACGGGCGAAAAGTCGCCATCACCGGCCGGAGCATGGAAAACTCCCTGCAAGTGGCCACGGAGCTGGGCTATACAGAGATCCCCAAGGGCGTGCTCGTGGACCTGAACCACATCAAGTCCCTGCCCAAGGACAAGGTCTGCATCATCACCACCGGCAGCCAGGGCGAGGCCATGTCCGCCCTCTTCCGCATCGCCTTTTCCACCCACCGGCAGGTGGAGATCCAGCCCGGCGACCGGGTCATCATCTCCGCCTCCGCCGTGCCCGGCAATGAAAATTCCGTGAACAACATCATCAATGAGCTCTACCGCAAAAAGGCCGAGGTGGTCAGCGAGAACGCCGGGACGCTCCACGTCTCCGGCCACGCCTGCCAGGAGGAGCTGAAGATCATCCACGCCCTGGTGCGGCCCAAGTTCTTCATGCCCGTTCACGGCGAGCAGCGCCACCTGCGCACCCACGCCCGTGTGGCCGAGGAGATGGGGACGCCCCCCCAGAACATCATCATCGCCGACGTGGGCCGCGTGGTCGAGTTCACCCACAACTCCGCCCAGCTGGCAGGCACCGTTCCCTCCGGGCGGGTGTTCGTGGACGGCTATGGCGTGGGCGACGTGGGCAGCGTGGTCCTGCGGGACCGCCGCCACCTGGCCCAGGACGGCATGATCGTGGTGGTCGTCTCCCTCTCCGGGGAGACCGGCGACCTGGTCTCCGGCCCGGACATCATCACCCGCGGCTTTGTCTACGTGAAAGAGTCCGAGGGGCTTATGGACGAGCTGCGGGAGGTGGCCTTGGACTCCCTGGAGGCCTGCCAGGCCCAGGGGATGCTGGATTGGGCCAGCATCAAGTCCGCCATCAAGAGCGAGATGTCCCGCTACCTCTACCGCAAGACCAAGCGCAACCCCATGATCCTGCCGGTCATCATGGAGGTTTGATCCCCCCTGGCCGAGCCGAGACATTCCAAAGAGAGAGGAAGACAACCATGTGGAAACGACCCATTGCCGGGGCTTTGGCCCTGGTGTTATCCCTCAGCCTGCTGGCTTCTCCGGCCCTGGCCGCCGAGACCAAGGACGCCGACCAGCAGGCCCCCGCCGTCTCTGACACGACGCCCGCCCCGGACACCGGCTCCGATGCCGACACCACCCCCGGCACAGGCGGCGACAAAAACGACAGCACCCCCGGCGGCGACACGAACAACGGCACCGGCGGCAATCACAACGGCTCTGCCGAGACCCCCTCCACCCCGGAGGCCCCCGCCGAGCCGACGACGCCCACCACGCCGACCACCCCCACGACCCCGGAGCGGCCCTCGACGCCCAGCACGCCCCTGCCCCATGGTCCCACCCTGCGGCAGGACCACGTGCGCTACATGGAGGGCTTTGAAAACGGGACCTTTCGCCCCGACCAGAAGCTGACCCGCGCCCAGGCCGCCCAGCTGGTCTACCGCCTGCTGGCCACCCCGGACAACGGCACCAGGGCCTGCTCCTACACGGACATCGCCGGGCAGTGGTACACCCAGCCCATTCGCGCCCTGTGCGCCCTGGGCCTGTTTGACAACGGCAGCAAGTTCCGCCCCAACGACGTGATGACCCGCGCCGAGTTCATTGATCTCTTGGTCCGCACCAAGCCCATCTCCGGCAACAGCGCCGGCTTCCCCGACGTGTCCTCCGGCTATTGGGCCGCCAGCCAGATCCAGGCCGCTGCCTCCCACGGCTGGATCAGCGGCTTCCCCGACGGGACCTTCCGGCCCAACAGTGGCCTGACCCGCGCCGAGGCCTGCACCGTGGTCAACAACATGCTCGGCCGAACCGGCGACGCCGCCCAGGCCACCCGGCTCATCGCCCTGGGCATCTACTCCGATGTCTCCGCCTCCTACTGGGGCGCGAGGACCATCGCGGAAGCCTCCGTCTCCCACACCGCCGCCGCTTCCGGCAGCGGCGAGAGCTGGAACGGCGTGGATGTGGCCAGCATGACCTTCACCCCCGGCTTCCACGCCGCCGGGAACCAGCTGTATTACGTGGCCTGGACGGGCAAGCTCGTCACCAACACCACCCTGGGCGCTTACAAAGCTGACGCCACCGGCGCCCTGACCCAGACGGCGAAGTCTTACCAGATGACCAACGTGCCCTACATCAGCCAGATCGACAATATTTACGCCTGGGTGGGCTGCGAGGCCGTGGCCGACCTCATGGGCCTGAAGGCCAAGGGTTACGCCCAGGACGTCACCATCAAGTATTTCCTGGACAATCTGCCCCGGTCCAAGTCCGACCCGGAGAAGGGCTTTGTCGGCTCCCCCTACGTTCCCGACACCTCCAAGCGGACCCGCACCACCATCTACCCGGCCAAGCTTGCGGAGTATTCCAACACCTACTGCGGCAGCGACAACCCCTGCGCCGATTTCCGCGGGGCCTCCGTCACTGACTTGCAGCGGGAGCTGCTGGCGGGCAACTGCGTGGTGGGCTACATGACCCTGTGGTGGGCCTCCCCCTACTATCGGACCTACAACATCGAGGGCACCCAGCAACGCCTGGTCAGCAACAACCACGCCGTCCTGGTCTGCGGCTATGACCCCAACAAGGGCTACTACATCTCCGACCCCTACAACTACTACAACCGGGGCCAGGTCCACCAGTATTGGGAGAACGCCAAGACCTTTGAAGCCATCTGGAACGCCCGAAAGGTCGGCATGGTCATCCGCTGATTTTTTCTCCCCCTGACTTCTCGCCTTCGGTGGCTTTGTCACTTGCCCTTTGTCCGGAAATTGCCTATAATAAAGGCAGCAGGAGCCCCCGCTGCGGGGGGAAAGGAGCGTCCGATCGCATGGCAAAAGCAGGCTTCATCCACGATAAATTGGACATCAAGTTTCTGGTGCTCTATCTCATGGCCCGTGTGGCCTCCTCGGTGGATTTCTCCACCCTGGCCGACCTGACCTTCTGCGACGACGGCGTGGAGTATTTCGACTTCGCCGCCGCCTTGGCGGAGCTGGTCGACACCGGCCACCTGGAGCTCAAGGACGATAAATACAGCATCACCGAAAAGGGCCGCCGCAACGGCAAGATCTGCGAGAGCAGCCTGGCCTACTCCGTGCGCCGCAAGTGCGACCGAAACCTGGCCAAGGTCAACGGCGTACTCCGCCGGGATGCCCAGGTCCGCGCAGAGATCCTCCCCAGAGACGACGGGGCGCACACCCTGCGCCTGATCCTGGACGACGACAAGGGCAACATCATGACCCTGGACCTGCTCACCGTCTCCGAGGAGCAGGCCGGTCGCCTGGCGGAAAAATTCCGCACCCACCCGGAACGGCTGTACGACAGCATCCTCCAAGTGCTTCTGGAAACAGAAGAGGAAGGATAACGACACAAACGCAAACCAGCGCGGCAACCACGTTTTCCCGTGGCAGCCGCGCTGGTCTTTTCTCTATGCTCCTTATCTGTCTTCTTCCAAGTGCGTCTTGCAATAAAGCAGGTATTGCTGCTCGTCCACAGAAAAATTACAGCAGCGACCCGCCAAAGTAGGCCAGGCTTTTCCGCTGACAATCATCTCATAGAGTTTTTTCGCTTGCTTTACGATCGTGTCCCGGTTTGAGTTACACCAGGAAAGCTGGTTCGATAACAAATTTTTATATGCAATATCCTCTTTTGTATCTGACTCTGTGCGTCTCATATCTACTTTTGTTAAGCTCTTTGGATGTACGGGAATCATGTTGTTGAAATTGATGGCTCCCCAGGTGCCCTGGTTGATCTTCAAAAAATCCACTTGGTTTTTCATGCGCAGGTGTTTCGGTTTTGGAGAAGTCAGCGGCGCATAATAAGAGATTCCATTGACCGTAAAGACGATGCCGATAAAAGGGCGTGTTTCCTTACGATCCATAGTATACGGCACACAGGGATCATGCTCTCTCAAAAAATCGCAATACGTCGAATCGACTCGAAAAAAAGAAAAACTCATCAAATATCCTCCTTTATAAAATTTGTAAAAAAGAGGACTGAACCCTGGGGATTCAGCCCTCTGCTTTTTCGTTCCCACTTATGGTAGGGTACACCGCTTTTTTGGCTCCCACTCATGGTAGGGTACACCGCTTTTTTGGCTCCCACTTAGTGGCAGGGTACTCCATCTTTTTTGAGTATTGCTACTCGGTATTTCTATTATACGCCACACACCAAAGGATGTCAATTGGAAAAAACGTCCTCGCAAATATCGAACAATGGTAGCAAACCAAGCCAAATTTGTCAAGAAAGAGCGGAAAAATACCCTACTCTTCTTCTAGTTTTTCTGTGCAGCGGCGTTAGCCTTCCAGTTCCTGGATGGCTGTCAGCAGGGCGGCCTGGTCCATTGCCACGGCCTCGCGCAGGGCGGGGTCGGTCAAGGGCTTGGGGCCGCGCAGGGCCTCGGTGAGGGCCGTGCTGGAGAGATACAGCTTCTGGAAGCCCAGGTTCTGGGCCACGCCTTTCAGGGTGTGGGCGGCGCGGAAGGCCACCTCCCAATCCTGGCTGTTAATGGCACTTTCCAGGCTGCCCCAGCTGGTGTCTGCCGGGTACTTTCCTATGAATTTCCGCACCATCGCTTCGCTGGGCAGGCGCCGCAAAACGTCCGCGCTGTTGCCGCCGATCTTTGCATAGAATGCCTCTAGTGTCATAACCCACCTCTCCTTTGATCCTGTCCTTCCTGAGAAAAATACCGTGTATTTTGGGGCCGTCATTCTGAGGTTTTCGGGGCGTTCTCCCGGTGCTTGCGGGCGCTGCCCTGCTTCTCCCGGCCTGCGAGCAGCCCCTCTTCCTGGAGCACCTCGCGGGAGAGGCGGTTGGCCTCCTGGCGCTGGCTCTGCTCCGCGTCCTTCTGCTTTTCCTCTTCGGTCTCCTGCATGGCCTGTTTGATCTGGTCGGCCCCGTCCATCAGGCACTCCAGCAGCAGGGGGTTAAACGCGCCGCACTCGCCGTTGACGATCATGTTGAGGGCCGTTTCGTGGTCAAAGGCCGCCTTATAGCAGCGCTCACTGGTCAGCGCGTCGTACACGTCGGCCAAAGAAACGACCTGGGCGGAGATGGGGATCTCATCGCCCTTGAGCCCGTCGGGATAGCCTCGGCCGTCCCACCGCTCGTGGTGCCAGCGGCAGATCTCGCGGGCGACCTTCACCAGAGGTTCGTTCTGGTTGAAGGGGATCTGGCGCAGCATGTGCTCGCCCACGGCGGAGTGGGTCTTGATGATGTCAAACTCCTCTTTCGTCAGCCGGCCGGGTTTATTTAAGATCTGTTCGGGAATATTGATCTTGCCGATGTCATGCAGGGCCGAGGCTGTGCTGATGAGGGAGATGTCTGCCTCGGTCAGGGGATACCGGTCCGTCTTTTTGCGCAGCCGGCGCAGCAGCAATTCCGTGATGGTGCGGATGTGGACCACGTGCAGGCCGCTCTCGTTGTTTCGGAACTCGACGATGTGGCTCAGAATGCTGATCATCGTGTTGCTGACCTTTTCCTTCTCATACACCTGCTCGGCCACCATCTGCACCAGGCGCTTCTGCTTGGCGTAGAGCATCAGGGTGTTGCTCACCCGGCGGCAGACCACGCGGGCATCGAAGGGCCGGGTGATGTAATCGCTGGCCCCCAGGTCATAGGCGCGTTCGACGAAGGTATAGCTATCCTCGGCGGAGATCATAATGACCGGGGTCTCCTCGATCCAGTGATACTAGTTCATGATCTCCAGCACACCAAAGCCGTCTATCTCCGGCATGGTGATGTCCAGCAGCAGCAGGTCGACCTCCGGGTGGCAGTCCAGCAGCTCCACGGCCTGCTGTCCGTTCTCCGCTTCCAGAAACGTATAGTTTTCCTTGCCCAGGATCTCGATCAAGACCATCCGGTTCAGGGCAGAGTCATCTACGATCAATATGGTTTCTTTGTAGTCCATACATTCATTCTCTCCCTCGACAACGTAACCCGCGAGAAGCGTTTTCCCAGTTTAGGCCCCACAGAAAACAGAGCGCACAGAGCCGCATCCTAACACAAATAATTGTGCTCTAGTTTACCACTCCCACGACGCCCTGTCAATCCACTCCGCCGTTGACACCAACCTGTTTTTTCTGTTATTCTGACAAAGAGGTGAACCCCATGAAACGAGATCGCGTGTATCTGTCCAAACCCGATCGCCTGCCCTTTGCGCCGGATCAGGCCTCGGCACTGACCCGGCTCATGGCCGTGCTGGAGAGTTCGTTTGACGGCATCTTCATCACCGACGGCCAGGCGACCCCCCTGTGGTGCAACCACTCCTATGAGATCATCTCCGGCTTGACCGCCGCAGACGTGCTGGGCATCCCCATGGCCCAGCTGGTGGACACCGGCGTCATTTCCCACTCCTCCACCCTCAAGGCCCTGAACCAGGGCCAGGCCGTGACCCTGGAGCAGACCTTCACCACCGGCAAGCAGGCCGTGGTCACCAGCACCCCCATCTACGACCAGGACGATAACGTCTGCCTGGTCGTGACCAACGTGCGGGACATTTCCGAGCTGACCGCCCTGCAAGAGACCCTGGACCACCAGCGCCGCCTGTCGGCCAAGTACCGGCAGGAGATGTCCGTCATCCGGGCACAGCTCATGACCACCCCCCAGCTGGTGGCCGAGGACCCGGCCACCCTGAACCTGCTGCGCATCGTCAGCCGCGCCGCCCAGCTGGACACCGTCGTCCTCATCCAGGGCGAGACGGGCACCGGCAAGGAGCGCATCGCCACCTATATCCACCAGCGCTCCCCCCGCGCCTCCAAAAACTTCATCCGCGTCAACTGCGGGGCCATCCCGGAAAACCTGGCTGAGAGTGAGCTCTTTGGCTATGAGCGCGGCGCTTTCACCGGGGCCAACCGGGAGGGCAAGCCCGGCCTGTTTGAAGTGGCCAACGAGGGCACCATCTTCTTGGATGAGGTAGGCGAGCTATCTTTAGCCACCCAGACCAAGCTCCTGCGGGTCCTCCAGGAGAAAGAGATCACCCGCGTGGGCGGCAGCAAGCCGGTGAACGTCGATGTGCGCGTCATCGCCGCCACCAACCGGGACCTGCAAAAATGCGTCACCGAGGGGACCTTCCGAGAGGACCTCTACTATCGTCTCAGCGTCTTCCCCGTCTGGGTGCCCCCTCTGCGCCAGCGGAAATTAGATATTCCCAAGCTGGCCCGGTCCGTCATCGACGAACTGAACCAAACCTACGAACATAAAAAGTCCCTCACCGCCGGAGCAGAAGCGACCCTCCTGCGCTATTCCTGGCCGGGCAACGTCCGGGAGCTGCGCAACGTGATGGAACGCGCCTTCATCATGAGTGACGGCGAACAGATCCAGGCCGAGGACCTGGCCATTCTGGACAACGGCGACCTGCACACCCCCAAGACCATCCACCCCTCCTACGGCGTCGCCCCCGTCCCCCGCTCCTCCTACGCCGAGGACACAGAAGCCGCCCTCTCCCCAGAGCCGCTCACGCCCCCATGTCCCGCCGCCGGTCCCGTCCTCACGGACGAACCGCTCCAGGAGCAGGTCGCCCGCTATGAAGCGGCCCTCATCGCCCAGGCCATGCAGCAGGAAGGCTCCCTCCGCGGGGCCGCCCGGAAGCTGCACATGGACCCGGCGACCCTGCTGCGGCGGAAGAAGAAGTATCAGCAGGCGGGGCTGATCGGGGCGGAAGTCTAAGCGCTGTTTCACTTTTGCACCATCCATTCATCCCGTCTTTTCCCGTCGTTTTATTGCTAAAACACTGTTTTAATTTTGAAGCAGCAGTTCCCCTATTTCCCCCGGATTTTTTCCCGATCCATCCAAAAACGGCCCGGTTTGACCGCTTATTTTTAAGTATATAGTCAAACCGGGCCTCTTATTTTTCGGTTTTTTTCGCCTTTTTCAAAAAACTTTTCCTGGTTTTCTTTTTTTGCCTCTACTTGGCACGCTGATTGCTTGTATATTAGGGCGAACGACGAACTGTCTGAACAATTCCTCCATTTACAATTCTTACGTATTACACAAAAAATCCTCTACGGTACGAAACCACACCCAACACACACTGAGAAAGGAACTACGATTATGGCATTGATGACTGGAAAAGAATATGTGGAAAGCCTGCGCAAGCTGAACATGAAGGTTTACATGTTTGGCAAGAAGGTCGAGAACCCTGTGGATGACCCCATCCTGGCTCCCTCCGTGAACTCCGTGAAGATGACCTATGACCTGGCCCAAGGCCCCAACTACGCGGACCTGATGACCGCCACCTCCCACCTGACCGGCGAGACCGTCAACCGCTTCATGAACATCCACCAGTCCACCGATGACCTGGTGAAAAAGGTGAAGATGCAGCGCCTGCTGGGCCAGGTCACCGCCGCCTGCTTCCAGCGATGTGTCGGCATGGACGCCATCAACGCCGTCTATTCCACCACCTATGAGATCGACCAGAAGTACGGCAGCCAGTACCACGAGAACTTCAAGAAGTTCGTCATCGAGGCCCAGAGAAAGGACTGGACCATCGACGGCGCCATGACCGACCCCAAGGGCGACCGCGGCCTGCCCCCCCACAAACAGGAAGACCCCGACATGTTCCTGCACGTGGTCGAGCAGCGGCCCGACGGCATCGTGGTCCGCGGGGCCAAGGCCCACCAGACCGGCATGTGCAACTCCCACCAGGTCCTGGTCATGCCCACCCAGGCCATGGGTCCTGAGGACAAGGACTACGCCGTCTCCTTCTCCTGCCCCGCAGACGCCGAGGGCCTGTTTATGATCGTTGGCCGCCAGAGCTGCGACACCCGCAAGCTGGAAGGCTCCGACATCGACGTGGGCAACGCCCAGTACGGCGGCGTGGAGCTGCTGGTCGTGTTTGACGACGTGTTCATCCCCAACGAGAACATCTACATGAACGGCGAGAGCGAGTTCGCCACCGTCATGGTCGAGCGCTTTGCCGGCTATCACCGTCAGTCCTACGGCGGATGTAAGGTCGGCGTGGGCGACGTGCTGATTGGCGCTGCCGCCGTGGCCGCCGACTACAACGGCGTGGCCAAGGCCAGCCACATCAAGGACAAGCTCATCGAGATGATCCATCTCAACGAGACCATGTACTCCTGCGGCATCGCCTGCTCCGCCGAGGGCACCCAGACCGCCTCCGGCAACTACCTGATCAATCTCCTGCTGGCCAACGTCTGCAAGCAGAACGTCACCCGCTTCCCCTATGAGATGGCCCGCATCGCCGAGGACCTGGCCGGCGGTGCCGTGGGCACCTGCCTGTCCGAGGCGGACCTGCACGGCGAGTTCACCGGTCCCTGGGTCGAGAAGTATATGAAGAACGGCACCGGCACCACCGCCGAGAACCGCATGCGTATTCTCCGCCTGATCGAGAACCTCTCTCTGGGCGCCGGGGCCGTCGGCTACCGGACCGAGTCCCTGCACGGGGCCGGCTCTCCCCAGGCCCAGCGCGTGATGATCGCCCGCCAGGGTGACATCGCCGGCAAGAAGGTCCTGGCCAAGCGCATCGCCCGCGTGAAAGAGGACTGAGTCTCCCCCAAAAAACCGGATAGAATCAACACCGAGGAGGACACGAACATGACGCAGCATCTGGAAGAACTCTTGGAGACCCTGGTCCGCCCCGCCCTGCGGGAACACGGCGGCGACGTGGAACTGGTCCGCTATGAAAACGGCGTCCTGCGCCTGAAAATGCTGGGCCGCTGCGCCGGCTGCCCCGGCGCGACCCTCACCAACGAGACCCTCATCGAGGGCCAGTTAAAGCCCCTCCTGCCGGAGCTGCGAGAAGTGATCCTGGTCCACGCGGTGAGCGATTCTCTCCTGGCCCAGGCACGGGCCATGATGACCCGAAGCCAGTTCCAAAGTTAAACTCCTTCCCATAAAAACTCTCCGGGCCACCCGCGTCGTAAGACATGGGTGGCCCGGAGGGGTTTTTATGGGGATTTGTTTTTATGGGTGTGTTAAGGTTGATCCTGTACCAGTTGCAGAGAGAGCAAGCAAACGAACTTCTCTCCCTGGGGCAGGGCGAGAAAGTCGCCGTCGTGGGCTTTGGCGATGTCGCGGACGATGCCTTGGCCCAGGCCCTTGCCTTTGCGGTACTGGGTGGGGTCATAGGGGTTTTCGGTTTTGAGGAGCAGGCTCCCGCCGTCCGGCCCGGCCTTGATGCAGATGCGCCGCCGGTCCGGCGGCAGGGGGCGGACGGCTTTGATGGCGTTGTCCAGGAGGTTGGCGAAAACGCTGCACAGCTCCCCGTCGGAGAGGCCCGTGGCTTCGGGGACGTCCAGAGACGCTTCCAGGGTGATGTTTTCCCGGCGGCAGAGGGCGGCCTTGTTGGCCAGGACGGCGTTGACCACGGGGTTGGCACAGAAGTGGACGGTTTCCGTAGTGGTCAGGCTGTCGGAGAGAGCCCGGAGCTGGTCGGCCAGGCGGTCGTAGTCTTTTTGTTCCAAGAGGGTCAGGCCCACGGCCAGCTGGTTCTTGTAGTCGTGAGCCAGGCGGGCCACGGCCCGCTCTTTCTCCTGGAGGACATCGTATTCCATCATCTGACGGTCTTTCTCATACTCCATGACCTGGAGCTTTCGCTCCAGCTCGGCCTTTTTGGCGGTGTCCGTCATGGTTTTTAAGAGGAAGATGTTGACCACGATGCAGTAGAGGCAGGCCAGGGCGAAGTAAGCCGCCAGCCGGGGCGAGGGATACTGCTCCACCAGCCAGTAAAAGCCGACGATGAACAGCAGATGCCCCAGGGGATAGAAGACGAAACGCTTCACCGTCTGCCACTGGAGGGGCGTGGTCCGGTGGAGCTTTCTCATGATGGGGATCAGCCACAGGGCCAGGGTGGCCACATAGTTGAAGTAGGTCACACCCAGGCGGACGGCGGGGTTGGTCAGGATCTCATACTCGCTCAGATGCAGCCACTGCACGCAGAGGATCATCGCCCCCATGTCCAGGGCGAAGACCGTCACCCAGGTGTAGAGCAAGGCAAAGAGCTTGTGCCACACGCTGCTGCGGAAGAAGACAAAGACCAGCAGCAGCGCCAGCCCATTGGCCGAGAGGAGCTTGGCCAGGGTGTGGGCCTCTAAAAGGCGGCTGACCACCGCCGCCAGCAGGTACCCGCCCGCCGTTAGCCAGAAGTTGAGCCTGGGGGCAAAGCGAGGCTCCAGCATAAAGCTCATAAAGGCCGCGTAGGTCAGGATCTGCAAGGCGCTGGCCAGCAACAGAAAGACTTGCAGGATCATAGACGCGCCCCCCGGTAGAGCAGGTAGCGGGTGCGGGTCTCCTCCTGCTTGCTGCGGCTGATGGGCACAGCCCGGCCCCCCTGGAGGAGGACGTTTTTCCGGTCGATGCGGTCGATGTAGCGCATGTTGACGATGTAGCTCTTGTGGACCCGAACAAATTCCTCCGGCAGCTTTTCCTCCCACTCGTCCAGGCGGCCGTGAAAGGCCCGGTCCGTCCGGCCGTCGCGGGCGCAGATCTGGATGGTGTGGCCCTTGCTCTCCAGGGCCAGGACCTCCCGATAGGGGACGCTGCACAGGGCGCGGTTTTTGGGGTAGGTCAGCACGTCCTGGTCCTTGGCACGGGCGTCGATCTGCTGGACGCACCGCCGGAGATGGTACGAGAGGTACGTATCTTCCACGGGTTTGGTCAGGTATCCCACGGGCTTGACCTGGCCGGTGAAGATGCGCTGGCAGTACCGCTCACCGTAGGCGGTGAGATAAAGGACTTGGATGGGCTTGTCCGCCCCGTCGCACAGGTCGTCCGCCAGGGCGATCCCACTGGCCGGACCGAACTCGATGTCCATGATGAGAATATCCGGCAAACACGCCCGCGCCGCCGCCCGGACCGCCGCCGGGTCTTCAAAGGATTGCAGCCGCACGTCGGGCAGGATGCGTGCGATCTTCTCCTCCAAGCCGCGCAGGTGCACCGCCTCGTCATCGCAGAGCCAAATGTCGTACACAGCCATCTCCTCCTGTTTTTTGTTTGCTGCTGCTATCTTACCATAGAATATCCCAGGAGGCAAACCCTGCCGACATCAGGCAAACCCCAGGGCCAGGCCCACGCAGCGGACCAGAAACGCCATGACCCACGCGATCACGCACTGGATGAGGACGGTGGCCGCTGCGGCCTTGCCGCTGCCCAGCTCCCGCCGGACCGTGGCGATGGCCGCCACGCAGGGGGTGTAGAGCAGGGTAAAGACCAGGAAGACCACGGCAGTGAAGGGGGTAAAGAGGGTGGTGATGTTGGCCGCATCTCCCCCGACCAGCAGGGTCAGGGTGGACACAACGCTCTCCTTGGCGGTAAAGCCCGTGATGAGGGCGGTGGAGGCCCGCCAGTCGTTGAATCCCAAGGGGCCGAAGAGAGGGGCGAAGATCCCGCCCAGCGCAGCCAGCAAGCTCTCACCGGGGGTAGCAACGACGTTCAGGCGGGCGTCAAACGTCTGCAAGAACCAGATGATGATGGAGGCCAGGAAGATGACGGTAAAGGCTTTTTGCAAAAAGCCCTTGGCCTTTTCCCAAATCAGGTGCCCCACGCTCTTGGCGCTGGGCAGGCGGTAGTTGGGCAGCTCCATGACGAAGGGCACCGGCTCCCCCCGGAACTTGGTCAGCTTCAAGATCCCGGCATACAAAATGCCGCACAAAATCCCAAAGACATACAGGCCGACCATGGCCAGCGCCCGGTACGGCCGCGGAAAGAAGGCCCCCACCAGCATGGTGTAAATGGGCAGCTTGGCCGAGCAGCTCATAAAGGGGGTCAGCAAAATGGTCATTCGCCGGTCCCGCTCGCTGGAGAGGGTCCGGGTCGCCATAATGGCCGGGACAGAACAGCCGAAGCCCACCAGCATGGGCACAAAGCTCCGGCCGGAGAGGCCCAGTTTCCGCAGAGGCCGGTCCATCACAAAGGCCACTCGCGCCATATAGCCTGTGTCCTCCAGGATCGACAGGAAGAAGAACAGCGTCACAATGGCAGGCAGGAAGCTCAGCACACTGCCGATGCCCTGCGCTGCGCCGTCGATGACCAGGGAGTGGACGACCGCATTGACGTGCAAGACCTGCAGCCCGTGGTCCAGCAGGGCGATGGCCTGGTTCACGAGAAAGGCCATCCCGTCGGACAGCCACGCCCCGATGCCGCTGAAGGTCATCCAGAAGATCACCGCCATAATGCCGAGGAAGCAGGGCACAGCCGTGTATTTGCCGGTCAAAAACCGGTCGATGGCCATGCTGCGCTTGTGTTCCTTGCTCTCCCTCGGCCGCACGACGGAGGTGCGGCAGAGATCTTCCAGGAAGGAGAAACGCATGTTGGCCAGGGCCGCCTCTCGGTCCAGGCCGGACTCCTTCTCCATGACGGAGACGATCTGTTCAAACGCCTCCCGCTTGTCCTCCGGCAGGTGGAGGGCCTGCTCGATGATAGGGTCATTCTCAATGAGCTTGGTGGCGGCAAAGCGCACCGGCAGGCCGGCGGCTTTGGCGTTGTTCTCCACCATGTGGGCCGTGGCGTGGATGCACCGGTGGACGGCCCCCAGGGGGTCATTCTGGTTGGGGTTGTCCGGGCAAAAGTCGATGCGCACCGGAGCCTCCCGGTAGCGGGCAACGTGGATGGCGTGGTCGATCAGCTCGTTGATGCCCTCGTTCTTCACCGCCGAGATGGGCACCACCGGGATGCCCAGGGCCTGCTCCAGCTCGTTGACCCGGACCGTGCCCCCGTTGGCCCGCACCTCATCCATCATGTTCAGGGCCAGGACCATGGGGATGCCCAGCTCCATGAGCTGCATGGTCAAATAGAGATTGCGCTCGATGTTCGTGGCATCGACGATGTTGATGATGCCGTCCGGCTTCGTCTCCAGCAAAAAGCGCCGGGTGACGATCTCCTCGCTGGAATAAGGGGAGAGGGAGTAGATGCCCGGCAGGTCGGTCACGGTGGCCTCCGGGTGGCTTCGGATCGTGCCGTCCTTTCGGTCCACGGTGACACCGGGGAAATTACCCACGTGCTGGTTGGCCCCGGTGAGCTGGTTAAATAGGGTCGTTTTCCCGCAGTTCTGGTTGCCTGCCAGGGCAAAGCGCAGGGGCTGCCCGGCGGGGATGCCCTCCGTTTTCTTCGGGTGGTCTGTCTCCACGGTGCTTTGTTCTCCCACGGCGGGGTGGTCGATGGCCTGGTAGCGGAGCGGTCTGGTCTCCACGCCGGTCTTTTGATACACGGCCCCGATCTCTATCTTTCGCGCCTCGTCCAGGCGGAGGGTCAGCTCATAGCCCCGGAGCTTGATCTGCACCGGGTCGCCCATAGGGGCGGTCTTTTGCAGGGTGACTTCGGTCTGCGGCGTCAGCCCCATATCCAGCAAATGGTGGCGCAGTGACCCGCTGCCGCCCACTGCCTGGATCACGGCGCTCTGGCCGGGCTTGAGCCGGTCCATCGTCACCGTTTGCTCGTTTACAGCTTGCAAGGTTCGTTCCGTCCTTTCCGGCAGATCTCTGTCGGTCCCGTTGCGTCCCGTTTCGCCAGATCTCTGCCCGTTTCGTAAGCCTAGTGTAACACGCCTGCGCCCACTGCGCAACCGCTTTTAGAAGCATGAATCCAAAAAGCCGACCCCATATCAATATTGATATGGAGCCGGCTGTTTAAAGGATACTAGCTCATGATTGCTGGATCGTCGTTTGATGATAGTAAGTTATTCAGCTCTCTTTTCAGCATACCCCGCTCTTGATGAATCTCAGACAGCTTGTTCTGAAACGCTTGCTCTTGAACAGACATAGCTTGGAGGCGGGACTCCGCTTGAGTCTGCGCCAAATTCATCTGCTTTGCGGCGTAAAGCCCTTTTTCGGCGGCGTGAGGGGACAAGTCCCGCCCGGTTAGCCTGCGGCCAACTTCCACAGGGTCTGTTTGAGTATGGGCTTGAAAAATGCCGCCCCCACACGTTGCGTCTTCCAACAAACGACCGATCCCTTGCAGAAATTCCGGGTCGGTAGGGAGGTAGACCCTGCATCGGCAGCGAACACAGCGCTCGATCTGCTCTTTCACGATGGTTTCCGCGAAAGCCTGGTGATCAGGGCTGGCGTACATTTCCAGCAAAGTGTCTCCTTCCAAAGCTCGGCTGAGATCACCCAGTACAATATCCAGCTCCTCCTGTGACAACAGATATTCCTGAGCCAGACGACAGAATGCTGTCTCGATGATCTTGACCAGAGCTACCGCATCATCCTCGATAAAATGGCCAACCAGCGAACGGACGCCGTTTCCACCTGCTGCACCGCCGATCGCTCCTCCAACCAAAAAAACAGCGATGCTGGCAATGGCTCCGGGATTGGGAACCAGAGCCAGTAATAGGAATTGTCCCAGCAGGACACCGCCCGTTCCACCAGCCACGCCACCGGCTGTTGTGGCGATGTTTTTGAACAGCTGTTTTCCGGAAATTTGCCCCCGGAATGCGTTTTGAATGTCTTTCCCTGACATCACCAACGTCATGACAACGGCGGTGATCAGATTTCCCCGCAACAGTTTCGCGGCATTGTTCATGGCAGCGGCACCATAAATCGTTGCCCCACCCCGCAGGGCATTGGCCAGTTGTGTAGAGGCCTTCGGCCCCAGCCATTGGACGATCTGCTCTGTCGGAGCGGCCAACATTTTTGGTAAAGAAGTCCGCATCAGCTGCGCAGAGATCACGCTGCTGATGAACGCCACGCCGCCCACTTGGATCCCAGAATAGGCCGCGTGTTCCACGGCTACATCCAACGGATCTCCCTGCCACCGGTGCTGTACAAAAGTAATGACAGCTGTGATGCCACAGGCGCTGGCGGAAAGGACGGCTCCGTTTGCGGCGTCGAAGAGCAGGGAATCTACGGTTCCAAACTTGGCGATGTTCACGGCTTGCTGATAGGTAAACTTTCCCTTTCGGAGAACGGATTTTGCCTGTGAGGGGTCTGACACCCCGGGAACTTGTCCCTGCGCAATGCGCTGCTCCATCAGTCGGACTGCGTTTTCATACTGGTCAGAAGGGACCTCCAGCTGCATTGGCAGTCCGTCTGCGTTCAGATACCGGTACTGCTGATTTTCAAACGCCGCAGCGACAGAGGCGGATGCGTTTTTACAATACTTACTCTGGATCAATGTTCCGTTGACCAGCCGGTCTGCCCCGTTTTTGGCGTTGTCCCCGCCGACGATCTTGGCGTCCTGGCCGGTCAGCCAGTCGTAAAGATGGTTTGCCTGTTCTGCTGCATAGCCATGTCCCTGGGCCGCATGAAATTTATCCATATGTGTCTGCCCTGCCGCAGCATTCATGTCAGCGTTAACGACCCCCGCTGATTCCGAGAAACGACGATGCTTTTCTTCCACTGAGCCTCATCCTTTTTTGATTTTATCTAGGATAAAAACGATAAAATGACGTTAGCAATAACACAACAAAAACCTACGACGAATATTAAAACTAACTTTTTCCAACCAATACTTTGCCATTTCTTTATCACGATTGACACCGATACAGTTTAGATAGCAAAATCCAAGATTACATTTCCCGGTGTCGTCGTCTAACTTTGCAGCTTCGTAATAATATTCAAAGGCTTTCGTGTGATCTTGTGGAACACCAAGGCCATTTTCATATAGATACCCCATATTATTATATGAAAATGCCTTGTACTCATTAATAGTCCCTCTGTCCCTCTGCATAAGTTTCTTATAGAGAGCAATTTCTTCAATATAGTTCTCATCTTTCCAGCATCGATCGAAATCATTCCTTTCATTTTTGGGCAAAATTATGGAACGAAAATCTCTCCTTTCATTAAAGCAATGTGTTAAAATTCCTTCTGCACGCTCATTAATGGGATAACTTTCTACTTGGCTGAGCCAATATTTTCCTTGTTCTATGTTAGGTTCTGTACCTAGCCCAGTTAAGTAACAGATACCCAGGTTAAATTTTCCGATATCATTTCCCTGTTCTGCAGCCATGTGATAATACTCGAATGCTTTGCACGGGTCCGCTGAGACATAATCCCCGTTGTCGTACATATATGCTAGATTATTGTATGCAATGCCTTTGTCTGTATTATCATAGGCTTTGCGGATAACCTCTTGATAGCACGTAAACTCCTGATCAAACTGCCCTTTGTCTCTGCAATCAGAAGCGTCACGGAGAGTGTCGCATCTGGTTTCATCTCGCAATCTCTCGCATAGCTCTGGGATCTTTAGATAAGGGTTAGCCTGTGCAGGCGCCGCATCAACGGGAGTGTCAATTTCTTCTGCATCTTCCGGATCGAGAGGCGCTTCCGCTGCTTCCTGTTCTGCGGTTTCTGTTAGATCAGGTGCTTCTTCCAGTGCTTTGATCTCCTCCTTGGTATACAGAAGTCCGGAGTTTTCTGCGTTCTGGAGGTTAAACAGCAGTTCAAGGATCAGATCATAATGCGGTACTTGTGTGGTCAGATCAACGTGGGCTTCCTGGGCCATGTATTTGGTGAGAAGTTTCCCTTCGATGCTCTGGCGGTCGGCGGGGACACCGGCATCGGTCAAGGACTCTTCTACGGTGCCTACGATAAAGGCCTCCTCGTTGTCCAAGAGGGCCAACTTTTTCATGCTGAGCAGGGGGACCAGATAGTTTTCCGGGACGCCGTAAATCTGCTTTTCTCCCAGGAGCTTACTGCGCAGCTGCGCGTTGTTCGATACGGTTTGGATAAAGTGGTAGTAGTCGATCTTTTCCCGGGGGGAGATGCCAATGGTTCCCATGGCAGACTTGAGCAGCAGGAGGTCCATGGTCGTCCACTGGCCTTGGGTGATGTCGTAGAAGTCCCGGACCAGGCAGATGATCTTGGCTGTGTCGTCCAGGTCCATATACTCTACCCCGTTAAACATCTGGTACTCGATCGAGTTCTGCCAGTTGAGCAGGTTGACGTTCTGCTCCAGGCGGTCTACCCGCCGGCCCAGCTGGAGGACATCACTGCGGCTTTGTTTGAAAAATTGAATGAGGGCAGCTTAGACTTGATTTAGCTCTCCTTCCACAGCGGTCATGGAGGCATTGAGCTTGTTGTTGACGGCAGTGATCAAATCGAAAGTCATCAGATTTTCTTCGGCCAGTTTTTGCAGGGTGCATTGGGTGGCATATTGGGCGGCGGCCCGGCTGCTGTTGATTTTATCTTGCAGGCGTTTGTTGCTGCCTGTAATGGCGCCAAAGAAGCGGCGCAGGCCCCGCTTGTTTGAGAGCTGCCGTTCATAATCTTCCCCAGTGGTCATGGCGGAGACACTTTCAAAAACCAGGCGATTGATCTCCTGGCGGTTGTTTTTGTGCGCAGCGATCAGGGCATCAATCCGTTTGCTCAGGTCGGCCTGTTCTTCTGTGGTTAAAACAGAGGAGTCTGCAATTGTTAATTCTACACCCATGGTTCTATACCTCCTGCAGTAGAGCTTGAGGAAATTATACGAGCTTTGAAAAGTCTTGTCAAGGAAGGCTATCACGATCTCTATCTTAACAAATGAGATGGACATAGGGTGTCTCTCTGAAAAATTTTATAAGTTTTATGAAAAACAAAATTCCCAGGCTATCTATTTGAACTGCACCCCATTTGTTAGACAGTATGATATACTATCTAACAAATGGGGTGTTTTGCTATGCCAAAAGGAGTACCAAACAAACGATATACGCCGGAGTTCAAGAGAATGGTTGTAGAAACCATGAAAAAAGAACATCTGAGTATCTATGCAGCGATGCAGGAATTTGGAATTAACGACCATAAAATTATAGAGCGCTGGGAACGCATTTATTTGGAAGAAGGGCCGGAAGGCTTGTCGGTTGAGCGACGGGGCCGCAGCAGCACTGGTCGGTCAAAGAAGCTGCCAAAAGAGGTAGAAGAAGATCTGTTGGCCGAAGTGCAGCGACTGCGTGCGGAGAATGACTA
>OLQC01000568.1_pt1 | contig 37479 bp, 35 predicted proteins | sample 1672471 | NCBI WGS metagenome assembly OLQC01 (sample SAMEA3136689, study PRJEB25190) | human gut metagenome | biome: human gut; feature: human-associated habitat; material: faeces | place: Austria | collected 2013 | reverse complement strand
CCCGCCTTGAAAACAGCGACACCAAGCACCGCGACCACGCAGATCGCGAGGATGCTGCATCCGGTGACGATGCCGCCCCACGTGTCGCTCCCGCTGCCGCGGTGGATGAGGTACATCGCCATCAGCGACGCCGTCAGGCCCACGGCCTGCACGGAAAACTCACGCGGATAGAGCAGGAACACGATGCCGATGAGCATCACGACCGGCACGATCACGCACATCATCGTCGTGCCCTGCGGGTAGACCTTGAGCATCAGGATCGACGACACGGCGAAGAAAAAGCCGATGCATAAGAGCCACGGCGCGGCGGGCGCGAAGCGCGTCCACTTTTTGCGCATCAGCCAGACGACAAGGCCCGCGCCGAACAGCGCACAGCCGATGTAGTCGATGACCTGAAGCACAGTCATCATCGTCAGCACCTGACCGACGCCGCCTTTGACATAGTAGTTGTTCACCATCAAAAGATAAAATTCAGCAATGACGCCGGCCATGAGCACCGTGATCGCACGATTGACGTTGCGATTGCTTCTGGCCATGCGCTCTGCCCGCTTATCGTTGTTTTTTGCCATCTATCCGAGCCTCCAAAAAAGGTTGTCGTTTTGTAAGCGCCTGCATCAGGCGGAAACATTACATCATAGTATAATAGCAGAACTCCCCCTGTTTGGCAAGGGAAAATTCTTATTCTTATGCCAGATCCTCCCTTTTTGCACCGTGCTTGCTTTTCTTTTGCGCAGGCTTTATAATGTTTCGCATGCAAAAAAGAGGAGGATCTTCCCCATGTCCAACGTTTCGATCAAGCTGCTGCGCGAGGGCGCAAAGCTCCCCACGCGCGGCTCCGCTTTCGCCGCCGGCTATGACCTTTACGCCTGCCTGGACGGCGACAAAGAGCTCATCATCCCGCCGCACGCGACGGCCATGTTGCCCACGGGGCTTTCGTTCGCCCTGCCGGAGGGCACGTTCGGCGCAGTTGTCGCCAGAAGCGGCTTAGCTTCCAAGCAAGGTCTCCGTCCGGCAAACTGCCTCGGCGTCATCGACAGTGACTACCGCGGCGAATGCTTCGTCGCCCTGCACAACGACAGCAACGAAGAGCGCACCGTGCGCCACGGTGACCGCGTCGCCCAGCTCGTGTTTCTGCCGATGGAATTTGAAGAGGTCGACACCCTTCCCGAGACCGTGCGCGGCGAGGGGGGCTTTGGCAGCACAGGGCGCTGACTCAGAGCACGAACGCCCCGTCCACCGCGAGCACCTGGCCCGTGACGAACGACGCCTTGTCAGACGCGAGATACGCGACCGCCGCGGCGATGTCCTCGGGCTTGCCGAGGCGGCCGAGCGGCGTTTGCTCGGCAAGGTCCTTGAGCGTTTCCCAGTACCTTGACCATATCGGTCTCGATGACGCCGGGGGCAACGCAGTTGACGCGGATGCCGCTCGGCGCCAGCTCCATCGCGAGCGAGCGCGTCAGGCCGATGAGCGCGTGCTTCGTGCAGGAATACGTCACCTCGCACGACGCGCCGTGCTGGCCCCAGATCGACGAAATGTTCACGATGCAGCCGCTCTTTTCGTGCAGCATGTTCGGCAGCACCGCCTGAATGGTGTTGCGCGCACCGTTTAAGTTCACGCCGAAGTAGCGCTCCCACATTTCGTCCGTCACATCCTGAAAGAGCGCCTGACCGGCGACGCCTGCGTTGTTCACGAGCAGCGTGATCTTACCGAGCTCGCGCTCGCACTGCGCGACCATGGCGTTCACCTCGCTGCGCTTTGACACGTCCGCCTGCACGGCGATGGCCTCGCGGCCTTCGGCGCGCAGCAGCGCGACAAGCTCGTCAGCCTTGTCCTTTCGTTCATAGTAATTGATGCACACGGCATAGCCGTCCCGCGCGAGCTCCGCCGCAACCGCGCGGCCGATGCCGCGGGACGAGCCGGTGACCAATGCGACCTTTTTCATGTGTTTGCCTCCGTCTGTTGTCAATGATCTGCTTCATTATAATTTACATAACGCAAAAATGCAAGCACCGCCGCCTTTTTGGGCAGCGGTGCTTTTTTCCATGCGCTCAGAGAAGCGGCGCGATGTAATTTGTCCATAGGGCGCTCAGCGGCATCACGAGCACCATCGCCGGGATCATGTCCGCCACGGGGAAGTCCTGCATCTTGGCGATGCGGCAGCCCGTTGCGATGAGCAGAAAGCCGCCGCAGGCCTTGAAGTCGCCGATCATCGTCGGCCTCGTGAGCGGATAGATCGCCTTGGCGGCGAAAAACAGCGTAAAAACACCGCCGCCTGCGGCACCGCCACGAGCGATGTCACCGCGCCCAAATTGCAGGCAAAGACCATCGCCGTGAAAAAGTCCAAAATCGACTTGCTCAAAAGCACCGTCGCGTTTCCCGTCATGCCCGCGTCAAGGCAGCCGTAAACGCCCGTGCCGCTCGAGCAGAAGAGCACGATGGCCGTCACCAGAAGCGAGAGGTATTCCTCGCGCGGAAGGCCGTCCTCGTCGTCCCCGTTTCTCTCGCCGAGGAGCTTGCCGATGGGCTTTTCCATCAGTTCGCCGCCGCGGCTGATCCACTCGCCCAGATGACACGCAAGGCCGAGCGCCGTGCCCGCCACGACGGCCAGAATCACCGCGGGCATGTTCTGCATCAGCGGCACTGAGCTGATACCCATGCCGATGGCGCACACGCCGAACACCTTGTTGAGCTCTGTGGTAAAGCGGGTGGAGAGCTTTTTGCTGAACACCGTTCCCAGAACGCCGCCCAGCGCCACCGTTAGCACGTTGACGATCACACCGATCATTTTATCTTTCCTCCTGACACACAAACACAAAAAGCCGCCGAACCGGGCTTCCCCCGTTCGGCGGCGCTCTTGATCTTGTATTAAGATAACGCAAATTTTTCGCCTGTAAAGATTTTCTTGCACCGTTCCGCCGCCCGCGGAAACTTTTCTTCTTTTTTTGCGTCTAATATAGACAAAGGGCGCAGAGGAGGTGAGGCGTATGCGCCGCATCAATCTTTTTTCCTACGGCATGATGTCGCTGCTGAAATTATTCGCGCGCGTGCTCGTCATCGTCCTCGCCGTTTCGCTCTTTCAGCAGGCGCACAGCGCACAGGCCGTCCCCGTGCGTCCGCCGCACTTCGACCGCCGCGCAATGCCCGAGGCCCTTGCCGCGCCGGTGCGCTCTCCCAAGGGAGACGCCGCAAAGCCCGCGCCCGACTGGCGCTTTTACGTGCTGGAATACCACAACTTTACGGAAAATGCGTCTCAGGCGGCAGACTACACCATGACCGTCTCCGCGCTGCGGCGCGACCTCGACTTCCTGCGCGATAACGGCTATACGACAGTCCTGCCGCGCGAACTGGCTGCCGGTCAGCTCGACGACGGCTCGCCGCTTCCGCAAAAGGCGGTACTGCTGACCTTTGACGACGGATATGAGAGCAACTATACCCTCGCTTTTCCCATCCTGCGCGAATACGGCGCAAAGGCGGCCATCTCGCTCATCACTTCCCGCATCGACGAGAGAGCGGACGGTTTTCTCACCTGGGATGAGTGCCGCGAGATGGCAAAAAGCGGCCTTGTCGAGTTTGCCTCGCACACGAACGACTGCCACATCCGCCCCGATGCGCCCGGCATCGAGCGCAAAAGCGGCGAGGACGAGGAGACTTACATCTCGCGCATCTCCGCCGACCTGCAAACGAGCATCACACGCATCGAACTCGAAACCGGCCAGAACGTCACGACGTTCACGTATCCTCTCGGCAAGATGGAGCTGTGGGCCGAACCGTTTTTGCAGCAGCACTTTGCCGTCACACTCTCCGGCGTCTACGGCACTGCCCGCTACGGCGACTCCCTCTACCACCTGCCGCGCTACAACATCACAGATCTTCATCCCGCCAGCGAGTACCTCCCCGCCTCTTGACCGGCAGTCAAGAGCTTCGTATACTAAAAGCAAGCATTTCCCCAATAAAGAGAGATGATAAGGAGAGAGCCCATGAGTAACCTGCCAGGCAAAATCACGGATCCCCATCTTTCCGCGGAAGAACCGCTCACCTTCCGCCCTTGTCTCCGCTTCATTCTGCAAGCCCTGCTGCTGGCCTTCGGCTGCGCAGCCATCATCAGAATTATCGGAATTTTATCTCTTTTCTTTTAGCAAATCCCCCTGCCGCATCCGCGCCACCCTCTACGCCGCCGCCATTTTCACCTGCATCCTGACCGGCAAAAGCAAGCCCTCGTCGTCCAAAGGCGATACCTCCGCTGAAAAATAACCATCGCGAATTGCCTGACAGGGCAAGAGCGCCGCGCACTCCCAATATCGACGCAGGCACTCCTACCCACTCCGTTCCCCTTGGCGCTTTTGCGCCGTAAAATGCTTTTGCTGTGCAAAAGCATTTGCACAGGGGCAATTCACTTGCCCCTGTGCTTTTTCATCTCCCACGGATTCCAAAAAAGAGAGACACGCCTGCGCGTGTCTCTCTTTTTTGGAGCAGGGTACGGGAGTCGAACCCGCCTTAACGGCTTGGGAAGCCGCTGTAATACCGATATACCAACCCTGCGATTTACTTACCGGGTTATTGTAGCATACCGGCGGCGGTTTTGCAACCGAAAATTGTGTCGAAAGGGCATGAACGTCTTGTCCCGCCGCATACCCATAGAAAAAAGCCTGGAGGGGACGCTATGAAACGAAAACTGACAGCGCTGCTGGCGGCGCTGTGCATTACCGCTGTGCTGCCGGTACACGCCGGGGCGGTGGACCTGCCGCTGACCTCCCGCGCCGCGGTGCTGATGGAAAAGACCACGGGACAGATGCTGTTCGCCCAAAACGAGCATGAGAAGCTGGAGCCGGCCAGCGTCACCAAGATCATGACACTGCTGCTGACCATGGACGCCATCGACAGCGGCGCGCTGGCCTATGACGATGTGGTGACGGTGTCGGCCAACGCCGCCGGCATGGGCGGCAGCCAGGTCTTTCTGGCGGAGGGCGAGCAGATCACCGTGGAGGAGCTGCTGAAATGCGTGTGCGTGTCCTCCGGCAACGACGCGGCGGTGGCGCTGGCGGAGAAGGTCGCCGGTGTGACGGAGCTGTTCGTGGAGCAGATGAACAACCGCGCCAGAGGGCTGGGGATGGACGATACCCATTTTGCCAATCCCACCGGTCTGACGGCGGCGGGCCACGTTACCAGCGCCTATGACATTGCCCTTATGAGCCGCGAGCTGCTGACAAAGCACCCGGACATCCGCAATTTCACCACCATATGGACGGACAGCATCCGAAACGGCACCTTTGATCTGGCCAATACAAACAAGCTCATCCGCTGGTACGACGGCGCCACGGGGCTGAAGACCGGCTACACCGCCTCCGCAGGCTACTGCATCAGCGCCACGGCGGAGCGCGAGGGCATGGAGCTGATCGCGGTGGTCATGAAGGGGGAGACGTCCGACAAGCGGAATACCGACGCCAAGGCGCTGCTGAATTACGGCTTCTCCGCCTATACGCTGGTCTCCGCCGCGCCGGAGGAGCCGCTGCCCGCCCTGCCGATGACCATGGGGGAGGCGGAGCAGGTGGGCCTGACGCTGCCGGAGACGGGCGTTACCGCTGTGGTGGAGAAGGCGCAGGCATCGTCGCTGGAGTATCGGGTGGACCTGCCGGAGACGCTGGCGGCCCCGATACAGCAGGGCCAGCAGGTGGGCACGCTGACCCTGTGCAGCGGCGATACGGAGGTGCTGACGGTGCCCATTCTGGCGGCGGAGAGCGTTCCGGGGCGCAGCTGGGGACGGATGTTCACCGATCTTTTGAAGCAGGCGGTGTTCCTGGCGTAGCGGAAAGGGGAAAAGCGGGGGAAAGTCCCGTTTTTCCCCTTGTATTTTCCCCGGAAACGTTGTACGATAGGGCAAATAGTTGCATTGCACCGACGAGGAGGTTTTAACATGATACAGGTCGATCTGCAAAATATCCGCAGCTTTATCCCACTGCCCTACGAGGCCGCGCTGTCCCCCCGCCTGCGTATCGCCCATGACCATCTGCAAAATGGTGATGGCGCCGGCGGCGAATTTACCGGCTGGGTGCGTCTGCCGGAGGACTATGACAAGGCGGAATTTGCCCGCATCAAGGCGGCGGCGAAGAAAATACAGTCCGACTCCCAGGCGCTGGTGGTCATCGGTATCGGCGGTTCCTACCTGGGCGCCCGGGGCGTCATCGAATGCCTGCGCTCGCCCAATTACAACCTGAAAAAGAAGAATACGCCCAACATCTACTTTATCGGCAACGGCCTCAGCTCCGACGCGCTGACCGAGGTGATGGAGCTGGTGGACGGCGTGGACTTCTCCGTGAACGTTATCTCCAAGTCCGGTACCACCACGGAGCCCGCCGTGGCCTTCCGCTTTTTCCGTGAGCTGCTGGAGAAGAAGTACGGCCCGGAGGAGGCCGCCCGGCGCATCTATGCCACCACCGACGCCCGCAAGGGGGCCCTGAAGGGCCTGGCCGACGATAAGGGCTACGAGGAGTTCGTGGTGCCGGACAACATCGGCGGACGGTACAGTGTGCTCACGGCCGTGGGTCTGCTGCCCATTGCTGTGGCCGGCATCGATATCGACGCGCTGATGGCCGGCGCGGCGGATATGATGCGCGAATGTGCCCTGGCGGACATGAACGCCAACCCCGCCTGGCAGTATGCCGGCGCCCGGTATGAGCTGTACCGCACCGGGAAGAAGATCGAGCTGCTGGCGGCCTATGAGCCCTGCTTCCGCTTTATGTCCGAGTGGTGGAAGCAGCTGTACGGCGAGAGCGAGGGCAAGGAGAACAAGGGTCTGTTCCCCGCCAGTGTGGAGTTTACCGCCGACCTGCACTCCATGGGCCAGTACATCCAGGAGGGTGAGCGCCACCTGTTCGAGACGGTGGTGCGCTTCGGCCCCTCTCAAAACGAAAACCTCGTGCCCTATGACGAGGGCAACGGCGACGGCCTGAACTTCCTGGCGGGCAAGAGCATGGACTTTATCCGCCAGCAGGCCATGGACGGTACGCTGCTGGCTCATGTGGAGGGCGGCGTGCCCAACGTGACGCTGCGGACCGGCTCCGTCAATGAGCAGACCCTGGGCGGGCTGATCTACTTCTTTGAGTACGCCTGCGGCCTGTCCGGCTACCTGCTGGACGTGAACCCCTTTGACCAGCCCGGCGTGGAGGCCTATAAGAAAAATATGTTCGCCCTGCTGGGCAAGCCGGGGTATGAGGACCTGCGGCAGACGCTGCTGGGGAAGCTGGAAAAGTAAAAGTGCCCAAAAATAAGTTTACTTTTTCTGCATTGCTATTTTTCCACCGGTATGGTATGCTGTACTCAGGTGGAAACCACCAATGACAAAGGAGTGATTTCTTATGGTTAGACTGATCATGGGTGCCAACGGTGCCGGTAAGACCAAGCAGCTCATCGAGCTCATCCACACCAGTGTGGAGTCCGAGACCGGAAGTGTCGTGTGCATCGAGCCTAAGGGCGATATGACCTACGACGTCAGCTACAACGTCCGTCTGGTCAACGCCGGCGAGTATAATGTGGATTCTTTTGACTGCCTGCGCGGATTCCTGTGCGGTATGTACGCGGGCAATTACGATATTTCCCATGTGTTCGTGGATAATCTCTGCAAGATCGCCGGCAGCAACGACCTGCAGGCGGTAGAGACGTTCCTTCACTGGCTGGACCGCTTCAGCGAGGAGAATGGCGTGAAGTTCACCGTCACCATCAGCGCGGACGAGGACACCGCCACCGAGGGCATGAAGCAGTACATCTGAAATGCAGAATAAATGAGAGCACCCCCAGGGTGCTCTCATTTTTTTGCTTTCCCGCCGAGGAGACAGTACGCGGGCAGCCGCCCTACCCCATCAGATACAGCACCAGCCCGTACACCACGCTGGCAGCGGTGCCGAACACGATCACCGGCCCGGCCACAGTGAACATCTTGACCGCCGTGCCGGTGACGATGCCCTCTGCCCGGAAGTCGATGGCCGGCGAGGCTACGGCGTTGGCGAAGCCGGTGATGGGCACCAGCGTGCCCGCCCCGGCGTACCGCGCCAGCCGGTGGTACAGCCCCAGCGCCGTCAGCAGCACCGACAGGAACACCAGCGTTACCGAGGTGGCGGAGGCCGCCTCCTGCTGCGTCAGCCCCAGCGCCTGCCAGCCGTTGGCGATCAGCTGTCCCAGTGTGCAGATCCCACCGCCGACGACAAAGGCCAGCGCCGTGTCCTTGCCGATGGGTGAGCTGGGCGACAGCTGCCGTACCAGCGCGTCATATTCCTTAGGTGTCACGCCATCACATCCTTTCGCCGGTAATATGTGTCGCTTCCGCCGCGGCTATACTTGTCAAAACCTATGAAAGCGGCTATAATAATACGGTGATCTCAGGAAAGGAGGGCGTCAGTTATGTACGACCCTGCCCATCCCTTCGGGCGCAAGGCGGTCCAGCTGGCCGTGATCGACCCGGTGAGCTGCACTGGCTGCGGCTGGTGCGCCATGTTCTGCCCCATGAAGTGCATCGACCTGCGGCCGGATGGCTATTACCAGGTCCGTCAGGACGACTGTATCGGCTGCCGCAGCTGCAAGGTCAACTGCTTTTACGGCGCTGTGACCATACTGCCGCCTCAGGTACGCTGATATGCAGAAAGAAAAAGCCCCTCTCGGGCTCTATATCCACATCCCCTTCTGCCGCCAGAAATGCGCCTACTGCGACTTTTACTCTTTGCCCCGCAGCGAGGAGAAGATGGACGCCTATACCGCCGCCCTGCTGCGCCATATCGAGGAGGTCGCGCCCCGCACTGCTGCCCATCGGGTGGACACGGTGTACTTCGGCGGCGGTACCCCCAGCTATCTGGGACCGGACCGCCTGACAAAGCTGCTGCGGACCCTCCGTAAGCGCTGCCCTGTGGCCCGCGACGCCGAGATCACGTTGGAGGCCAACCCGGACTCCGCCTGTGACGTCAAGGCCCTGCGTGCGCTGCGTCGGGCGGGCTTCAACAGGATATCTCTGGGCGTTCAGTCGGCGGATGACGGCCTGCTTCGCGCCATCGGCCGCATCCATACCTTTGCCCAGGTGCAGGAGGCCGTGGCCGCCGTGCGGAAGGCCGGGTTCAAAAACCTCAGTATGGACCTGATCTATGGCCTGCCGGGCCAGACCATGCAGCAGTGGGAGGACACCCTCGCCGCCGTCATCGCTCTGGCCCCGGAGCACGTCTCCTGCTACGGCCTGAAGCTGGAACCCGGCACGCCCCTGTATGACCGCCGGGACAGCGAGTGCTTCCCGGACGACGATGCCCAGGCGGATATGTATCTCTACGCCGTCACCGTTTTGGCGCAGAACGGCTATGAACAGTACGAGATATCCAACTTCGCCAAGCCGGGCTTTGCCTCCCGCCACAATTTGAAATACTGGCACATGGAGGAGTACGCCGGCTTCGGCCCCGGCGCCCACTCCGACTTCGGCGGTGTGCGCTACGCCTACGTCCGGGACCTGGACAGCTACATAAGCGGTCGCCTGATCCTGTCGGAGTCCGAGTCCGACGCCACGCTGACCCGGGATTACGAGTACGTCATGCTGTCCCTCCGCACGGCGGAGGGCATCGACCGCCGGTATTTCGAGACGACCTACCGCCAGCGATTCCAGCCCATGGAGGATCTGTTCGTGCAGTATGAGTGCACGGGTCTGGCCGCCCGAACGGAGAACGGCTGGCGCCTGACGCCCCGCGGCTTTCTGGTGTCCAACAGCATCATCGTGGCCCTGGAGGAGGCGCTGGCTACCCAGAAAATACGCCGGGAGCAGGCCCTGGCCCAGCGGGATTATCGGATAATTTAACTGAAAAAGGCGGCTGTGTGCCGCCTTTTTCCGCTTTCCTCTTGACATTTTTTCAAAACCGTGCTACATTGTCAGCAATATCGAAAGTTGCGATGAAGGGGACAGGCCGTGCCTCATGTCCACGCGAAGAGAGCCGCCGTTTGGTGCAAGGCGGACGGGACAGGGACACCGAACATCACCCCGGAGCATCCGCCTGAAAGCTCGCCGAGTAAGCGCGGACGGCAAGGGAGCCGTTACCTTCTCCCCGCCCCATTCCGTGGGGGATGAGTGGCCGCCCCGGCGGCAACGAGAGTGGTACCGCAGAGGACGTTTTTCCGCGCCTTTGTCTCTTGAAGGAGACAAAGGCGCTTTTTATTTTGTTTTCAAAACTATTCAGATAAAGGAGAAGCAACATGGAGTACAAGAAGACACTGAATATGCCCAAAAGCGGCTTTCCCATGCGCGCCGGCCTGCCCGCCCGCGAGCCGGAGATGCTGAAGCACTGGGAAGAGCTGGACCTTTACAATGAGCTGCTGAAGAAGAACGAGGGCAAGCCTCTGTTCTCCCTCCACGACGGCCCTCCGTTCTCCAACGGCGCGCTGCACATGGGCCACGCTCTGAACAAGTCCCTGAAGGACTTTATCACCCGCATGTACGCGATGCGCGGCTACTATACCCCCTATATCCCCGGCTGGGACAACCACGGTATGCCCATCGAGTCCGCCATCATCAAGCAGAACAAGCTGAACCACAAGGCCATGAGCGTCTCTGAGTTCCGCAGCGCCTGCCACGAGTTTGCCGACCACTACATCGATGTCCAGCGCGACGGCTTCAAGCGCATGGGCGTGGTGGGCGACTGGGAGCACCCCTACAAGACCATGGATCCCGGCTTCGAGGCCCAGGAGGTCCGTGTGTTCGGCAGAATGTACCAGAACGGTCACATCTACAAGGGCCTGAAGCCCGTGTACTGGTGCCCCCACGACGAGACGGCCCTGGCCGAGGCGGAGATCGAGTATAAGGACGATCCCTGCACCACCGTCTACGTCAAGTTCCCCATGCACGACGATCAGGGCAAGCTGGGCCATCTGGACCACAGCAAGCTGTACTTCGTGATCTGGACCACCACCATCTGGACCCTGCCCGGCAACCTGGCCATCGCCCTGCACCCCGACGAGAGCTACGCCGTGGTCAAGGCGCCCAACGGCGAGATGTACATCATGGCCGAGGCACTGGTCGAGAAGGTCATGAAGATCGGCGGCTTTGACAGCTATGAGATCGTGGAGACGCACCCCGGCTCCTTCTTCGAGAATATGCTGGCCGACCATCCCTTCCTGCCCAAGACCTCCCGCCTGGTGCTGGCGGATTACGTCACCATGGACTCCGGTACCGGCTGCGTCCACACCGCACCCGGCTTCGGCGCGGACGACTATGTGACCTGCAAGCGCTACGGCATGGACATGGTGGTGCCCGTGGACGATCAGGGCAAGCACACCGCCTACGCCGGCAAGTACGAGGGCATGACCACCGATGCGTCCAACCCTGTCATCCTGCAGGATATGAAGGACAACGGCACTCTGTTCGCCAGCGAGGACATCGTCCACAGCTACCCCCACTGCTGGCGCTGCAAGCAGCCCATCATCTTCCGTGCCACCCCCCAGTGGTTCTGCTCCGTGGACAGCTTCAAGGACGAGGCCATCGCCGCCTGCGAGGACGTCCGCTGGGTGCCCGCCTGGGGCAAGGACCGTATGCGCTCCATGATCCTGGAGCGCACCGACTGGTGCATCAGCCGCCAGCGCCGCTGGGGCCTGCCGATCCCCGTGTTCTACTGCAAGGACTGCGGCAAGCCCGTCTGCACCCCCGAGAGCATCGAGGCCGTGGCCGGGCTGTTCGAGAAGGAGGGCTCCAACGCCTGGTTCGACAGAGACGCCGCCGACATCCTGCCCAAGGGCTTCACCTGCCCCCACTGCGGCAAGGCCGCCGGATTTGATAAGGAGACGGACACGCTGGACGGCTGGTTCGACTCCGGCTCCACCCACTTTGCCGCCATGGAGCGCGATCAGGGCTTCTGGCCTGCCACCATGTACATCGAGGGCCTGGATCAGTATCGCGGCTGGTTCCAGTCCTCCCTGCTGGTGGCCGTGGGCGCTTTGGGCCGCGGCGCACCGTTCAAGGAGTGCGTCACCCACGGCTGGACCGTGGACGGCGAGGGCAAGGCCATGCACAAGTCCCTGGGCAACGGCATGGATCCCGCCGAGATCTTCAACAAGTACGGCGCCGATCTGCTGCGTCTGTGGGCCGGCAGCTCCGACTACCATGTGGACGTCCGCTGCTCCGACGAGATCTTCAAGCAGCTGAGCCAGAACTACCTGAAGTTCCGCAACACCGCCAAGTTCTGCCTGGATAACCTGACCGGCTTCGACGCCGATCATCTGGTGGAGCCGGGCGACATGCTGCCCCTGGACAAGTGGGCCATCACCCGCCTGAACGACCTGCTGACCAAGGCTTATGCCGCTTATGACAACTACGAGTTCCATGTGGTGTCCCACATGATCAACGACTTCTGCGTGGTGGACCTGAGCTCCTTCTACTTCGATATTCTCAAGGACCGCCTGTACTGCGACGAGGCCGAGGGCCTCTCCCGCCGCAGCGCCCAGACCGCCCTGTTCCTGATCCTGGACGCCATGACCCGCCTGTTTGCCCCCATTCTGGCCTTTACCTGCGATGAGATCTGGCTGGCCATGCCCCATCGCTCCTGCGATGACGCGCGCAACGTCCTGTTCAACGAGATGGTGCTGCCCTACAACGGCTACGCCCTCTCCGAGGACGAGATGGCCCGTTGGGCCCGTATCGCTGCCCTCCGCACCGCCGTCAACGGCGCGCTGGAGACCGCCCGTGCCGACAAGACCATCGGCAAGAGCCTGGAGGCTGAGGTGGACCTGACCGTTACGCCGGAGGATGGCTTCCTGGCATCCATGGACGCCGCCCAGGTGGCTGATCTGTTCATCGTCTCCCAGGTCCGCGTGGACGTGGACGCGGAGCAGAAGGTGGCCGTTCGCCCCGCCAGCGGCGCCAAGTGCGCCCGCTGCTGGAAGGTCCTGCCCACCGTGGGCAGCGACAGCGAGCACCCCGACCTGTGCCCCCGCTGCGCCGCCGTGGTCAAAAAGCTCCCCGTCATCGAGTAAAAGACAAATAAAAAAGAAACCGCCCTCCAGGGCGGTTTCTTTTTTATTCCTTCACCTGCTTCATGGACAGGCTGATGCGATGCTTTTTCTCGTCCACGTCCAGCACCAGTACCTTCACGACGTCGCCCACGGCCACCACCTCGGAGGGGTGCTTGATGAACCTGCTGCACACCTGCGAGATGTGTACCAGCCCATCCTGATGCACGCCGATGTCCACGAATACGCCGAAGTCGATCACGTTCCGCACCGTTCCGGTGAGCACCATGCCGGGCTTCAGGTCCTTCATGTCCAGCACATCGGTGCGGAGGATGGGCGCCGGCAGGTCGCTCCGCAGGTCGCGTCCGGGCTTCATCAGCTCCTTCACCACGTCCCGCAGTGTGGGCACGCCCACGCCGATCTCTTCGGCTACCTTTGCCTCGCCCATGGCCTGCACCTTCCGCATCAATCCGTCCACCGCGCCCCGGCGCACGTCTTCGTCGCCGCAGCCGCACAGGGCCAGCAGCTTCTCCGCCGCCCCGTAGCTCTCCGGGTGTACGCCGGTGTTGTCCAGCACGTTTTTGCTCTCCGGCACCCGCAAAAAGCCCGCGCACTGCTCATAGGCCTTGGGCCCCAGCTTCGGAACCTTCAAAAGGCGCTTCCGGTCCGGGAAGGCGCCGTTGGCCTCCCGGTACGCCACGATGTTCTTCGCCGTGGTGCCGTTCAGCCCGGATACATAGCCCAGCAGGCTGGCGCTGGCGGTGTTCAGGTCAACACCCACGGCGTTGACGCAGTCCTCCACCACGCCGCATAGTGCCTCGTCCAGCCGCTTTTGCGGCATATCGTGCTGGTACTGCCCCACGCCGATGGCCTTGGGGTCGATCTTCACCAGCTCCGCCAGCGGGTCCTGTAACCGCCGGGCGATGGAGGTGGCCGAGCGCAGGTTCACGTCGTAGTCCGGGAACTCCTCCGCCGCCAGCTTGCCGGCGGAGTACACCGACGCGCCCGCCTCGTTGACGATCATATAGCTGACGCCCGGAAGGCCCCGCAGCATCTCCACCGTCATCTGCTCTGTCTCCCGGCTGGCGGTGCCGTTGCCGATGGCGATGTGCGCCACGCCGTGTTTTTTGCACAGGGCCGTCAGCTTGGCGATGGCCTCCCGCTTCTGGCGCTCGCCGTAGGTGGGGTAGACCACCGTGGTGTCCAGCACCTTGCCGGTGCCGTCGATGACCGCCACCTTGCACCCGTGGGCATAGCCGGGGTCCAGCCCCATGGTCACGTGGCCCTTTACCGGCGGCTGGAGCAGCAGCGGCTTCAGGTTCAGCGCGAACTGTCCGATAGCGCCCTCGTTGGCGCTGTCCGTCAGGGCGGACCGCGCCTCGCGCTCCAGCGACGGATAGATCAGCCGGTCATAGGCGTCCTCACAGGCGGCCTTGATGAATTCCATGGCCGCCGAGCCGGGCTTTACCACCGCCCGCCGCAGTGCCGGCAGCGCGGCCTCCCGGTCCAGCAATACCGTGACGGAGAGCAGCCCCTCTTTTTCGCCCCGGTTGATGGCCAGGATCTGGTGCCCCGCCAGCTTGGGAATGGCCTGTTCAAAGTCGTAGTACAGCCGGTACACGCTGTCCTCCTCCGTGGCGGCAAGGCTCCTCAGCCGTCCCTGCCGCATCAGCAGGCCCCGCAGTGCCTTGCGGATGTCCGCGTCGTCGCTGATGATCTCCGCGATGATGTCGTTGGCGCCCTGTAATGCATCGGCCACAGTCTCCACACCCTTTTCCGGGTCAATATACGCTTGTGCGGCCGCCTCCGGCGCGGGACAGTCCTTCTCCTGCGCCAGCAGCAGCTGGGCCAGGGGCTCCAGCCCCTTCTCCCGGGCCACCGTGGCGCGGGTGCGCCGCTTTTGCTTGTAGGGACGGTACAGGTCCTCCACCTCCGCCAGCGTGGCGGCGCTGTCGATGGCCGCCTCCAGTGCTTCGGTCAGCTTGCCCTGCCCGTCGATGGCGGACTTGACCTCCTGCCGCCGCTTGTCCAGGTTCCGCAGGTATTGCAGCCGGTCCTCCAGCTTCCGCAGGGTGGTGTCGTCCATGGAGCCGTGCTGTTCCTTCCGATAGCGGGCGATAAACGGAATGGTGCTGCCCTCGTCCAGCAGGGCGATAACGTTTTCCACGTACTGGACCGGCTGGCCCAGCTCCGATGCCAATATCTGTGCGATGCTCTGCATATGTGCTCCTTTCAGAAAGCTGTGCCCGCGCACGGCGCGGGCACAGACGCTTATTTACTTGTGATACAGGCTCTTGACCTCATATTTCGCCTCGCAGCTGACGTTGATGCCCAGCCGCTTGTACAGCTTGGCGTCCTCCTCGGAGATGATGACCGAGAAGTGGGCCTCGCAGCCCCGCAGGTTCTTCAGCTGCGCCTGCACCATGGCCGCCAGGGGGTTCGTCAGACCGGAGATCGCCAGCGCGATCAGCACCTCGTCCGAGTGCAGCCGGGGATTTCGGTGGCCCAGGCAGCCGGTCTTCATGGCGCTGATAGGTTCGATCACCGATGGGGGGATCAGGTCCAGCTTGTGGTCGATGCCCGCCATCTTTTTCAGCGCGTTCAGCAGCAGCGCCGCCGACGCGCCCAGCAGGGGGGAGGTCCGCCCGGTCACCACGCTGCCGTCCGGCAGCACCATGGCGCCCGCCGGCTTGCCGGTGGCCTCCGCCTTTTCCAGCGAGGCCGCCACCGCCGGGCAGATGTCCGGCGTCACGCCCGCCTGCTGCATCACCAGCTCCAGCTTCCGCACCACGCACTCGTCCGCCTGCCCCTTGGCCCGTTCCACGCACCCGGTGTAGTACCGGCGCAGGATCTCCATCCGGCTGGCCTCCTGACACACCGCGTCGTCCACGATAGCGAAGCCCGCCATGTTCACGCCCATGTCCGTGGGGGACTTGTAGGGGCACTCGCCCTGGATCATCCGGAACATGGCCGCCAGCACCGGGAAGATCTCCACGTCCCGGTTGTAATTCACCGTGGTCTTGCCATAGGCCTCCAGGTGGAACGGGTCGATCATGTTCACGTCGTTCAGGTCCGCCGTGGCCGCCTCATAGGCCAGGTTCACCGGGTGCTTCAGCGGCAGGTTCCAGATGGGGAACGTCTCGTACTTGGCGTAGCCCGCCCGGATACCCCGCCGGTTGTCGTGGTACAGCTGGCTCAGGCAGGTGGCCATCTTGCCGCTGCCGGGGCCGGGAGCCGTTACCACGATCAGCGGCCGGGTCGTCTCAATGTATTCGTTCTTGCCCAGGCCCTCGTCGGACACGATGTGCGCCACGTCCGAGGGATACCCGGCGATGGGATAGTGCTTATAGCTCTTCACGCCAAGGGCACTCAGCCGCTTGATAAAGGCGTCCGCCGCCGGCTGGCCGGCGTACTGGGTGATGACCACACTGCCCACATAGAAGCCCAGCCCCCGGAATACGTCGATCAGCCGCAGCACGTCCACGTCGTAGCTGATGCCCAAGTCGCCGCGCATCTTGTTCTTCTCAATGTCCCCGGCGCAGATGGCCACCACGATCTCCACGTCGTCCTTCAGCGTCTGCAGCATCCGTATCTTGCTGTCCGGCTGGAACCCCGGCAGCACACGGGAGGCGTGATAGTCGTCAAACAGCTTGCCGCCGAACTCCAGATACAGCTTGCCGCCGAACTGGGCGCGCCGCGCCGTGATGTGCTCCGCCTGTAATTGCAGGTACTTTTCGTTGTCAAATCCGATCTTCACCCTGATCCACCTCTGTCTCTCCAAAATATCGTCTGCTATTATACAATATCTTGTGGGGCAGGGAAAGAAGAAATCACAACTTTCCCGGGGGAAAATGTGACGAACTTTGCCTGTGTTTTTTGGCAAAACCCACCGTTGCTTTTTGCTTCCGGCGGGGGTATACTAAAAATTACCCCCATTTTGCAGGAGGAATTTCTATGCGTTTTCACGTTATCTGGCGCAAGAGCCATGAGCCGGAGGAGGCCTATCGCGACTTCTTCGAGACAAACGATATTTACGAGGCCAAGGATTTCGCCATGCGCCTGGCCTTTGACGAGACAAATCTGGTCTGCGTCCGCGACGAGAAGCGGGACGAGATCGTCCGCGACTTCGACGCGGAGGTCTACCGCTGAAGCTCATAAACCCACTGCCTCCGGCCATACTAAGGCCGGAGGTGATTTTTATGCCCAAACGCAAGCGCAGCCGGGAGGGCTTTCCCTATGACGCTACACCGGACGTCCACCACTTTCCCGGCGTACCGCGCAGCAGCTTCGACCTGGTGAATATGTACGGCACCTATAACATTCAGCCCACGTCCGACACGGAGAACACCTTTCCCCTCATCGCCCCCGGCCTGCCCAAGGCCTACCGGAACATGAAGCTGGACAAACACGACCTGGAGCCGTGAACCGCAGAAAGCCGCATGGCGCGAGCGCGCCATGCGACTTTCCCATACTGCCATGACGAGTTTCCAAAGAAAACGCAACATTGTCACGGAAAAATCCGGAAAGATTTAATCATTTAAAGTGCGGCTCGGTACAATGCACAAATAATTGTTATTTCTTTGGCAATTCGCATAATTGACGCAAATTTCACAAACCCGTATAATATAAGTAAACTGGTAAGACCAGTGCGGCGCGCAGTATCTCCGCACCGCGGGAGAGGGCATTTCTGCCCGATCGCACAGAATAGGGAGGACCCCATGTACACCTTAGGTATCGACATCGGCAGCACCACTTCCAAGTGCGCCGTTCTTAAAGACGGAAAAGAGCTGGTGGCCCACAGCCTCCAAACCGGCGGCCTGGGCACCGGCGGGCCGGAGGAGGCGCTGGCGCAGCTGTGGCAGACCAGCGGCCTGACCCGGCAGGATATGGCCTGCGCCTTCGTCACCGGCTACGGCCGCAAAAACTACGAGGGCGCCGACGGTGAGATCAGTGAGCTGACGGCCCACGCCCTGGGCGGGCGCTTCGTGTTCCCGGACCTGCGTACCGTCATCGACATCGGCGGACAGGACGCCAAGGTCATCGCCCTGTCGCCCTCCGGCAAGATGGTGAACTTCGTCATGAACGATAAGTGCGCCGCCGGTACGGGGCGGTTTCTGGATGTGATGGCCTCTATCCTCCGCCTGGATGTGGACGATCTGGATGCCGAGGCCGCCAAGGCCGCAGCCCCCGCCGCTATCTCCAGCACCTGCACCGTGTTTGCCGAGAGCGAGGTCATCAGCCAGATGGCCAACGGCGTCAGGCGCCCCGACCTGGTGGCGGGCATCTGCCGCAGCGTGGCCAGCCGCGTGGCGGCCCTGGCCCGGCGGGCGGGCGTCACGGAGCAGGTCTGTCTCTCCGGCGGTGTGGCCCGGAACGACGCGGTGCGGCAGGCGCTCAGCGATGAGCTGAACGTCCCCGTCAGTGTGGACCCGCTGGCCCAGTATTTCGGCGCCATCGGCGCGGCCCTGTGGGCATATAAGCAGACGACATGAATAAGCAGAAGTGCGTTTCGATAAAAGCTGTGAGGAGGAACTGAAATGGCAGAAGAAGTGAAGAAGGCCCCGAAGCCGGTGGATCCCAATTCCGCCAAGTACAAGCTGGGCAAGATCGCGGCGGACGCCTATGTGGACGCCATCGAGGCCAAGAAGCGGGGCGAGAAGGTGGCCTGGGTATCCAGCAACTTCCCCGTGGAGATCCCGGAGACCATGGGCATCGCCACCGTGTACCCGGAGAATCAGGCCGCCGGCATCGCCGCCCGCGGCGCGGGCACGAGAATGTGCGAGGTGGCGGAGTCCGAGGGCTACTCCAACGACATCTGCGCCTACGCCCGCGTGTCGCTGGCCTACGCCAAGCTGAAGTCCTGTCCCGAGCAGGACGTGGCCATGCCCGACGTGCTGCTGTGCTGCAGCAACATCTGCTCCTGCATGATCAAGTGGTATGAGAACCTGGCCCGCGAGCTGAATATCCCCATGATCCTGCTGGATATCCCCTTCAATCCCGACTACGAGGTGTCCGACGCGGAGGTGGCCTACGTCACCGGCCAGTTCTGGGATGCCGTGAAGCAGCTGGAGGAGATCACCGGCAAGAAGTGGTCTGACGAGAAGTTCAAGGAGGTCACCGGCTTCAGCTGCCGCTCCAGCCGCGCATGGCTGGCGGCCACCGGCTGCGCCAGGTATGTGCCCTCTCCCTTCAACGGCTTCGACCTGCTGAACCACATGGCCGTTATGGTCACGGCCCGGGGCAAGTCCACCGCCGCCGACGCCATGGAGACGCTGCTGAAGGAGTATGAGGACAACCACAAGAACGGCGTCTCCACCTTCCGCGGCGAGGAGAAGTACCGCATCATGTTTGAGGGCATCGCCTGCTGGCCGTACCTCCGCGCTACCAGTACCGGCCTGAAGTCCCGGGGCATCAACATGGTCACGACGATCTACGCCGACGCCTTCGGCTTCGACTACAACACCTTCGACGAGATGATCCGCGCCTACTGCAAGGTGCCCAACGCCATCAATTTGGAGATGAGCCGCGACAAGCGCATCAAGCTCTGCAAGGACAACCACGTGGAGGGTATGCTGGTGCATACCAACCGCTCCTGCAAGCTGTGGAGCGGCTTCATGTACGAGATGAGCCGCCAGATCGGCAAGGCCTGCAACATCCCCGTGGTCAGCTTTGACGGCGATCAGGCCGACCCCCGCAATTTCTCCGAGGCCCAGTACGACACCCGTGTGCAGGGTCTGACGGAGATCATGGAAGCCAACAAGGCTGCGAAAGGAGTGTAAGGCATGAACGACATCCTCAACAAGCTGCATGAGGCAGCAGCCTCTCCCCGCGCGCAGATGGACGGCTATCTGTCACAGGGCAAAAAGATCGTCCTGTGCGCTCCTGTTTACACTCCCGAGGAGCTTATCCACGCCATGGGCTTCGTGCCTATGGGAGCCTGGGGCGGCGATGTAGCGCTGAACCGCGCCAAGGAATACTGTCCCGCCTTCCTGTGCGCCATTGTCCAGTCCCTGCTGGAGCTGGGCATCAACGGTGCCTACGAGGGCGCCAGCGCCATCGTCATCCCCTCCCTGTGCGATACCCTGAAAACCGTGGGCGAGAACTGGAAGTACGCCGTGCCGTCCATCCCCTTCATCCCCATGACCTATCCCCAGAACCGCAAGCCCGCCTACGGCATGGCCTATACAAAGGCCGGCTATGAGCGTGTCATCCGCGATCTGGAGAAGCTGGGCGGCACCTTCTCCGAGGAGAAGCTGCGCTCCTCCATCAAGATCTATAACCGCCACAACGCCGCTATGCGGAAGATAGACGAGCTGCTGGCTGTTCACCCGGAGATCACCGCCGCCCAGCGCAGCGACATCTTCAAGAGCGCCTTCTTCATGACCAAGGAGGAGCATACCGCGCTGGTGGAGGCGCTCATCGAGAAGCTGGAAGCCCAGACCCCCGCCGCCGAGAAGCTGCCCATCGTCATTTCCGGCATCCTGACGGACGCCCCGGCGCTGAACGCCATTCTGGACGAAATGGGTCTGCACATCGTGGCCGACGACGTGGCCGCCCAGTCCCGCCAGTACCGCACCGACGCTCCCGAGCGCGATGACGCCCTGAACGCTCTGGCCGAGAAGTTCGCCGCCATGGGCAACTGCTCTGTGCTGTACGATCAGGAGAAGAACCGGGTGAAGTGGATCGTGGACACCGCCAAGGCGAGAAGCGCCAAGGGTGTTCTGGTGGTGCTGACCAAGTTCTGCGACCCGGAGGAGTTCGACTATGTGATGATCAAGAAGGCCTGCGAGGCCGCCGACCTGCCCCTGACGCTGGTGGAGGTGGACCGTCAGATGGTGCGGTTTGAGCAGGTGCGAACCAACCTCGAGACCTTCCGCGACCTGCTGAAAATGTAAGCAACACACCATTTATTAACATACATGGAGGAACGATATGAGTGAAGTAAAGCGTCCCCTCGAGGGCGTAAAGGTGCTGGAGCTGGCCACCTTTATCGCCGCCCCCTGCTGCGCCCGCTTTCTGGCGGATCTGGGCGCCGAGGTCATCAAGGTCGAGGCTCCCGCCGGCGACCCCCTGCGCTATACCGCCGTCAACGAGGGCCGTCCCCAGGACCAGAAGGAGAACACCTCCTACGATCTGGAGAACGCCGGCAAGACCTGCGTCTGCCTGAACACCAAGACCCCCGCCGGCCGTGAGGCACTGGAAAAGCTCATCGCCGAGGCGGACATCTTCATCACCAACTGGCGGCAGAACCCTCTGAAGAAGGCCGGCCTGGACTATGAGACGCTCCACGCCAAGTACCCCAGGCTGGTGTATGGCTTCGTGTCCGGCTACGGCGAGAAGGGCCCCGACAAGGACCTGCCCGGCTTCGACTTCACCGCCTTCTTTGCCCGCGGCGGCATCCTGGGCACCCTGTTCGATAAGGACGCCCTGCCCATGCTGACTATCGCCGGCTTCGGCGACCATCAGGTGGGTATGTACCTGGCCTCCGGCGTGCTGGCGGCCCTGTACCGCGCCCGCGAGACGGGCATCGGCGACCGCGTGGTGGTCTCCCTGTTCCACAGCGCCATCTGGGATGTGTCCCTGCTGCTGCAGGCCAGCCAGTACGGCGACCCCACCACCCAGTACCCCCTGTCCCGCCGCACCCTGCCCAATCCTCTGGTGGTGGCCCACAAGACCAAGGACAACAAGTGGCTCCAGATCGCCATGCCCCAGTACAACCGCCACTATCCCATCTTTATGAACGCCATCGGCCATCCCGAGCTGGCCGAGGATCCCCGCTACTATCCCCAGACCAACCTACAGGCCAACATCGAGGAGTTCTACGACTTCCTGGTGGCCGAGATGGCCAGCCGCACCCTGGACGAGTGGTGCAAGCTGATGGACGCCAACGATCTGCCCTACGCCGTGGCCCAGACCTGGGACCAGCTGCTGGTGGATAAGCAGGCATGGGCCTCCGGCTGCTTCTACGAGATGGAATATTCCAACGGCAATAAACGCACCATGGTCCGGCCTCCCGTTATCTTCGAGGAGACGGAGCTGCCTCCCTACAACCGCGGTCCGTACCTGGGCGAGCAGACCGAACTGGTGCTGAAGAACCTGGGCTACACCGACGAGCAGGTGGCCGCCATGATCGCCGCCGGCGAGGCGGTGCCCATGGATCCTTCCCTGAAAGACTGACGGCGGCGGCGGGATCTTTTCCGCCAATACTTCGTTGCAGGTACTTGACGTACACAAAGTACGCCTGCGCCCCTGCGCCTCGTCTTGGCGAAAAAATCTTTCCGCCGTTGGAGAAGAAAGATCAACGCAAACTGACCCGGCGACTTGAGGAAAAGCAAACTATAAGGGCGCGGCGCGTTGAGGAGCGCGCCGCCGCCCGAAAATATGAAGGAGAAGAATCATGAAAATCGCTGCTTATGAAGTACGTCCCGACGAAAAGCCCGTCATCGAGAACCTGTGCAAAAAATATGGCATCGACCTGATCTCCACTCCCGCAAATCTGGATAAAACCACCGCCCATATGGCCGCCGGCTGCGACGGTGTTACCACCCTGGGCCAGAGCGACTATTCCAACGCCGTTCTGGACGAGCTGAAGGGCTATGGCGTGCAGGTGCTGGCCAGCCGCTGTGTGGGCTATAACCACATGAACTGCGACTACGCCCGCTCTCTGGGCTTCCGCCTGTGCAACGGCGCTTACGCGCCCAACGGTGTGGCGGAATACACCGTTATGGCCATCCTGATGTGCATCCGCAAGTTCAAGAAGGCGCTGTACAACACCAACGACAACGACTTCACCCTGAAGGGCAAGATGGGCCGCGAGCTGCGTACCATGACCGTGGGTGTCATGGGCACCGGCAAGATCGGCTTCACCATCATCAAGTGCCTCAGCGGCTTCGGCTGCCGTATCATCGCCAACGATGTCTATGAGAACGACGCCGTCCGTGCGTACGCCGAGTACGTGGACCTGGATACCCTGTACCGTGAGTCCGACATCATCACCATCCACACCCCGCTGCTGCCGGAGACCACCGGCATGATCGACCGAGAGGCCATCGCCAAGATGAAGGACGGCGTGGTGTTCATCGACAACGCCCGGGGCGAGCTGATGGATATCGACGCCGTCACCGAGGCGGTGGAGTCCGGCAAGTTCGGCGCGCTGTTCATGGATGCCTTCCCCGGCGAGACCGGCATCATCCACGTTCCCCACGATGAGGACATCATCCGTACCCCCGGTATGCCCTACTTCAAGCTGAAGTACCTGCGCTCCTTCGTCAACGTGTACCACACGCCCCACATGGCCTTCTTCACCGAGGAGGCCGCGGAGCAGATGGCCGAGTGCGGCGTCAACAGCATCTATGAGATTTTGACAGAGGGTAAGTCCAAGCACGAGATCCCCTGCTGAGCAGAGCAGTGACCCATACTTTAACAGGAGGAAAACTATGATTTTCGACGCAAAGCATGAAATGATCCGCAAGCTGGTCCGCCAGTTTGCCGAGACCGAGCTCACCACCGAGGTCCTTGACAAGGTGGAGGAGACCGGCGAGTTTCCCGAGGAGATCGTGGACAAGATGGCCAAGTGCGGTTTCCTTGGCCTGAAGATCCCCCGCGAGTACGGCGGTGCCGGTGCCGATACCCTGGCCTATGTCATCATGATCGAGGAGATCGCCCGTGTCTCTGCTGTGGCCAGCCTGTACGCCAATACCCCCAACTCTCTGGGCGGCGGCCCCCTGATGCAGGCGGGCACCCCCGAGCAGCTGGAGAAGTATCTCCGTCCCTCCGTGGAGAACAAGGTGAAGATCGTCTTCGGCCTCACCGAGCCGGGCGCCGGCTCCGACGCCAGCAGCATGGTCACCACCGCCGTGAAGGATGGCGACGACTACATCCTCAACGGCCGTAAGTGCTTTATCTCCGGTGCACCCCTGGCCGACTACTGCATCGTCTACGCCAAGACCGACATGAGCCGCGGCAATAAGGGTATCTCCGCCTTTATCGTGGACATGAAGGCCCCCGGCGTCTCCTGCGGCAAGCACGAGGCCAAGATGGGTCTGGTGGGCTACGCCACCTCCGACGTGGTGCTGGAGGATGTCCGCGTCCACAAGAGCGATATGCTGGGCAAGGAGAACATGGGCTTTATCAACGCCATGAAGACCCTGGACGGCGGCCGTCTGGGTGTGTCCGCCCAGTCCATCGGTCTGGCCCAGGGCTGCCTGGATGAGGCTATCAAATACTCCAAGGAGCGCGTCCAGTTCGGCAAGCCCATCTGCAAGAACCAGGCCATCGCCTTCATGCTGGCGGATATGGCAACCAAGCTGACCGCCGCCAAGGAGCTGGTCTATATGGCCGCCCAGATGAAGGACAGAAACGACCCCAACGCCTCCATGTACTGCTCCATGGCCAAGTACTTCGCCTCCGAGACGTGCAACGAGATCGCCGCCAAGGCCGTGCAGATCCACGGCGGCTACGGGTACATCAAGGAGTACCCTGTCGAGCGCAAGTACCGCGACTGCCGCGTGTTCACCATCTACGAGGGGACCTCTCAGGTCCAGCAGATGGTCATCTCCGGCAATTTGCTGAAGTAATGCGGAAAGGAGCAAGAATAGAATGAAGCTTATCGTTTGTGTCAAGCAGGTGCCCGACACCTCCGGCAAGGTCGCCGTCAACGCCGACGGCACGCTGGACCGCGCCTCCATGCAGACCATCATCAACCCCGACGATATGAACGCCGTCGAGGCCGCCCTGGCCCTGAAGGACCAGCTGGGCTGCCCCGTTATCGCCGTGTCCATGGGGCCTCCTCCCGCCGCCGGCATGCTGCTGGAGCTGAAGGCCATGGGCGTGGACAAGGCCGTGCTGGTGTCCGCCCGTGAGTTCGGCGGCTCCGACACCTTCGCCACCTCCCAGATTTTGGCCGCCGCCATCAAGAACCTGGGCGTGGACAAGGACGACATCATCTTCTGCGGCCGTCAGGCCATCGACGGCGACACCGCCCAGGTGGGCCCCCAGATCGCCGAAAAGCTGGAGATCCCCCAGGTGTCCTATGTGGCCGACATCAGGAAGGACGGCGACACCCTCACCGTTCGCCGTATGCTGGAGGACGGCTACATGACCGTCCAGGTCCAGACCCCCTGCCTGCTGACCTGCATCAAGGAGCTGAACACCCCCCGCTACATGACCATCCGGGGCATCCTGGACTGCGACGCCGAGCCCGTCACCGTGCTGGATTACAACGCGCTGAAGGACGATCCCCTCATCGAGGTGGACACCATCGGTCTGAAGGGCTCTCCCACCAATATCTACAAGAGCTTTACGCCTCCCCGCAAGGGCAGCGGCATGATGCTGGAGGGCAGCGGCAGGGAGACCGTGGAGCGGCTGTTCGGCATCCTGTCCGCCAAGCACATCATCTGAGAAGGGAGAAACGATATGTCTACTTTTATGAATACCGATCCCAAGGCCTTCTCCGGCGTGTGGGTCTTTTGCGAGCAGCGGCAGGGCAAGATGATGCCCACCACCTTTGAGCTGATCTCCGAGGGACGCAAGCTGGCCGACGAGCTGGGCGTCCAGCTCTCCGGCATTCTGCTGGGCGACAGCGTGGACAACATCGCCGATGAGCTGGGCGGCTACGGCGCGGACAAGGTGTACGTCTACAACAGCCCCCTGCTGAAGGACTACACCACCGACGCCTACACCAAGATCATCACCGACGCGGTGCACGAGTTCAAGCCCGAGATCATGCTGTTCGGTGCCAGCCATATCGGCCGCGACCTGGCGCCCCGCTGCGCCGCCCGTCTCCACACCGGCCTGTGCGCCGACTGCACGCACCTGGACGTGGATCTCAACGGCTACATCAACTTCCTTCGCACCGGGTCCTCTCTGGACGTGGACGCCATGAACTTCGAGACGAAGCTCTTTGACGTCAACACCAACCTGAAGATGACCCGTCCCGCCTTCGGCGGCCATCTGATGGCCACCATCGTCTGCCCACGCTTCCGCCCTGCCATGGCCACCGTGCGCCCCGGCGTGATGAAGAAGCGCGAGTTTGACGAGAACGGCGCGAGCAAGGTGGAGCTCGTCCACCCCGCCTTTACCCTCACCGAGGCCGACATCCACACCAAGGTGCTGGAGATCGTCAAGGCCGCCCGCGCCATGGTGGACCTGACCGGCGCCGAGGTGGTGGTCTCCGTGGGCCGCGGCATCGCCAAGGACGTGGAGAAGGGCATCGCCCTGGCCGAGGAGCTGGCCGCCCTCATGGGCGGCGTGGTGGGCGCGTCCCGCGCCGTGGTGGACGCCGGCTGGATGACCGCCGACCATCAGGTGGGACAGACCGGCAAGACCGTCCATCCCCGCATCTACGTGGCGCTGGGCATCTCCGGTGCCATCCAGCACAAGGCCGGCATGCAGGACTCTGAGTGCATCATCGCCGTTAACAAGAGCGACGTGGCCCCCATCTTCGAGGTGGCGGATTACGGCATCTGCGGCGACCTGTTCAAGGTGGTCCCCATGATGATCGAGGAAATGAAAGCCCTGAAGAAGTAATATCCCCCTCCCCACAGCGGGAAAGCCCGAAGGCGCCGTCCTCCGGGCTTTCCTGCATCCTGTCCTTGCTATTTTCCCCGGGATGCGCTATACTGTCCGGGTATTTTCTGTGAAAGGAGGCCCTTCCATGCCGGAAGCCGTACATATCCCCTGGCAGCCCATCGGCGGCGGGCGGGCCAGCGAGGCCATCTATGACCAGCTGCGGGAGCTTATCACCTCCGGAGTGCTGAAGCCCGGCGACCGCCTGCCCTCCGAGCGTGCCATGATGGAGCAGCTCCACCGTTCCCGTCCCACCATCCGCGAGGCCCTGCGTATGTTGGAGCAGGGCGGCTATGTGGCCTCCACCCACGGCGCCAGCGGCGCCGTGGTGCAGGAGCTGACCATCGACGGCGTGGAGCAGCCGCTGTCGGCCATGCTCCAGCTGAACCAGATATCTCTGGAGGAGCTGGGCGAGTACCGCGCCGTCAACGACGGCACCATCGCCGGCTGGGCGGCCCGGCGCCGCACCGACGAGGATCTGGCGGCGCTGGACAGCTGCCTCACGGCGGCGGAGCAGGCCCTGGGCGATTACCGCCGCTTCGCCGAGCTGGACGTCCGTTTTCACAGCCTGCTCTCCCGCGCCACCGGTAACCAGGTGGCCATGATCGTCACCGATGTCCTGGGCCAGGTGGAGCAGCACACCCTGCTGAAAAAGATGGAGACGCTGAACGACAGCGCGTGTCTGGCTCTGGAACGCCGTATTCTGGCGCGCCACCGGGAGATACTGAGCGCTATCCACCGGCAGGATGACGCGGCCGCCAAACAGGCCATGCGTGAGCACACCCGCGCCGCCGCCACTGATCTGAAGGTCTGACCCCCAAAGCCTTCCCCCTGTAGGGGCGGCGTCCCCCAACTTCCATTTCCTGCCAAATTTTCCTGTTTTTATTTCCGGTAACAGAAAAAATGTGTAAAATTTCCATAAAAAGGCTGGACAAACGGTGCAGCTGTGCTATAATCTGACTATCCGCAGAGGTACCTCTGCATTTGCGTTTTAATACACATTAAAACGAGCGCACCTGCGGAAATCTACTACCATAAGGGGAATGAACAATGAAAAAAGTATTAGCAACCATTCTGGCGCTGGTCATGGCCATAGGGCTGTGCAGCGTCAGCTGGGCCGCAAATCCGGCAAGTGTAAGTAATGCCGAGACGCTGAAAACGGCAATCGGCGCTGCTACGGCAGAGAATAACACGATTACGCTGACCGACAATGTTGTCCTGAACGAGAGTGTGGAAATCAAGAAGAGCGGAGTAAATCTTGTCATTGATCTGGGTGGGAAAACGATTAGTGGTTCCAGCCTGCTGTTTGACATTTATTCTCCTGTCACCTTTAAGAATGGTACGATTGATGTGACCTACAACGGATCGGCCTCCATTTGCGTAATGTGGCTGAACGGCGGGGCGAAATTAGCGCTGGAAAATGATGTGATCGTCAATGCAGCGAAGAGCGCAGGGGCAACTGGCAGCGTGTTTGCTGTTGGCCTTTATAACGATTGTGATGAGGCAGAACTGACTATCAACGGCAAGATTACCGGTGACAACGGCGCTACCATTAACGGAACTATTACTACGAACACAAACAAGGTTACCGTAAATGGCACTATCGATGTTGCTGGTCATGCGCTGTATTTGGCTGGTAATGGCATTACTGATATTAACAACGGAGCATGTGTCAAGGGTGATGCTGGCATTGAAATTCGTGCAGGTGTGTTGAATATAAATGGCGGTACCGTTGAATCTACGGGCACTTATTCCGCACCCATTGCAAACGGAAACGGAACAACGGCAAGCGGCGCAGCGTTGATTGTTGCCGAGCATACCACGAACCAGGGCATTACTGTTAATGTGAATAGCGGTAACATCAAGGCAGCAAGTAATGGTAAGGCAATTGCTGCAAGTGATCCTGAGAACAAGGGCGGCGACGACGTTAAGCTGAATGTTGCTGGCGGCAATGTGGTTGGCGGTATTCAGGTTGAAGAAAGTATCGAGGCCGCAAAGCCTGTTGCCGTCACCGGCGGTACTTTCTCCAGTGATGTGAGCGACTACACTGCGGAGAACACCCCCGTTGCGTTCACGGTCAACGAAGATGGATACTATGTGGGCGAAGAAACGATCCAGAATGTGGCAAACAGCCTGTCTGCTGGTCAGAAGCTGGTGATCAGTAAGGGAAATGTTACATTGACGAACGTCCCTGCTGGCGTGACCGTGATTCCTAGTGAAGGCACTGTGGTGGTCAATGGTAAGAACATTAGCGACGGCCACCACAGAGACGGGTACACCGTCCCCCAGTCTTCCGGCTATTACTACTACCAGCCCACCACCGACACCAAGACCACCGACACCAAGGGCAGCCCCAAGACCTTCGACGCGGGCATTGCTCTGTATGTCGGCATGGCGCTGACCTCCGCCGCCGGCGTGGCGTTTGTGGGCAAAAAACGCGAGGACTGACACCGTTTTCCGCGGTGTCTTACCCCGGCGCCGTGTGAAATAACAGAAGAGGCACCCCGTCAGGGGTGCCTTTTCTCATGCCTCAAAATAGGCTTCTGCCTGCTGAATATTCCGCTGTATCTCCTGCCGCAGCGCCTCCAGCGTGTCGAACCTCTGCTCGCCCCGCAGCCGGCGGCAGAACTCCACCCGGAGCTCCTGCCCGTACAGGTCGCCCTCGAAGCCCAGCAGATACGTCTCCACGGACACCCGATCGCTGTCGGACACCGTGGGCCGCGTGCCCACGTTGGTCACGCCGGCGCACCGCCGCCCGTCCGGCAGAAATACCTCCGTCACGTACACCCCGTGCGCCGGGGCCAGCACGTGCTCCGGCACCGCCAGGTTTACCGTGGGGATGCCGATGGTCCGCCCGATCCGCTGTCCGTGCTGCACCGTCTGGCTCAGGCAGTGCCGGTGGCCCAGAAAGTCCGCCGCGCGCTCCATGTCGCCCGCCTCCACCAGCGTCCGGATGTACGTGGAGCTGACCGTGATGCCCTCCCGCTGTACCGGCGGGATGATGTCGCACCCGATGCCCATCTCCGCGCACTTCTGCCGCAAAAGCTGCACGTTCCCGGCGTTTTTATGGCCGAACCGGTGGTCGTGCCCGGCCACGAAGTGCACCGCGCCGTATGTCCCGATCAGCATTTCCAGATAGGCCTCCCACGGCATGGTCATCATCTCCCGGTCAAAGGGCGCGAAAATGACCCGCTCGATGCCGTACAGACGCTCCATCAGCCCCTGCCGGTCCCGGTTGGAGTTGATCAGGTACACGGGCTGCCCCGTGACCACCTCCTTCGGCGGCCGGTCAAAGGTGAATGCCGCGGGGACGGCTCCCAGCTCCCGGGCGCGCTCTGCCGTCTTCCGCAGCAGTGCGCCGTGGCCCCGGTGCACGCCGTCGAAGAAGCCCAGGGCGATAACTGTCTTTTCCAAGTTGTTCACGCTCCGAAAAAGTTTTTCTCTGATGTCAGAACACCCGCTTCCCAGCGGCTCAGGCACAGAAACGCCCCATCCGGGCCGTACACCCGGTACAGCCCCGGCTGCAGGCCCTCCGCCGCCAGCGGATTGCCGCACAGGCACCGTCTGTGGTCCCGTTCACCGGCGATGTGATAGGCCGGGTACTGCCGGAACAGCGAGTCGGTAGGGGAGAGCAGGGCCTCGCCCTGCGCCTGTACGTCCTCGATGCTGCGGCTCTCCGCCAGTGTAAACCCGGCGGCCATGGTCCGCCGCAGAGCGCTCATGCATCCGCCGCAGCCCAGCGCCTGCCCGATGTCGTGGCACAGCGCCCGCACATACGTGCCCTTGCTGCACCGTATCCGCAGCCGCCAGTCGCCGTCCTCCGGCTCCAGCAGCGCCAGCTCGTGTATGGTCACCCGCCGTGGGGGCCGTTCGATTTCCTGCCCCTTCCGGGCCAGCTGATACAGCTTCTGCCCGTTGATCTTGATAGCCGAGTACATGGGCGGCACCTGGTCGATCTCCCCGGTGAACCGCGCCAGCACGTCCTCCAGCTGCGCCCGCGTCACGGACACAGGGCGCTCCGCCACCACCTCACCGGTGGTATCCTGGGTGTTGGTCGTCAGCCCCAGCCGCAGCCCCGCGACGTACTCCTTGTCCCCGCCCTCGGCGTAGGACACCGCCCGCGTGGCGTTTCCCACGAACACCGGCAGTACGCCGGTGGCCATGGGGTCCAGCGTTCCGGCGTGGCCCACCTTTTTCGTTTTCAGTATGCCCCGCAGCTTGCCGCACACGTCCATGCTGGTCCATCCCGCGGGCTTGTCGATAATGATGATCCCGTCGGCCATGTTATCCCATGACCTCCGTATAAGCCGCCAGAATGGCCGCCTTCGCCTCGTCCAGGGTGCCGTCCACCGTGGCCCCGGCGGCGCCCCTGTGGCCGCCGCCGCCCAGCACGCGGCACACGGCGCTGGCGTCCACCCGCGGTCCCGTCCGCAGCGACAGCTTCACCCGTCCCGGCTTCAGCTCCCGCAGCGTGATGCCGCAGTCGGTGCCCTGCACCAGCGCCGCCAGACTGCTCAGCTCCTCCACGTCGGACTCAGCAGCGCCCAGCTCCCGGCACAGCGCCAGAGGGATGGACATCACCACCACCCGGCCGTTGTCGTACAGCTCCATGTCCGCCACCATCCGGGCCTCCATGGCCAGCCGCACCGGCGACTTCGTGCGGAACAGTGCCTTGTTCACCGGCCCCACGTCGATGCCCCGCTCCATCAGCGCGGCGGCGATGCGGTGCGTCCGCGCCGTGGTGTTGGCATAGACGAAGCACCCGCAGTCTGTGGAGACCGCCACATACAGCGCCAACGCCATCTCCGGCGTGATGTCCGTCAGCCTGCCCACGATCTCATACACGATCTCGCCGCAGGCGGCGGCCTCCGCGTCCAGGCACGTCCGTTCCGCGAAGAACTCCTGGGAGCCGTGGTGGTCGATGGCCAGACAGATGTCGTTTTTATACGGCACCGCGTTCTCCGGCAGCAAATTCAGCGCCGCGATGTCCACCGATACCACGCGCTGCGGCACATAGCCCTTCGGTGCCCACAGCCCCTCGGCGTAGGGCGTGTACGTCTCCGTGATCTCCGGGTTTTCCAGCAGATACGCCGTCCGGCCCAGCGCCCGCAGGGCGCGGCACAGTGCAACGGCGCAGCCCACCGTGTCCCCATCCGGGCGCACGTGGGTCAGGATCAGCACGCCGTCCAGCGTCCGCAGAAAGTCCGCCGTCTCCTGCACCGTCAGCCGCGCGCTCATTCCCGGTCCTCCGGCAGCACGATGTCCGCGTTGGCGGGGTTGGCGGGCTTCACGTGGTTCAGCAGGTCCAGAATGTGCGCGCCGTGGGCGATGGAGTCGTCCATGAAAAACTGCAATTCCGGCGTGTAGCGCAGGTCGATGGCCTGGCCCAGCTCGTGCCGCAGATATCCGGACGCAGACTTCAGCCCCTTCATCAGGCCCTTTTCATCCGCGCAGTTCAGCGCGCTGATATACACCCGCGCGTACCGCAGGTCGCTGGTGGTGTCCACCCGCGTGATGGTCAGCATCCCCTCGGATACCCGCGGGTCCTTTACGGTGCGGAGCAGGGCGCTCAGCTCCTTGCGTATCTCCTCATTGATGCGTCCGATGCGGTTTCCGGCCATAGGGCGCTCCTCCTTTCAAGAAAAAGATGGGTGGGCGCTCGCCCACCCATCGGCTGTTTGTTATACCTCGATCTGCTCCATGGTGAAGGCCTCCACGATGTCGCCTTCCTTGATGTCGTTGAACTTCTCGATGCTCAGACCGCACTCGTAGCCGGCCTGCACCTCCTTGACGGAGTCCTTGAACCGCTGCAGGGAGGCCAGCACGCCCTCGTGGATGACGATGCCGTCGCGGACCAGCCGTACCTGGCAGTCCTTGCGCTGCAGCTTGCCATCCTGCACGTAGCAGCCGGCAACCGTGCCCACGCCGGACACCTTGTACGTCTGGCGCACCTCGGCGTGGCCCAGCAGCACCTCGCGGAACTTGGGGGCCAGCATACCCTTCATGGCGGCTTCGATCTCGTTGATGGCATCGTAGATCACGCGGTACATCCGCATATCCACGTTGGCCCGGGCGGCGCTCTCGCGGGCGGCGGCGTCCGGCCGGACGTTAAAGCCCACGATGATGGCCTGAGAGGTGGACGCCAGCATGACGTCGCTCTCGTTGATGGCGCCCACGCCGCCGTGGATCACGCGCACGCGGACCTCCTCGTTGCTCAGCTTCTCCAGCGAGGACTTCACCGCCTCCACGCTGCCCTGCACGTCCGCCTTGACAATCAGGTTCAGGTTCTTCATCTCACCGGCCTGGATCTGGCTGAACAGATCCTCCAGCGACACCTTGGTCACAGGGGCGTTGGCCTTGGCCTTCTCCTCGGCCTTGCGCTGCTCCACCAGCTCGCGGGCCAGCTTTTCGTCGGCCACGGCGTTGAAGGTAGCGCCGGCGGAGGGTGCCTCGCTCAGACCCGTGATCTCCACGGGCACGCTGGGTCCGGCCTCGGTGATGCGCTGGCCCTTGTCACTGACCATGGCACGCACGCGGCCCACAGAGGTACCGGCGATGATGATGTCGCCCTGATGCAGCGTGCCGTTCTGTACCAACAGGGTGGCCACGGGGCCGCGGCCCTTGTCCAGACGGGCCTCGATCACGGTGCCCTGCGCCGCGCGGTTGGGGTTGGCCTTCAGCTCGCCCACCTCGGCGGTCAGCGTCAGCATCTCCAGCAGATTATCCACGCCCATGCCGGTCTTGGCGGAGATGGGGCACACGATGGTGTCGCCGCCCCACTCCTCGCACACCAGGCCGTACTCGGTCAGCTGCTGCTTGATGCGCTCGGGGTTGGCCTCGGGCTTATCCATCTTGTTGATGGCCACGATAATGGGGATACCGGCGGCCTTGGCGTGGTTGATGGACTCCACCGTCTGGGGCATGATGCCGTCCTCGGCGGCCACCACCAGAATGGCGATATCCGTCACCATAGCGCCGCGGGCGCGCATGGAGGTAAAGGCTTCATGGCCGGGGGTATCCAGAAATGTGATGGGCTTGCCATTGATCTGCACCTGATAGGCGCCGATGTGCTGGGTGATGCCGCCGGCCTCGCCGCTGGCCACGTGGGCGTTGCGGATATAGTCCAGCAGGCTGGTCTTGCCGTGGTCCACGTGGCCCATGACCACCACCACGGGTGCCCGGGGCACCAGGTCCTCGTCCTTGTCCTGATGGTCGTCGATCAGGCGCTCCTCGATGGTGACGACGACCTCCTTCTCTACCTTGCAGCCCATCTCCTCGGCGATGATGGCGGCGGTGTCGAAGTCGATCATCTGGCTCAGGGAGGCCATCACGCCGTTCTTCATCAGGCACTTGACCACCTCCGCGCCGGTCTTCTTCATCCGGCTGGCCAGCTCGCCCACGCTGATCTCGTCGGGGATCTGCACGGTCACAGGGGTCTTCTTGATGACCTCCAGCCGCAGCTTCCGCAGCCGGTCGGCCTCCTCCTGCTTGCGCTTGTTGCTGGCGAAGTTATTGTCCCGCCGCTGCTTATTGCTGCGGAACTTCTCCTTGCCCTGTGGGGCCTGCTGGTCCCGCTTGCCGCCGCTGCGGGCGTCGGCCATATCCTGCAATTTCTCGTCGTACTTGTCCAGATTGACGTTGGTGGCCTTGCGGGTGTCCACCACCTGCCGCTGGGGCACGCGGGACATGGGCTGTTTGGGCTGCTCCGCCTTGGGCGCGCCGCCCTGCTGGGGCTTGCCGCTCTGGCCCTGACCCTGTGTCGGCGCGGATGCGTTCTGCGCCGGCTTGGCGGCGGGCTTCTCCGCCTTCTTCTCCTCCGGCTTGGCGCCCTCGGCGAAGATCACCGCGATGCTGCTCACCGGGTTGTGCTGGGTCAGATACTCAAAGATCAGGCTCAGCTCCCGGTCCTCCAGCACCTGCATATGATTTTTGGGCGTTTCGGCGTACTTGGTCAGGATCTCCGTGATCTCCTTCGTGGACACGCCGAAGTCCTTGGCCACCTCATGCACTCTGTATTTGTTAGCGATACTACCCAAATAAAGCCACCTCCATCTCAGTTGCTCGCGCCGCGCTCACGGCGCGCTGTGTTCCTGTTATCTGCCGGTCGTTTTCCGGCTTCCCTTGCCCTTCTTTACCGGCCGCGCGTTTTCATACCGTGCGCCGGGGGCCTCCTTCTTTGCCGGCCGTTTATCCCTGGGCGGGCGGCCGCTCCGTTCCTTATAGACCCGGTCGGGGCGTCCCTCCGGATACTCCCGCCGCGGCGGACGCCGGTGTTCCGGCGCGGGGGGCCTGTGCTCCGGTGCCGGAGGCTCCGGAGACGCGTGGGGCGGCTCCGGCGGCTTGCCGCCGTGAACGCGGTGCCTGCCCTGCCGCAGGTTCTTCTCGTGCTGTAATTGCTCTTCCTTCCGTTCCCTTGCCCGCTTGGCCTTCAGGTCCAGCGCCTCCGCCGCCGCGCCGTAGATCTCCGGCTCCACCGCCGCCAGCTTTTTCACCAGCGACTGGGCGAACCCGATGTCCGTCACCGCGCACATGGCCACGCTGGTCCGGCCCAGCGCCCGGCCGAAGGTCTCCTTGTCCGCCGGGAAGGGCAGGCACAGGCAGCTGCCTGCCCGGCCGAAGCTGTACGCCCGCCGCACCGAGGATGCCGCCGCGTCCCGCGCCGTAAAGATGACCCTGGCCTTCTTGGCCCGTGCCGCCGCGCCTACGGGCTCCTCGCCCACGGCCACCGCACCGGCGCGCAGCGCCAGACCCAAAGTGGATAACAAATGCTCTGTCACAGTGCCACCATCTGCCCTTCCAGCGCGTCGTACACCTCCGCCGGTATGGCGGTGTCGAAGGCGCGCTCCAGCGCACGGCTTTTCCGTGCTTTTTTCAGGCACTCCGGGTCCGGGCACACGTACGCGCCCCGGCCGGACTTCTTTCCGGTGCTGTCCAGCAGTATCTCCCCCTCCGGGGTCTTCACGATACGCAGCAGCGCCTTTTTGTCTTTCATCTCCCGGCAGCCCACACATTGCCGCTGGGGTATCTTACGGGTCTTCTGCATCGCTGCCGTTCCTTTCCGCAGCCGCCGCTTACTCCGCGTTGGCCGCCTTGATGTCGATCTTATAGCCGGTCAGCCGCGCGGCCAGACGGGCGTTCTGCCCCTCCTTGCCGATGGCCAGACTCAGCTGGTCGGCGGGCACCGTCACGCGGCAGGCCTTGCCCTCGTCGGCCAGCTGTACGCTGACCACATCCGCCGGCGCCAGCGCCGCGGCGATAAACTCCGCCGGGTCCTCGCTGTACTTCACGATGTCGATCTTCTCGCCCCGCAGCTCGTCCACGATGGCGTTCACGCGCTGCCCCCTGGGGCCCACGCACGCGCCGATGGCGTCCACGTTGGGGTCCTCGGACCACACGGCGATCTTCGTGCGGTTGCCCGCCTCCCGGGCGATGGACCGCACCTCCACGGTGCCGTCGTAGATCTCCGGCACCTCCAGCTCAAACAGACGCTTAACCAGACCCGGATGGGTGCGGGAAACAACGACCTGCGGGCCGCGGGTGCCGCGGCGAACCTCGATGAGATAAACCTTCAGGCGCTGACCCTCGGTCAGAACCTCACCGCGCACCTGCTCGGAAGCGGCCAGAACAGCCTCGCTCTTCTCACCGCCGGAAACAACATCCAGATAAGCGGTGCCGGAGCGCGGGTCGATGCGGGCAACCACGCCGTTCAGGATCTCGTGCTCCTTGCTCTCGAACTCGGAGATAACCATGCCGCGCTCTGCCTCGCGGATGCCCTGAATGATAACCTGCTTTGCAGTCTGGGCAGCAATGCGGCCGAAGGACTTGGTCGGGATGTCGATATCAATGATATCGCCTACCATCGGGTTATTCTTGTACTCGGCAGCCTCCTCGAGAGTAATCTCCTCGTACGGCTCGTACAGATCCTCCGCCTTGACAACCGTCTTGCGGACAAACATGTGAATGGTCTTCTTGTCGCGGTCCGGCTCAACGTAAACATTGTCGGTCATGCCGTCGTTATCGCGCTTGTAGGCGGTGATCAGCGCCTGACCTACACGGTCAAGCATATAGTCTACCGGAATGCCTTTTTCCTTTTCCAGCTGTTCCAGCGCGTCAAAAAATTCTGCGTTAACCATTTTTTCCTATTCAGCTCCTTCTTATATCTCTACCGCCAGTCGAACTGCGGCAATGTCTTTGGGTTCGTATACGGTCTGCTCGCCGTTCACTTCCAGCGTTACGGCACCGTTGTCATAGCCGGCGAGTGTGCCCTCGATCTGCTTCATGCCGTTCATCGGCTTGTAAAAGCCTACTTCGACGGTCTGACCCATAAACGCCTGGAAATGCTCCGGGCGCTTGAGGCGGCGCGACATACCTGCCGAGGAAACGCACAGCGTATAGGACGGCATATCGTCAAATTCCTTTTCATCCAGCATGGGATCAAGCGCGCGCGAAACCTGCTCGCACTGGTCGATATTAACGCCTTCCGGACGATCCACGGTGACGGTCAGCATGTACTGTCCGCCCTCTTTTTCAAACTCCACATCCCACAGGGAAACACCAGCCTGTTCACACAAAGGCTTTACCAGTTCCTCTACGCGGGCTACGATCTGCTTTGCCTGCAAAGCCGTCCCTCCTTACTGAAAAATTTTCTCCGAGCAAAGCGTAAGGAGTGGCACTTGGCCACTCCTTACGGTTACTTATCATCTTACACTGATAGTATATCACGCATTGCCGTACATTGCAAGCGTTTTTGCAATAAAAATATCCGTTTTTACCGTGAAAATGCACAAATTTAGGCGTGTGAGCCGCAAATTTTGCGGGTTAGCGGCTGCTGCCGCGTCTCAGCTCATGCAGGATGCACAGTCCCATGGCAAGGATGGGCAGCAGGATGCGCAGATTTCCCGCCAGCCCGGCGCGCAGCAGCGCCCGATATACCAGGGCGCAGCGCCCGTCTTTTTCCC
>OLQC01000551.1_pt1 | contig 37962 bp, 33 predicted proteins | sample 1672471 | NCBI WGS metagenome assembly OLQC01 (sample SAMEA3136689, study PRJEB25190) | human gut metagenome | biome: human gut; feature: human-associated habitat; material: faeces | place: Austria | collected 2013 | reverse complement strand
AGGATAAGAAGTCTTCTGAAAATAAAAATGAAAATGAACATGGACACAGTGAGGAAATTTCTGAGGATCATGAGGTACCTGAAGGCGTTACGGTCAATGGAATGGAGCTTGGCGGCATGACAGTTAAGGCTGCGGAGGAGAAACTCCAGCAGTATGTGGATGAGGTCTGCGGCGGTGCAGTGACTTTGTCCGTTAATGGCGATGAAGTGACGATTTCGTATAAAGATTTTGATATGCATGTGGCGGACAGTACGGTGATTCAGGATATTTGCCAGATTGGTGTGAACGGCAATCTGATCAAACGATACAAGGAACTGTCAGATGTCAAGAATAATAAAGCAGAATATACACTTTATTTTGAATATGATCATGACAAATTAAAAGAGCTGGTGGATGAGGATACAGCTGAATATAATAAAGATGCACAGAATGCTTCCTTGGTTCGTCATTCCGGAGAATTTATCATCACAGATGATGTAACAGGGATGAAGGTTGATATAGATGCCACAACGAAGGCTGTGGAAGAAGCATTGGGTGATGGCTGGGATGGTTCCAGTCAGAAACTGGATGTGGATTTTATGGCATTTTCAGGGCATAAACTCATGGGGCCGATGGGAATCGGTGTATTATATGGCAGGAAAGTATTGCTCGAAGAAATGCCGCCATTTCTCACCGGCGGTGAAATGATAGATTCCGTGACACGAGAAGGGGCAGTATTTGCGGAATTACCGCATAAATTTGAGGCCGGAACAGTGAATGCTGCCGGTGCAGCAGGGTTGGCGGCTGCCATTGATTACCTGAATCAAGTAAGCTTTGATTTTATCCAGGAGCAGGAACTGGCCTTAACACAGCGTGCGATGGAAGGATTGGCTAAGGTGCCGCATGTACATGTGATGGGCTCTGAAGATCCGGCAAACCATACAGGTATCGTATCTTTTACAGTAGAGGGTGTTCATCCGCACGATGTCAGTGAGATCCTTGCTTCAGACGGCATTGATGTTCGTGCCGGTCATCACTGTGCTCAGCCGCTTCTGACCTATCTTGGCGTTCATTCTTCGACAAGAGCAAGTTTTATGTTTTACAATACATTGGATGAAGTGGATGCTTTTGTAAAGAGCGTTGCCAGCATAAGAAGGAGAATGGGATATGGAGAGTAGAAGTTTTTATAATGAAATCCTTACCGAACACAATATTCACCCGGAGTTCAAGCATGACCTTCCGGATGCCGACCTGGTATTAGAGGGCGTGAATCCAAACTGCGGGGATGACATTTTTTTAAAATTAAAATTAGATGGTGATGAAATCGTAGACGGTGCATTTGTAGGAGATGGCTGTGCTATTTCCCAGGCATCTGCCGATATTATGCTGGGCATGATTGTCGGAAAGAAGAAAGAGGAAGCACTGCATTTAGGAGAATTATTCTTAAAAATGATAAAAGGAGAAGCTTCGGATGAAGAGATTGACGAGCTGGAAGAAGCTTCGGCATTAAAGGATATTTCCCATATGCCGGCAAGAGTAAAGTGCGCCGTATTAGGCTGGCATACCTTAGAAGAAATGTTAAATGATGAGGTTTGATATAACAGAATACGCTTGCAAAATAAGGATTGTTAGAAAAAGAAAGATAGTGTATAATGTTATCGGCAATAAAGCAGGACACAAGAGACAAAAGAGGAGTTGAGCGAGGATACCGATTTGAGAAGAAAAGCTTTGCAGATGGCAGGGATAGGAATATTGTTGTTTGGAATGGTTTGCAGTGGATGTGACAGGAAAGCGCAGGTAAATGCAGAACCGGAAAGCAGCGAGAAAATAGAATATGCAGTGACGGAAACAGAAGAAGTCTCTACAGAGACGAAGAAGCTGGTGATAGAAGATTTGGATGATGCATACGAAGCACTGCTGGATTCCTGCAGCAAAGAATTTATCGGGGATTATCGGATTGACGAAAGTTTCTTAAACTGGGTTTATGCCAATTACGGAAAAGAGGCAGTATTAAATATTGCACAGGAGTCTCAGGAAGACCAGAATGTAAATGTCTGGTACGAAGAGACCGGAAATTCCATACATGTGCTGTGGCTTCTTTATTGTCAGGATACCGGCATGAATGAAGAGGATTTGCAGCAGGTTTACTGGAAGACATGCAGCTCTGAGGATGAGATTGTGCTGGATTTTACCGGCGATATTAATTTTGCAGAAGGCTGGGGCACAACGGAACACATGGATGGACAGCCAAATGGAATCAATGACTGCTTTTCCAAAGATTTATTGCAGGAAATGAATAATGCAGACATTATGATGATAAACAATGAGTTCACCTACAGTACAAGAGGGGAACCTTTAGCCGGCAAGGATTATACTTTCCGGGCAGATCCAAAGCGTGTTGACTTGTTAGAAACATTTGGAACAGATATTGTCAGTCTTGCCAATAATCATGTCTATGACTATGGTGAAGTTGCATTGATTGATACCATAGATACATTGGAAGAAGCAGGAATTCCGTATGTAGGAGCAGGAAAAGATTTAAAGGATGCCATGCGTCCGGTATATTTTGTGGCAAATGGAAAGAAAATAGCAATTGTATCAGCTACACAGATTGAACGCTCTTTAAATTATACGAAGGAAGCAACTGAGACGACACCGGGCGTGTTAAAGACCTTAAATCCGGACAAGTTTCTGAAAGTAATAGAAGAAGCAAGAGACAACAGCGATTATGTGATTGCTTTTGTACACTGGGGAACAGAAGGAAATAACTATTTTGGTTCCGACCAGGTGGCTCTTGCAAAACAGTTTGTGGAAGCCGGTGTGGATGTTATTATCGGCGGACATACCCATTGCCTGCAGGGCATGGAATATATGGATGGCGTGCCGATTATCTATAGCCTTGGCAATTTCTGGTTTTCGGCTTCAACATTAGATACCGGTTTATCCCAGGTAATCATCCGGGATGACGGAACTATTGATTTCCGGTTTCTGCCGTGTATACAGAAGAATTACAAGACCTCACTGGTGACAGATGAAAGTGAGAAAAGACGTATTTTTGATTTTATGGAATCCCTTTCCGTGGGAATTACCATAGATGATGATGGTTATGTGACAGCAACGGAGTAATCCGTTTCAATAGAAGATTTTAAAGAAAAGAGGAAAAAACATGAGTAAAAAACCAACCGTATTGATGATTTTAGATGGTTTTGGTCTGAATGACAAAACTGAGGGTAATGCAGTAGCCCAGGCAAACAAGCCAAACATTGATGCACTGATGAAAGATTATCCATGGGTAAAAGGAAATGCCAGCGGACTTGCCGTAGGACTTCCGGACGGACAGATGGGTAACTCCGAAGTAGGACATATGAACATGGGTGCAGGAAGAATTGTATACCAGGAATTAACCAGAATTACCAAAGAAATCGAAGATGGAGATTTCTTTAAAAACGAAGCATTGCTTGCCGGCATGAAAAATGTAAAAGACAACGGTTCTGCACTTCATTTATATGGATTATTATCCGATGGTGGAGTTCACAGCCACATTACACATTTATTCGGACTTCTGGAAATGGCAAAAAAAGAAGGCTTAGACAAAGTATATGTACACTGCTTCTTAGACGGCCGTGATACCGCACCTACTTCCGGAAAAGGATTTATCGAAGAGCTAGAAGCAAAAATGAAAGAAATCGGTGTTGGTGAAATTGCAACCATCAACGGACGTTACTATGCAATGGACCGTGACAACCGTTGGGATCGTGTAGAAAAAGCATATAAAGCAATTACAGAAGGTGTTGGCGAGACAGCAGACAGCGCTGTTGCAGCAATTGATGCATCTTATGCAAAAGATGTAACAGACGAGTTCGTAGTTCCGACTGTAATTATGAAAAATGGTGCTCCAACTGCAACCGTACAGGATAATGATACCATTATCTTCTTTAACTTCCGTCCTGACCGTGCAAGAGAGATTACCAGAGCATTCTGTGCAGATGAGTTCGACGGATTTGACAGAGGCACAAGAAAGAACGTAACTTATGTATGTTTCACAGAATACGATGGAACCATTCCGAACAAAACCGTTGCATTCCACAAGGTAGAACTTACCAATACATTTGGACAGTTTCTTGCAGACAATGGCAAGACGCAGGCAAGAATCGCTGAGACTGAGAAATATGCTCATGTAACCTTCTTCTTCAACGGCGGTGTAGAGGAGCCAAACAAAGGCGAAGAAAGAATTCTGGTAAAATCTCCAAAGGTAGCAACCTATGATTTGAAACCGGAAATGAGTGCATACGAAGTATGTGATAAATTAGTAGATGCCATCAAATCTGAAAAATATGATGTAATCGTAATCAACTTTGCTAACCCGGATATGGTTGGACATACCGGAGTTCAGGCTGCAGCAATCAAGGCAGTAGAAGCAGTTGATGAGTGCGTAGGCAAAGCTGTTGCAGCATTAAAAGAGGTTGACGGACAGATGTTCATCTGCGCAGACCACGGAAATGCAGAGCAGTTAATCGATTATGAAACAGGCGAACCATTTACAGCACATACTACCAATCCGGTACCATTCATTCTGGTAAATGCAGACCCTGCATACGGTTTAAGAGAGGGTGGATGTCTTGCAGATATCGCTCCTACATTAATCGAGCTGATGGGAATGGAACAGCCAAAAGAAATGACAGGGAAATCTTTGTTAATCAAAAAATAAGACCGTAAGGGCGAAATGCAAACTACGAGAAACACGCTTTGCGAGTTTCTCGAGTTATCGCGGTGCTCGTCAAATCTACATGCAATTTATCTCGCTGCTCGCGTAAATAAAAAGATTCTGTATCTCAAGTGTAAGGTACAGAATCTTTTGCTATAGATAAGTATTTTTTGACACATATATTAATAATACTTATAAATGGAAAATATTAGACAAAAAAACTAATAAATTTCGCTCATTTTTCTATATGGGGCAAAAGGCGCACTTCGCCCAAATTCATTGACTTTCTAAAAGGCACTGTATTATAATTTTCCAGTAGTGTTTTTTATCATAACAAAAATTTGCGAAAGCATAAAATGGAGGACAAAAGCAGTATGCAGGAATTTAAACCATTTAAAGAAGGAAAAGTAAGAGAAGTATATGATAATGGAGAAAGCCTTATCATTGTTGCAACAGACAGAATTTCAGCGTTTGACCATATTTTAAAGAATAAGGTTACCAATAAGGGCGCAATTCTGACACAGATGTCCAGATTCTGGTTCGATTTTACAAAGGATATCGTGCCAAACCATATGCTTTCCGTTGATGTAAAAGATATGCCGGAATTTTTCCAGAATGAGAAATATGATGGCAACAGCATGATGTGCAAGAAACTGGAAATGATTCCAATCGAATGTATTGTTCGTGGATATATTACCGGAAGTGGCTGGGCAAGCTACAAAGAGAACGGAACCGTCTGCGGAATCAAATTACCGGAAGGACTTGTAGAATCCGATAAATTACCTGAGCCGATTTACACACCAAGTACCAAAGCTGAGATTGGTGACCATGACGAGAATATTTCTTTTGAACAGAGTATTGACGTATTAGAGAAAGCATTCCCGGGCAAGGGTGCTGAGTATGCAGAAAAGATTAAAGAATATACTATCGCACTTTACAAGAAATGTGCAGAATACGCATTAAGCAAAGGAATCATCATTGCAGATACCAAGTTTGAATTTGGTCTCGATGAGAATGGAAATGTAGTTTTAGGTGATGAGATGCTGACACCGGACAGCTCCCGTTTCTGGCCATTAGAAGGATATAAACCGGGACAGGGACAGCCTTCTTATGACAAACAGTTTGTAAGAGACTGGTTAAAAGCAAATCCAGACAGCGATTATCTCCTTCCGGATGAAGTAATTAAGAAGACAATTGAGAAATACGAAGAAGCATTTGAATTACTGACCGGTAAGAAATTTGCTTAAAAATATAGTCAGGAGAACCCTATGAATAACAATGAATTAAAGGAAAGCCCATGGGACGGACTGCATGAAGAATGTGGCGTCTTCGGCATGTATGATTTTGACGGAAATGATGTGGCTTCCAGTATTTATTATGGTCTGTTTGCATTACAGCATAGAGGACAGGAGAGCTGTGGTATTGCAGTAAGTGAGACAAACGGACCAAAGGGAAAAGTTACTTCCTATAAAGATATGGGACTGGTAAACGAAGTATTTACCGGAAAACAGTTAGAAGCAATGAAAGGTGATATCGGAGTCGGTCATGTCCGCTATTCCACTGCAGGTTCTTCCACCCGTGAGAATGCACAGCCGCTGGTATTGAATTATGTAAAAGGTACGCTGGCATTGGCACACAACGGAAACCTCATCAATGCGAAGGAGCTTCGCAAAGATTTGGAATATACCGGAGCAATTTTCCAGACCACCATTGATTCTGAGGTAATTGCTTACCACATTGCAAGAGAGCGTCTGAATTCCAAGACAGCCGAGGAAGCAGTACGCAGAGCCTGCCAGAAGTTAAAAGGAGCTTATGCTCTGGTTGTAGCCAGCCCTCGTAAGCTGATTGGCGCAAGAGACCCATATGGCTTCAAACCCCTTGTGATCGGAAAGCGTGACAATGCTTATATCATTACTTCTGAAACCTGTGCCTTGGAGACCATTGATGCAGAGTATGTCAGAGACGTATTGCCGGGAGAAGTGGTAACAATTTCACCGGAAGGCGGCATTCAGTCTGATATGACTATGTGTCTTCCGAAAGAACAGGAAGCACGTTGTATTTTTGAATACATATATTTTGCGAGACCGGACAGCCATATTGACGGGGTCAGCGTTTATGCATCCCGTATCCAGGCAGGACGTTTCCTTGCAATGGATTCACCGGTAGATGCAGACCTGGTAGTAGGAGTACCGGAGTCTGGAAATGCAGCAGCTCAGGGTTATGCCCTGCAGTCCGGAATTCCATATGGAACTGCTTTTGTAAAAAATGGTTATGTGGGACGAACCTTCATCAAACCAAAGCAGAGCAGCAGAGAATCCAGCGTAAGAGTAAAATTAAATGTACTGGCAGAATCAGTCCGTGGCAAGCGTATCATTATGATTGACGATTCCATCGTGCGTGGAACCACATCTGACCGTATTGTAAATATGTTAAAAGAAGCCGGTGCCACAGAAGTGCATGTAAGAATCAGTTCCCCGCCATTCTTATGGCCATGTTATTTTGGAACCGATATTCCGGAACGGGAACAGTTGATTGCCTATAACAGAACCATCGAAGATATCCGGAAGATAATCGGTGCAGATTCTTTGGGATACTTAAAGATAGAGCGTCTGGAGCAGCTGGTAGGAGGACTTCCAATCTGTAAAGGATGCTTTACCGGAAAATATCCGATGGAGCCGCCAAAAGAGGATATTCGTGGTGACTATGAGCGATAAAGCAGACTGACACAGCAGTCATCCGGTTGCCGGGCAGGATGTTCATGATTGCATGAAACAGCCTGCATCGGACAGCCGAGCGGAGCACTGTGTAATTTATTTATATTATTTTAAGAAAAAGGAGCACACATATGAGTACCGATAGATATAACAGCCCATTATCAGAGCGTTATGCCAGCAAAGAAATGCAGTACATCTTTTCCCCGGATATGAAATTCCGTACCTGGAGAAGACTTTGGATTGCACTGGCAGAAACCGAGAAAGAACTTGGACTTGATATTACACAGGAACAGATTGACGAATTAAAGGCACACAAGGATGACATCAACTATGATGTGGCAAAGGCAAGAGAAAAAGAAGTCCGTCATGATGTTATGTCCCATGTATATGCTTACGGCGTACAGTGTCCGAAAGCAAAAGGAATCATCCATTTAGGAGCAACCTCCTGCTACGTTGGAGATAATACCGATATCATCATTATGTCAGAGGCATTAAAACTGGTTCGTAAGAAATTAGTAAATGTCATTGCAGAACTGGCAAAATTTGCAGATAAATATAAGAATCAGCCGACACTGGCATTTACCCATTTCCAGCCGGCACAGCCAACTACCGTTGGAAAACGTGCAACACTGTGGTGCCAGGAATTTATTATGGATTTGGAAGACTTAGATTATGTATTAGGCAGCCTAAAACTTTTAGGTTCCAAGGGAACCACAGGAACACAGGCAAGCTTTCAGGAACTTTTTGACGGAGATCAGGAAACCATCGATAAGATTGATCCGATGATTGCACAGAAAATGGGCTTCAAGGAGTGCTATGCAGTATCCGGACAGACCTATTCCAGAAAAGTAGATACCAGAGTTGCCAACATTTTAGCAGGCATCGCAGCAAGTGCACATAAGATGTCCAATGACATCCGTCTTCTGCAGCATCTGAAAGAAGTGGAAGAACCGTTTGAGAAGAGCCAGATTGGTTCCTCTGCAATGGCATATAAGAGAAACCCAATGCGTAGTGAGCGTATTGCATCCCTTTCCCGCTATGTCATGATTGATGCATTAAACCCGGCAATTACATCCGCAACCCAGTGGTTTGAGAGAACTCTTGATGACTCTGCAAACAAGCGTCTTTCCATTCCGGAAGGCTTCCTTGCAATCGACGGAATCTTAGACCTTTGCTTAAATGTAGTAGACGGACTTGTTGTATATGAAAAAGTTATTTACAAACACATGATGAGCGAGCTTCCGTTTATGGCAACTGAAAATATTATGATGGATGCTGTAAAAGCTGGTGGTGACCGTCAGGAATTACATGAGAAGATTCGTGTACTTTCCATGGAAGCAGGCAAAAATGTAAAACAGGAGGGTAAAGAGAACAACCTTCTTGAGCTGATTGCAGCAGAACCTGCATTCCATACAACCTTAGAAGAGCTGAAGCAGAATATGGACCCTGCAAAATATGTAGGAAGAGCACCAATTCAGGTAGATGCCTTCTTAAAGAATGTGGTACAGCCGATTTTGGATGACAACAAAGAGATTCTTGGTATGACAGCCGAGATTAATGTATAATCGAATTATTTCGAAAGAATAAAAAATCTTCTTTTGGAGATACTGAACTATTAATTCAGAATATTTTCAAAAGGAGATTTTTTTATGGCTGTAAAAATGACGATTACACGAATTCATGCAAGAGAAATATTAGATTCCAGAGGAAATCCCACAATAGAAACAGAAGTAACTGTGGAGACGGAGACAACCGGAAAGAAGTCGACTGCCCGGGCGGCAGCACCTTCCGGAGCCAGCACCGGAGAATTTGAAGCCATTGAATTAAGAGACGGCGGCGGGCGTTATGGTGGAAATGGTGTGCAGCAGGCGGTGGAAAATGTAAATACAAGAATTGCAAAAGCACTGATAGGCAGAAACGTATTGCGGCAGGAAAATCTAGATGCACTGATGCTGGAACTGGATGGAACAGAAAACAAAGGAAGCCTTGGTGCCAATGCAATCTTAAGTGTGTCCTTAGCCTGTGCTAAAGCAGCGGCAAAAGCATTACAGATGCCGCTTTACCGCTATGTGGGCGGCGTAAGTGCAGTGACGATTCCGGTGCCGATGATGAATATTTTAAATGGCGGCGCACATTCCGATAATAATCTGGATGTTCAGGAATTTATGATACTTCCAATTGGAGCCGATAGCATTACAGAAGGAATCCGCTGGTGTGCAGAAGTCTATCATCATTTGAAAAAATTATTAAAGAACCGTGGGTTGTCTGTGGCAGTGGGAGATGAAGGCGGCTTTGCTCCGAACATTGCAAATGAGGAAGAAGCCATCCAGCTTATTATGGAAGCCATTACCAAAGCAGGGTACAGCTGCGGCAGAGGCAAGCAGTTTATGATTTCTCTGGATGCGGCTGCCAGCGAATGGAAAGGAAATGCACCGGGAGAATATTATCTGCCGAAATCCGGTAAACTTTATACCACGGATGAACTGATTGTTCATTGGGAAAAGATGATTCGCCGTTTTCCAATTTATTCCATTGAAGACCCGCTGGATGAAGAGGATTGGGATGGCTGGAAACGTCTGACAGAAAAAGTGGGAGATAAAGTGATTCTGGTAGGCGATGATTTATTTGTCACGAATCCGGTGCGCCTTAATAAAGGAATTTCCATGGGATGCGGTAATGCGATTCTGATTAAGCCAAACCAGATTGGAACGCTCTCAGAAACTATGGAAGCCATCCGCATGGCAAAAGAACATGGTTATGAGATCATCATGTCCCACCGGAGCGGCGAGACCGAGGATACGACCATAGCGGATTTGTCAGTAGGGCTTGGCAGTGACCTGATTAAAACCGGAGCACCGTGCCGTGGCGAGCGGACGGCAAAATATAATCGTCTGATTCGGATCGAAGAATCGTAATAGATTTCAGCAAAATTTCAATACAAATGCGAAATAAGTGGTTGTAATTTGTCCGTGTGTATGATATACTGTCAAAGTTACGAGTATTATAAATCCACAGGAGGTGTCATTCGTGGCAGTTTTAAAAACGGTTTTAACAGTTGTATTTATTATTATATGTATCGCATTGACAGTAATTATTCTTCTTCAGGAAGGTAAGTCCGCAGGACTTGGAGCAATCAGCGGAGCAGCTGATACTTATTGGGGCAAGAATAAAGGTCGTTCTATGGAAGGAATGTTGGTAAAGGTAACCAGAGTACTGGTAATCTTATTCCTGTTAATTTCCATCGTACTGAATATTGGAAGTTTCTAAGAACCAAAGAGCTGTCGTGTGAACGACAGCTTTTTTTACTTTACAGGAATTGCTTTCCTGTAAAGTAAAAAAGCTCCGCGAGAATGTGATAAGGCACATTCTTTGTTTCATGAGCAGCGAGAAAAAATAGGAAAGAAAAGAATGGATAGAGAAGCACTGGAAAAAAGAAAGAAAATTGTATATGAGTTTATCTGTGATGACTTATATGTCCCGATGAAAGCCAAAGAGATTGCAATGATTCTGCAGGTATCCAAAGAGCAACGGGAAGAGCTGCATGCGGTTTTGGATGCTTTGCTGGAAGAAGGCAAGGTAGAGCTGACCCAGAAGGGCAAATATGTAAAGGCTTCCGGAAGATTCTTAACCGGTGTTTATACCGGAAACAGCAGAGGCTTTGGCTTTGTGACGGTAGAGGGTGAAGAGGAAGATATCTATATCCCGGAGGAGAATACCAACGGAGCCATGCATATGGACACCGTATCTGTTGCAGTAAATCCGCAGAAGACCGGAAAACGCCGGGAAGGCAGAATTATAAAAATTATATCCAGAGGTCTGCATCAGATTGTCGGAACTTATCAGAGCAGTAAGAACTTCGGATTTGTGGTGCCGGATAACCAGAAGCTGGCGCAGGATATTTTTATTCCAATCGAACGCTCCAAAGGAGCAGTAGATGGACACAAAGTTGTCGTTGAGATTACCGATTATGGTAAAAACGGTAAGAAACCGGAAGGAAAAATTGTTGAAATACTTGGTCATATCAATGACCCGGGAACAGATATTTTGTCCATTGTAAGAGGCTTTGACCTGCCGACAGAATTTGCACCGAAGATTATGAAACAGGTGGAAAATGTAGCCAAAGAAGTCAGTGAGGCTGATATGGCAGGCAGGGAAGACTTGCGGGACTGGCAGATGGTGACAATCGACGGAGAAGACTCCAAAGATTTGGATGATGCGGTATCTCTTACTATGGATGGAGAAAATTATATTCTGGGTGTGCATATTGCAGATGTGTCCAACTATGTGCAGGAGCACAGTGCACTGGATGTGGAGGCATTGAACCGCGGAACCAGTGTATATCTCGTTGACCGCGTGATTCCTATGCTGCCCCATGCATTGTCCAATGGAATCTGTTCCCTGAATGCAGGAGAGAACCGGCTGGCATTGAGCTGCATCATGACCATTAACCCGAAGGGCAAGGTCATTGACCATAAAATTGTAGAGTCTGTGGTAAAAATTGACCGCAGAATGACTTATACAGCGGTAAAAGAAATTTTAGAAGACCATAACGAAGAAACAATTGCAGCGTATCGGGAACTGGTTCCGATGTTTGAAAAAATGGGAGAGCTGGCAGCACTGCTTCGAGGGAATCGTATGAAACGCGGTTCGATTGATTTTGATTTTCCGGAAACGAAAATCCTTTTGGATAAAAATGGCAGACCATTGGAAATCAAGCCATATGACAGAAATACAGCTACAAAATTAATTGAAGATTTCATGTTGATTGCCAATGAGACGGTGGCACAGGAATTTTTCTGGCAGGAGATACCATTTCTCTATCGTACCCATGAGACACCGGACGAAGAAAAAATCCGAAAACTTGCAACATTAATCGGAAATTTCGGATATACACTGCATATCAGCCAGGAGGAAATTCACCCGAAGGAATTGCAGAAGCTGTTAGGAAAAATCGAAGGAACACCGGAGGAAGCATTAATCAGCCGGCTGACCCTCCGTTCCATGAAACAGGCAAAATATACCACAGAGAACACCGGACATTTCGGACTGGCAGCAAGCTGTTATTGCCATTTTACATCGCCGATTCGCCGTTATCCTGATTTACAGATACACCGTATCATCAAGGAAACATTGCGGGGCAGGATGAATCATAAGCGGATGGCGCATTACGAAACGATTCTGCCGGAAGTAGCCAAGCATTCCAGCGAGACAGAACGTCGGGCAGATGAGGCAGAGCGTGAGACTGAGAAGCTGAAAAAAGCACAGTATATGGCAGAGCATATCGGAGAAGTCTATGAAGGCGTTATTTCCGGGGTGACATCCTATGGAATGTATGTAGAATTGCCAAATACCGTGGAAGGGCTTGTGCATGTAACCAGTCTTACCGATGATTATTATCAGTATTTTGAAGACACTTTTGAACTGGTGGGCGAAGTAACAAACCGCCATTATAAGCTGGGACAGAAGGTATATATCCGGGTAATCGGTGTAGATGAAATTGTAAGAACCATCGATTTTGAATTGGCAGAGGCAACAGGAACAGGAGAAATGAAGAATGGGAAAAGAATCGATTAAGATGATTGCCAATAATAAGAAGGCAAGACATGATTATTTCTTGGAAGAACTTTATGAGGCAGGAATCAGCCTGCATGGAACAGAAGTAAAATCACTCCGTATGGGAAAATGCAGTATCAAGGAGTCTTTCATACACATTGAACATGGGGAAGTCATCATATATGGTATGCATATCAGCCCATATGAAAAGGGAAACATTTTTAACCGTGATCCGCTTCGTCCGAAGAAGCTTCTGATGCACAAAAACGAGATTCGTAAATTAGAGCAGAAGATTAAGGAAAAAGGTTATACCATTGTTCCGGTGGAAGTATATTTCAAGGGAAGTCTGGTAAAAGTCCAGATTGCGCTTGCAAAAGGTAAGAAGCTTTATGATAAGCGGAATGATATTGCAAAGAAAGATATGCGCCGTGAAGCAGAGCGGGATTTCAAAGTAAGAAATCTTGGTTAATAGGCGGATAAAAATTGTCAGTTAATGGCAATACAAACAGTGGTTCTATCTTTGCCTCTTGCAGGAATAGCGGAGGCAGGTTATAATAGAATAAATATATAAGGGCTAGTAAAGGTTTCGACAGGGATTATGAAGCTGGAGAAGCGAGCCGCAGGGTGATGCGTTAAATTCCAAACTTAAAATTAAACGCTAACGATAATAAATTAGCTTACGCTGCCTAATGGCAGCAGTCTGACCTAGAGCACTCACACTTTAGGACCCAGGCTTCGACTATGTGAGAAACGACACGGGCAAAGCTTTGAACTCGTGGGCGTATGATGAAGCTACTGAAACAGTTACGGTGTTCATACCGGAATTGCAGAGGGAATGTCAAATTATGAACTACGCTCGTAGAAGGACAGGGGATTGGTTTTTGGACACGGGTTCGACTCCCGTCTAGTCCACTAAACGTGAACGTAGGCGAACCCTGACACGTATAATGGAAGAGTTCCAATCAGCAGACAATATGGTTGCTGGTTGGAACTTTTTTACTTTACAGGAAATTGCTTTCCTGTAAAGTAAAAAACGCTCCGGGAGAATATGCACTGCGGCGTATAAGGTAGGTGTCGCAAGCGACCGCCGCAGGCACATTCTTTGTTCTGATTGTCAGATATTAGTAAGAAGTCACTGGTGACACTTTCTGTAGGTGTTAGAGAAAAGGAATGTTGCTATTATAAAAATGATAGAATATAATAGTTATAATTTAAATATTAGGGGGTGCTTTAATGGCAGAGAAAATGGAAATATTAGTTGAAAAGCGAAGACGCGGAGCTAGGAGTAATCAAAAGCTTAAGATACTGTATCTTGCAAAAATTCTTCTGGACAATACAGATGCTAATCATGATATTACATTACAGGAGATTATAGATAAACTGTCTGCAAATAATGTCACGGCAGAACGGAAAAGTTTGTATGATGATATTGCCCGGCTTGATGAATTCGGAATAAAGATAAAAAAGACGCAGTATGGAAAAACATATCATTATCAGGTTGTTAAGCGAGATTTTGAATTGGCAGAATTAAAACTTCTTGTAGATTCTGTTGCAGCGGCGAAGTTTATTACAGAAGAAAAATCAAATGAGTTGATTAAAAAAATAGAACATTTGACGAGTAAACATAATGCCACTATGTTGCAGCGTCAGGTATATGTGGCAGGGCGTGTAAAATCAATGAACAATGGAATAATGGAAAATGTCGATGCAATTCATACAGCTATAGCTGAGAATTCAAAGATATCTTTTCAGTACTTTCAGTGGAATGTGAAAAAGGAGGCGGAGCTTAAGCGGGATGGTAAGAGATATGAAGTCAGTCCATGGGGGTTATCATGGGATGATGAGTATTACTATCTGATTGGATATGATTCAGATGCAGGAATTATTAAACATTATCGTGTAGATAAAATGCTTAGCATAAAAGTAGAAAATAAAGTTCGTGAAGGCAGATGTAAATTCAAAGAACCTGATATGGTAACATATGACAAAAAGATGTTTAATATGTTTAATGGGGAAGAGCGGAATGTGGAAATTCTGTGCGAAAATAGTTTGGCAGGAGTTATGATAGATCGTTTTGGAAAAGATGTAAGAATAACCAAAGTGGACAATGGACATTTTCGAGTTGTGGTAAAAGTAGCTGCCAGCATGCATTTTGTACATTGGATTATGGCATTGGGTGATGGAGTGAAGATTGTTGCACCGGATAGCTTGGTAGAACAGATACGAGAGGAAATTAATCGATTGGCAAACAAGTATAGTAAATGATAGAACAAAGATTCGATAAAAAATGAAATTCAAGTGGAGATTTATGGACTTGTAATTTGGCATAATAGAATTATCTAACAGAGGGACACGGAGGAATGTTGCAGAGAAAAATTATAAAGGCAATAAAAAAAGACCATTAGGTCTTGATTTAATCTGCACCATGCAGAGTCAAAAGACGATGCCGGATAAACCTTATTTGCACTCGCTTTGTTAATTCTCTTTTATTATAGCATGTAAACAAATATAGTCAACAAAAAAATGATAAAAAATCAGGAGGAAATTTTATGACAGCATTCAAGTATTATTTGGGATTGGATATGGGAACTAATTCTGTGGGTTGGGCAGCAACTGATCCAGAGTACAGATTGTTGAAAGCAAAAGGAAAAGATTTATGGGGAATACGTGAATTTAATGAGGCATCTGGTGCAGTTGAAAGGCGTACACACAGAATAAGCAGAAGGAGAAGACAAAGAGAGCAGGTTAGAATTGGCATTTTAAAAGACTATTTTCATGATGCCATATGTGAAGTGGACCCTAGTTTCTTTCAAAGATTAGAGAATAGTAAATATCATGAGGAAGATAAGGATGTTGAAGTAAGATATAAAAATAATATTTTTAATGATAGCAATTATACGGACAAGGATTATTTTAATGAGTATCCAACCATATATCATTTGAGAAATGAATTAATAAGCAGTACAGAAAAACATGATGTCAGGCTTGTTTTTTTAGCACTGCTGAATATGTTTAAACACCGTGGTCATTTCTTAAATGCAGGATTAGGTGAAAATAACGGTGAAAGTAATATTGATAATGTGTATTTTGAATTAACAGAATTACTTTCAGAATTAACAGAATATCATTTGAGTCAGGATATAGATTGTAAGCAAATAGAAGCAATTTTGTCCCGCAGAGATATGAGCAGAACGCATAAAGCGGAAGAACTTGCAGGGGTATTGCACGTAGATTTAAAGAACAAGCCATATAAGGAATTAATAAGAGGATTATGTGGTTTAAAATTCAATGCATGTGTTGTTTTTCCAGATGTACAGAGTGAAGAAGTGACTAAACTTGATATCTGTCTTTCAGAATCTACTTTTGATGAAAAATCAGATGAAATTGCCAATATAATCGGTGAAGATTATTTTGAAATTATTATGGCTATGAAAGAAATGTTCGATATTGGATCTTTAGCAAGTATTATGAAAGGACATAATTACTTATCACAGGCAAGAGTTGCGTCATATACAAAGCATAAAGAAGATTTGAAACTTTTAAAAGAGGTTATAAAGAAATATTGCGGTAAGAAGGAATATGATAAGTTCTTTAATAGTGATGCAGATGGTTCCTATGCATCATATGTAGGATCTTATAACTCAAAAAATAAGGAAAGAAGAGTTGGAAATAAAAGAACCTCGGAAGAATTGTATAAGGAAATTAAGAAACTTTTGAAAGATGCTCAAAAAGAAGATGAGAATGTACAGAAAATACTTACATCTATTGAAAATGAAACATTTTTGCCGAAACAGCTGACAGCATCTAACGGAGTAATTCCAAATCAGGTGCATGCAAGAGAAATGAAGAAAATACTTTCAAATGCAGAAAATTATCTTCCATTTTTAACGGAAAAGGATGAAACAGGGTTGTCGGTATCAGAAAGAATATTAAAACTCTTTACATTTCAAATACCGTATTATGTAGGACCAACATCAGAAAACAGTGGCAAAAATGGAGGAAATGGTTGGGTTGTAAGACGAGAAGATGGACAGGTTTTACCATGGAATATTGATGAGAAGATAGATATGAAAGCGACATCAGAAGCATTTATATCACGGATGGTGCGGCGTTGCACATATATTAGCGGAGAACAGGTATTGCCGAAAGCTTCACTGGAATATCAAAGCTATTGCGTTCTTAATGAAATTAATAATATTAAGATTGATGGGGAGAGAATCTCGGTTGAGTTAAAGCAGGATATATACAAAGCTGTATTTCAAAAAGGGAAAAAAGTAACAAAGAAGCAGTTATGTAAATACTTACATACAAGAGGAATTATTGAAACAGAAGAGCAGGTTACAGGAGTGGATGTTTCAATAAATAATGCATTAACAACATATGGTAAATTCAAACCGATATTTGGTGAGGATATTTCTAAAGACAGTGTTCAGAAAATGATAGAGGACATAGTATTTTGGTGTACGGTCTACGGAGATTCTAAAAAATTCCTGAAAGATAGAATAGAAGAAAAATATGGAAATAAACTTTCGGAAGAGCAGATTCAAAGAATTTTAGGATTTAAATTCAAAGATTGGGGTAATTTATCAAAGAAATTTTTAGAGCTTAATGGAGCAGATACTTCAACAGGGGAATCAATAAGTATTATCAGAGCACTATGGAACAATAATTTGAATTTAATGGAGCTTATAAATAGCAGTTTATATAACTATAAAGAATGCCTGGCAGAATATCAAAATACAATGCTGAAAACATTATCTGAGATTGAAGCGGAAGATTTGAATGAATATTATTTTTCTGCTCCGGTAAGGAGAATGATCTGGCAGACAATTCTCGTGATTAAAGAGTTGGTTAAAGTATTGGGCTGCGAACCAGAGCGTATATTTGTTGAAATGACAAGAAAACCGGATGAACATAAAACCCGGACTTCAAGCAGACGTAATAAATTTGAAGAATTATATAAAAAAGTAAAAGATGAAACTACTGATTGGATGCAGGTGATTGCTAATGCAGAGGAAGATGGAAAAATCAGAAGTAAAAAAATGTATCTTTACCTTACTCAAAAAGGAAGATGTATGTATACTGGAAAGCATATAGAATTGGATGATTTATTCGATAATAATCTGTATGATATAGACCATATTTATCCAAGGCATTTTGTGAAAGATGATAATATTGATAATAATCTGGTTTTAGTCTGCAAAGAAAAGAATGCGCATAAGAGTGATCATTACCCGATAGAGGAGGAAATCTTTTTATCACAGAAAAAAATGTGGCTGGAGCTTAGAAAATCTGGATTTATTACAGAAGAAAAATATAATCGTCTTATGGGAAGAAATCCATTTAGTGATGAACAAAAAGCGGGATTTATTGCAAGACAGCTGGTAGAAACCAGCCAGGGAACAAAAGGTGTAGCAAATATACTGCGACAACTTTTACCGGGCAGTAAGATTGTTTATGCAAAGGCGTCAAACGTATCTGAATTTAGGCGTACAAGGGATGATATTCCGAAGAGTCGTCTGGTTAATGATTTCCATCATGCTCATGACGCATATCTTAATATTGTAGTTGGAAATGTATATTATGTGAAATTCACTCAAAATCCGCTTAACTTTATAAAAAAAGATTATGATAATTATAAAGAAGATTATAATTTGTCAAAAATGTTTGACTGGGATGTAAAACGTAATGGTGAAGTGGCATGGATTGCACAGAGAAAGGATGGAGAGGCAGGAACAATAACTACCGTAAAGAAGATGTTAAGCAGAAATACCCCGTTGATGACCCGATATAGTTTTGAAGGAAAAGGCGGATTGGCAAATGAGACTCTTTACAGTGCAAAAAAAGCTAAAGGTGAGGGATATATTCCGTTTAAGTCATCAGATGATAAAATGCAGGATGTTACAAAGTATGGTGGATTTACAAGTGTAACTGGTGCATATTTCTTTTTGGTAGAACATGCTGAAAAGAAGAAACGAATCCGGACAATTGAATCAGTGCCGGTGTATTTGGCTCAAAAGATAGAACAGAATCCGGATGAACTTAAAAAATACTGTGAGGAAATATTGGGGCTTATTGATGCAGATATAAGGCTTAAAAAGATAAAAATAGGCTCTTTGATAAAGAGGAATGGTTATTTCTGTTATATTACTGGAAAAACAGGAAAACAATTGATTGTACGGAATGCAGTAAATTTATGCTTAAAAAATGAGTGGATAAAATATATTTCAAAGCTGGAAAAGGTCAAAGAAAAGGATGCTGTAGATAAGATTATTACAAAAGAAAAGAATGAGGTTTTGTATTCAGAACTTATACAGAAATTTAAACATGGTATTTTCTCAAAAAGGCCAAATCCTGTTGGAGATAAGCTGGAAAAAGGCAGTGAAAAGTTTAGCAATTTATCAATCAAAGAGCAATGTACGGTATTGTGTCAAATATTACAATTAGCGGCTGTTTTAGGAAGTGAATGTGATATGACATTATTGGGCGAATCTGCACATTGTGGAAAAATGTTGATAAGTAAGAAAATTGGAGATGAAGAAATATATCTGATTAATCAATCTGTAACAGGATTGTATGAAAAGAAAATCAATCTCCATACAGTATGAGCTGGCGGACTGTTGTCATCTCAAGCAGTGCAAAGTTAGATTATCAGATGGGCTATCTGATAGTGAGAAATCAGGATGTTGTCAAAATACATATTAGTGAAATTTCTATATTGATGATTGAAACAACATCCGTTTCTCTTACTGCAGCATTACTTTGTGAGTTGACGAAAAAGAAAATAAAAGTGATATTTTGTGATGAAAAAAGAAATCCTTCCTCTGAATTAATTCCATATTACGGAAGCCATGACACGAGTATGAAAGTGCGGAAACAGATTGCGTGGTCAGAGGATATAAAAACATCGGTATGGACGGAAATAGTTACTGAGAAAATTAGAAAACAGGCTGAAAATCTTGAAAGGTGGGATAGAACGGAAGCTCAGATGCTTTATGAATATATTACACAGATTGAGTTTGGTGACGCAACGAACAGAGAGGGGCATGCAGCAAAAGTTTATTTTAATGCATTGTTTGGCTTGGATTTTACGAGAACAGCTGAAAACAGTATAAATGCTGCATTGAATTATGGCTACAGTTTACTACTTTCTACTTGTGCCAGAGAAACAGCCCTAAATGGATATATTACGCAGATTGGATTATTTCACGATAATATTTTTAATCAATTTAATTTGGCGTCTGATTTAATGGAACCATTTCGACCAATAGTGGATAATCTTGTAAAAACGATGCATCCAGATAAGTTTGAACATGATGAAAAAGTTGAAATATTAAAGATGCTGCAAAAAGAAGTGATTATAGCCGGACGAAAGGAGTGCGTGAACAATGCAATGAAAATATACTGCCGGAGTATTTTTGACGCATTAAATGAGGGCGATATTTCATTGATTAAGTTCTATAAGGATGAGTTATAGGTATATGAGAATAATGGTTTTGTTTGATCTTCCGGTACTAACTGAAAAACAGCGCAGGGATTATAGAGAGTTTAGAAAGTACTTGTTAAAAGCAGGTTTTTTTATGATGCAGGAATCAGTGTATTGCAAATTAGTTCAAAATGCAGGAGTAGCAGATGTTGTTCAGGAGAGTATCCGGAAGAATAAACCAGGAGAAGGACTGGTGCAAATATTAAGAGTGACTGAAAAGCAGTTTGCAAAGATGGAATATGTGGTAGGAGAAAATAAGTCTCTGGTATTGGATACGGACGAAAGGCTGGTGATTTTATGAAGTTAGTAAATACTTTATATAATCTGGAATTTGATTTAATGGAGAATCAGATACTGGTTTTATCAATAGAGAATCATTTGGCGTATAGAAATATTTTGGAAGAATTGTGGAAACAATATAAAGGAGAAACGGGAAATTTTATTTTGTCAGATGGGGATAAGGAACTGAAAATGTCACAGAGGATAGAGTGCATTTATAATATTTTTAATATTAATACCAATGATCGTAAAATTATCTCTAAATTGTATCAGGAACTTACATATCAAAATGACGCACTATTACAAGAAGAAAGCATACGTTTTAAGCAGGAATTGATGGAATATTTTGATAAACTCATTTCTACGGTACCATATAATCTAAAATATAATTTTGAAGTTGATTTATCAAGCTTAATGAAAGTGATATCCGTAGAAACGGATGTGGAATGTGACTCGTTACTTGAAAAATTGCTTCAATATGTAAAACTTATGAATCAAATATGTGGAATCGATATATTTGTGATTCCAAACTTAAAGTACTTTTTTTCAACAGAAGAGACCATGCAATTTTATCAGTTTGCAATGTATAATAAGATTTATATAGTTGTCATAGAACCAACACTATCACCGCATATAGAAGGTGAAAAAGGCTGGATAATTGATGATGATTTATGTATAATTGAACTGTAAGAATTAACACTATATTCGCAATATAGTATAAGCTCGGAGATAACCTTAAAGTAATTTGAGGTTTGAGAGCTTTGTTAATTCAGAAAGATGTAAAACATCTGTTCCATCTGCGCTGTGGTTAAATACGTTTGAGAGCTTTGTTAATTCAGAAAGATGTAAAACGTTATCTCCCTTAATTCAAAAACTGGCATGGTTTGAGAGCTTTGTTAATTCAGAAAGATGTAAAACTATAGACTATGGCATTATAAAAGATCTTTAGTTTGAGAGCTTTGTTAATTCAGAAAGATGTAAAACGAATTTTACGAAGCGAAAACGAAACTTAAGTTTGAGAGCTTTGTTAATTCAGAAAGATGTAAAACTGCATTCGCTTCAACTAGTGCTATTTGCGTGTTTGAGAGCTTTGTTAATTCAGAAAGATGTAAAACTCTGGTCCGACACAGTACGATGATGTATTTAGTTTGAGAGCTTTGTTAATTCAGAAAGATGTAAAACTAAATATCACCGATTCCACGAACATGGAAGTTTGAGAGCTTTGTTAATTCAGAAAGATGTAAAACCAATGCGTTTTTTCCAGATACGGGAATTTGGTTTGAGAGCTTTGTTAATTCAGAAAGATGTAAAACATCAGCAACACCGAGGGATTGGCAGTTTTAGTTTGAGAGCTTTGTTAATTCAGAAAGATGTAAAACGTGGAGAAGCAAATTCCGGAGAATGGGAGCGTTTGAGAGCTTTGTTAATTCAGAAAGATGTAAAACCGTAAGGTACGTTTGGCAACTGACTGGCAGTTTGAGAGCTTTGTTAATTCAGAAAGATGTAAAACGAATCATGCTCATACTGTTCCATGAGTTTCGTTTGAGAGCTTTGTTAATTCAGAAAGATGTAAAACTACTCTATTGTGTGGTATGGGTTCAACACCGTTTGAGAGCTTTGTTAATTCAGAAAGATGTAAAACTTTCCAGATTCGAAAAAACGAAACCCTTAGGTTTGAGAGCTTTGTTAATTCAGAAAGATGTAAAACGCAGGTGAAACCGTGTTAGCTACTGGCATGGTTTGAGAGCTTTGTTAATTCAGAAAGATGTAAAACAAATATTGTTACCAGTGGTCGTACCTTGTGTTTGAGAGCTTTGTTAATTCAGAAAGATGTAAAACGTTTGTTCATGTTTTTTCTCCTTTTCTTTAGTTTGAGAGCTTTGTTAATTCAGAAAGATGTAAAACCCATGACTATTTTCGGTAAAACTGTATTGGTTTGAGAGCTTTGTTAATTCAGAAAGATGTAAAACGAAACAGGTGTTGTGATTGAACTTTGTTGGTTTGAGAGCTTTGTTAATTCAGAAAGATGTAAAACTAATTCAATGTTTGATACAAATTACTCCGGTTTGAGAGCTTTGTTAATTCAGAAAGATGTAAAACCCTTCAACAACTACCAAATCTCCCTTTGGTTTGAGAGCTTTGTTGATTTGAAGAGTTATAAAACGAAGTACATTATAATGCAAATCCCCTGATTTGAGAACATTACTATTTAAAATAAAAAATAACGAAAGGTGGTGGTAATAAGTGAGTAATGAACATAAGGCAATTTTTAAAGCTTATCTGCGAAATCTTATGAGACAATTAGAGGCAATGGAAAAGGAGTTTGAGAATAATGACATTGAAAATGCTAAAAAGATTCTCAGCGATTTAATCCAAGATACAAAAGACAGTATAGAAGATTAGTAACTGAAATTATGTGGAAATGAGAATGGCGAAAGTTGTTCTCATTTTGCGTTTTGTTACATAATTGCTTTTATAAATTAAAATATACACATAATACACATAAAAGTCAGGGAGAACCAAATGACAATAGAATATAAAAGACTTACAGAAAAAGAACTTAACATTTTTATCAATATGAGAATAAATCAGCTAAGAGAAGAAGGAACAAAAGAGAAAATAGATTTGTTTCCTGCGCTGAAAGAGTAATATACGCGTCATATGAAGGATGGAACATTTGTATCCTGGCTTGCGTTTGATGGGGAAAATATTGTTGGAACAAGTGGAATTTCATTCGTAGAGAAACCGCCATATTTCGGATGCCCTAGTGGTAAAATTGGTTTATTGTCCAGTATGTTTATGAATCCGGATTATAGAAGAAAGGGGATAGCTAAGGAATTGTTATCCAGTGTTGTAAATGACGCCAGAGAATATGGATGTGGAACAGTACAAATTACGGCATCTGATATGGGAGTCAAGTTATATACTGATTTTGGATTTGTACATAATGATAATTTTATGCAGTATAAAATTTAAGCAAACATGCCGATATAATACAAAGAAACAGCACTGGAAAAGTGGAGGGCGAATTAATATGAAATATACAGGTATGCCAATTTGAATGTGGCTGATTTTTAATAAATCATTTCAAAAGAATCTCACAGAGGTTTTGAAATTTGATACTAAAGAAAGCAGAACAATCACTGCAGCAGCAAAGAAAAAATATAAAGAGCTTATAGACAAGCTTCCGGAGCTTGAAAAGAAAGACAGATTCAAGATGAACATTGTAAGCTGTGCGATGATGTCGGCATTTCTTTTAAGTATGCCGGAGGTTGAAGCTGCAACGGAATATTACAAGCAATCCATGATGACGGGATTTATGCAGTGGTTTTGCCGGACAGGCGGAAAGAAAAAATTTTTAGAATCAGATATAGAAGCAAAGAAAGAGATTGCAAAATTCAAAGCAGGTGACAGAAATCTTTATTCCTGGAATATGGAATTTTATGAGTATGAGGATGGCAGCGGATACGAAGCGAGATTTACAACTTGTGGAATCTGCACACTGATGAATGAACTGGGACTGACTAAGCTGATACCTGCAATGTGCTGCCTTGACTATACAATGAGTGAAGCAGATTGTGTCAGTAATTTTGCCAGGAAATATACAATCGCTTCGGGTGGACCGTATTGCGACTGCGGTTATACGAAAAGAAGTGCAAAATAAAATGTTATAGAAATGAGAGTGGTTTCACAGACTGCTCTTATTTTTTTGAAAAATTTTTGAAAAATTTAAATCTTTTTTCCAACCCCTCCTGTCTTACTTAATAGAAGGGAGGAAGGACAGATGAAAAACATAATAAAATGGTTTGTGCTGCTGATGCATAAGGACATGCAGAATTTTGAAATGAACGAGGATATGGATTGCTCGGTTCGCAAACAGATTATGAACAGAACAAATCGCAAAAAGGAAGGTGAAAGATTAGGATGAAAATGAGAAAACCTGGATATATTGCACTTGTTGTCCTGATGGCAGCAACAATCGCTTTAACAGGATGTAGCAATGTGACAGAAGCAAAGGGAAGTCCGACTACGGAAAAAGAAAAAGTAGCAGAGAAAACACCACAGAAGAGGGTAAAAGTTATAGTAGAAAATGCTGCAGAAACAGCTATTGAAACAGTCAGATTGGCACAGAAAACAGAAGGAACTGAAAATTTAGAACCGGAACTTGGGGCAGAAGAAGATACAGTGGGAGAAAATGAGACGGGAACAGAGCATGTAAAGACAGAGGAGACAGACCAGTCAGATAAAAATAAAAGCGGTAAGAAAAAGAATACAACAGTAGCAGATACAACCGATTCAAATAAGCCGCCACATGACGGAATGATATATGATGTCGATGAAGGAACATGGATTGATATGCCGGAGGTTCATCCGGATGGTTTTGACAGAAGTGCGGCCGAAGAGGTGTGGTCTTATGTGAATGCAGAGAGAACAGCAGCAGGCCTCAATGCACTTACCTGGGATGAGGACATATACAATTTTGCATGCCAGAGAGCACAGGCAATTGTATCAGATTTTTCCCATAATGGCTGTGGCAATTATGGAGAAAACATAGCATTAAATTCTGCGGGAAGCGCATATAGAATCCACATGCAGTGGTTTTACTCAACCGGTCATCACAATAACTATATGTTATCTTCCTATGTAAAAGGTGCCTGTGCCATATATGTATATCAGGGTGTCTGGTATGCAGTGGAAAATTTTGCACTGGAAGAAAGTGAAAACAGCGATGGAACGTTATCCTGCAATGCCTATGGACCGGAGGCAGAAGCAGCTTTAAATGAGTATATTGACAGTCATGACTGGTGAGAAAAGAAGATGGAAATGTGCTTGCGGTGGAAGAGCTGTTTCTGTTAAAATTTTAAAAAATCAGGCGTTATAGGAAAAACACATAAGAAATAAGGAAGAAAGAAGGAAAAGAAAATGACATATACACAGGCAGTTGAAAAAGCATGTAATGGAGATTCGACGGGATTTGAATTTCTTTATGATACAACAAAAAATAATAAATATTATCTGGCTTTAAAATATGTGAAAGATGAAGAGGCAGCAAAAGATGTTCTGCAGGAAGCATACATACGGGCGTGGAAAAATCTGGATAAACTAAAAGAACCGGAAAAATTTGATTCCTGGTTAGCACAGATTGTGGTAAATACAGCAAAAAATGAACTGGAAAAACGCAATCATACACCGCTTGATTTACGCATGGAAAGTGGTGAGGAAGAAGATGCAGAAATCATGGATCAGGCAGTAAGCGTCTGGGAAAATGAGCCGGAATTAGAATATACGAAAGAAGAGACCAGACAGCTGGTGCATGAGCTGATCGATGCATTGTCTGATGAGCAGCGTCTGGTGGTAATTGCCTTTGAATTAGAGGGACTTACCACAAAAGAAATTGCAGAACAGCTGGGCTGCCCGGAAACTACAGTGAAATCAAGACTGCGTTATGGCAGGAATAATATCAAGACAAAGGCAGAGGAACTGCAGAAGAGGGGATACAAGCTTTACAGTGTTGCACCAATGCCGTTACTGCTGTATCTGTTGAAAAAGGAAATGGTTGTATCTGCGGCAGAGCCATCCACCCAGCTTTTATTAAGTGAATGTAGAAAAAGTATAGCAAAGAGTGCATATGGTGCAGGAAAAACTGCAGCCTCAACAGCGGTAAAAGCCGCAGGCACAGCAAGAAAGATATCATTTTTGTCAACTGCAGCTGGAAAAGCGGTAATTGGAATCGTGGCAACGGCATCTATAGCAAGTGCAGTGACAGTTGGTGTCATCAGCTACAATAAATCAAATGATAAAAATGCGACCGCACAGGAAAATGTTCCGGCAGTAGAAGAAGTTCCGGTAAATGCAGACCAGCCAATAGATGGCGTGGTTGAGGATACAGAGACAACGGATGCACCAGAGGATGAAAATGGAAGTGAAAAATATGCTGATATTCCGGAATCTGTGCTTCCAAGTTCCGTGCGTAATGATAAAGACTATTTTGAATTCTGGGACGAGCCGGTAAAGGCAACCTGCTGGATTGACGGTGTCAAGGGAACGATTTATGCAGACTGGGATAAAACACAGATTATCAAAGAAGTTACCTATGATGTAGATGGCTATGAGGATGAACTCCTTATTATTGGCTGTACACTGGATGGCGGTACCCATGCCATTGCAATTTATAACGGACAGTATGTTGTGGTAAATGATGCCATGTGGGATCATTGGTATAATGGAAAGAGTTCTGCTTTTGATTAATACGAAAACTTAAGATTTCGTTAAATTTATGGAACTGATTCTTAAGGTTGTCTGTGAGACATTGACCAACCAATTCCAGTAAGATATATTATGAATTAATGGGCTGTGGAAAAACAGTCCGGATTAAGGAGTATAAGTATATCAAAGTAAGGAGGAACTATGGGCATGGAAAAGCAGAAGGCGAAGACAGGTCCGAAAAAGAAGGTTGGAAAAAAGCAGAGAAGAAAGAGAAAACTGATACTTTTTATTGTAGAAGTATTAGTGATACTCATTTTGCTGGTAGTATTTTATGTAATGAGTAAGCTGAATAAAATCAATAATACCGGTTCCTTAGACGCGAAGAAGCTGAATATTAATATAGACAGCGAGACCCAGGAAGTGTTAGATAATTATACCAATATAGCTATCTTTGGAATTGACAACCGGAACAGTGGAAATTATGAGAGCGGAAACAGCGACTGTATCATGATTGCCAGTATCAATGATGATACCAAGGAAGTGAAGCTTGTATCCGTATACCGGGATTCCTTTCTGGCAGTAGATGGTAAAGACAGCCTGCGGAAACTGAATGCAGCTTATGCCAAGGGAGGACCGACCGGTGCAGTAGCGGCGTTAAATAAGAATCTGGATTTGAATATTACCGAATATGTATCCGTAGACTTCAATGCGGTAATGGAAGTTGTGGATGCATTAGGTGGAATAGAGTTGGATATTACCAAGGAAGAAGCCAGCAATATGCACATCTGGATTGATGAAATGAATGAAGTCATGGGAACCCATGGCAAGCCGGTTTCCGGACCGGGCGTGCAGCAGGTCAATGGAATACAGGCACTTGCCTATTGCCGTGACCGAATGAGCGGCGGAGACGATTTCCGCCGGACCGAGCGCCAGCGTATTGTAGTAGGAAAGATTGTAGAAAAAGCAAAGCAGGCAGACATCCTTACTTTAAATGATTTGGTAGACAAGCTGTTTCCGGACATTTCTACCAGCCTTTCTACCACAGAAATATTGGGACTTGCAGCCCATGTCAAAGAGTATGAGCTTGCAGATACCCAGGGCTGGCCATTCCAGTTAGACACCAAGATGATGGAAAAATCCATCGGAGCAGTAGTTGTACCAACGGATTTGGAGACCAATGTAGATTTGCTGCACCGCTATTTATTTGATGTAGAAGATTATGAAACGACAGATAAGGTAAAAGAAATCAGCAAGGCGGTAAGCAGCCGGACCGGAAAGACAGCGGCAGATACTACCCGGGATACGAATCCGCTGGTGCAGGATGCTGCTGCTGCTGAAACAACAGAGTAAGAGGAAAATATAACTAAATTTTATAAAATTTTCACAAAAAACAAGAAAAATCCAGTTACCTTTTGTATATTATTGTGTTATGATAAAAATATATCAGTAAACATACAATGATTATCAAGGAGGTATTACGAATGCAGAGATTTACATTACCAAGAGATTTATACCACGGCAAAGGTGCATTGGAGGCACTGAAGAACTTCGAAGGAAGGCGCGCAATGATCTGTGTTGGTGGAGGCTCCATGAAACGGTTTGGTTTCCTGGATAAAGCAGAGGCATATCTGAAAGAAGCAGGTATGGAAGTGGAATTGTTTGAAGGAATTGAACCGGATCCATCTGTTGAGACCGTGATGAAGGGTGCTGCCGCTATGGAGAAGTTTCAGCCGGATTGGATTGTAGCAATCGGTGGTGGTTCTCCAATTGATGCTGCGAAAGCAATGTGGATTAAATATGAATATCCGGATATTACCTTTGAAGACATGTGTAAGGTATTTGGAATTCCGAAATTAAGAAAGAAAGCACATTTCTGTGCAATTTCTTCTACCTCGGGAACAGCAACAGAAGTAACTGCATTTTCTATTATTACGGATTATGAGAAGGGAATCAAATATCCGATTGCGGATTTTGAGATTACACCGGACGTAGCAATCGTTGACCCGGAACTGGCAGAGACCATGCCGCAGAAACTGGTAGCCCACACCGGAATGGATGCGATGACACATGCAATCGAAGCGTATGTTTCAACTGCAAACAGTGATTTTACAGACCCGCTGGCACTCCATGCCATTGAGATGATTCAGCATGATCTGATTGATTCCTATAACGGAGATATGGCAAAACGTGATGCCATGCACAATGCCCAGTGTCTGGCTGGAATGGCATTTTCCAATGCACTGCTTGGAATCGTACATTCTATGGCACATAAGACCGGTGCCGCATTTGCCGACTACGGTGCACATATTATTCATGGCGCAGCTAATGCCATGTATCTGCCGAAGGTTATTGCATTTAATGCAAAGGATGAGACTGCAAAGAAACGTTATGGCGTGATTGCAGATTTTATGAAGCTTGGCGGAGAGACACTGGACGAGAAAGTCGCACTTTTAATCCAGTACCTGCGTAAGATGAATGATGACTTGAATATTCCGCACTGTATTAAGAACTACGGACCGGACAGCTATCCGGCTGAGCAGGGCTTTGTACCGGAAGAAGTATTCTTAGAGAGACTGCCTGAGATTGCAGCCAATGCAATTTTGGATGCCTGCACCGGCTCCAACCCAAGACAGCCAAGTCAGGAAGAAATGGAAAAACTGCTGAAATGCTGTTACTATGACACAGAAGTAGATTTCTAAAAAATAGATTAAAAATGAAGTAAGCCCCGTTTCGATATCGCATTGATATTTGAGACGGGGTTTTTACAGTCTGAAAAATGGTTTTACAAAGGTAATACCCCCACAGCACTGCGGGGGTACAAAGGGGAGTTATGAAAATTTATGAAAAAAGTTTTATCAAATAGAGAGACAAGACATTGGGGGATGAACCTGTTCTCTATTGATATTTGTAGTATACCCGGATTTTGTGAAAAATAATTGTCCAGATTATGAAAAAAGCGTTAAATTCTAAAAAAATTTTTCTGAAAAAAATTCACGAATCTTGTATATTCCCCTTGCGTAAAACACAAGATATGGTATACTGTATATGCGTTGAAGAGATTCGACACAAAATCTAGTACAGTTTTGTGCCGATTTTATGCGAATAGACTATTTTTTTATGGGAGAGGATTTCAATGAAAATCATTAAAAGAAGCGGCACAGAGGCTGTTTTTGACATTTCAAAAATTATTATTGCAATCAATAAAGCGAACCATGAGGTGGTGGAAGCGGAACGATTGACTGCAGACCAGATTAAGGAGATTGCACAATATATAGAGGATTCCTGTAAGGATGCCAACCATGCCCTGAATGTAGAAGATATTCAGGACTTAGTGGAGGATCAGTTAATGGACAAGAGGGCTTTTTCTGTTGCCCGGAAATACATTACTTACCGCTATAAACGTGCCCTGGTACGTAAATCCAACTCTACGGATGAACAGATTTTAAGTCTGATTGAATGCAATAATGAAGAAGTAAAACAGGAGAATTCCAATAAGGATTCAACCGTAAACAGCGTGCAGCGTGACTATATGGCTGGTGAGGTGAGTAAGGATATTACCAGAAGATTCCTTCTCCCGGAGGATATTGTAGAGGCACATGAACAGGGAATTATCCATTTCCATGATGCAGATTATTTTGCACAGCATATGCATAACTGTGATCTGGTAAATTTAGAGGATATGTTACAGAATGGAACCGTTATCAGCGGAACCAGAATTGACAAGCCACATTCCTTCTCTACAGCATGTAATATTGCAACCCAGATTATTGCTCAGGTGGCAAGCTCCCAGTATGGCGGACAGAGTATTTCACTGGCACATTTAGTACCATTTGTCCAGATCAGCCGCGAGAAAATTCATGCAGAGCTGGTGCAGACATTAAAAGAGAGCGATGTGGAGCTGAGCGAAGAGAAGATTAACAGCATTGTGGAAAGAAGACTTCATGCGGAAATCGAGCGGGGCGTACAGGTTATCCAGTATCAGGTAGTAACCCTGATGACTACCAACGGACAGTCCCCATTCGTAACCGTGTTCATGTATCTGAACGAAGCAAAGAATGAGCAGGAGAAAAAAGACCTTGCCATGATTATAGAGGAAGTGCTAGACCAGCGTTATCAGGGTGTTAAGAATGAGGATGGCGTATGGATTACACCGGCATTTCCAAAGTTGATTTATGTATTGGAAGAGGATAATATCCATGAGGATTCGGAATACTATTATCTGACCAAGAAAGCAGCAAAATGTACTGCAAAGCGTATGGTTCCGGATTATATTTCCGAGAAGAAAATGAAGGAATTAAAAGATGGCAACTGCTATACCTGTATGGGCTGCCGTTCCTTCCTTACCGTATATCATGATGAAGATGGCAAGCCAAAGTTCTACGGTCGTTTCAATCAAGGCGTGGTAACCTTGAATCTGGTAGATTTGGCATGCTCTTCCGGCGGAGATTTTGAAAAATTCTGGAAGCTATTTGATGAGCGTTTGGACCTTTGCTACCGTGCATTGATGGCGCGTCATAACCGCCTGAAGGGAACACCTTCTGATGTGGCACCGATTCTCTGGCAGTACGGAGCACTTGCCCGTCTGAAAAAAGGCGAGACCATAGACAAGCTTTTATATGGTGGATATTCTACTATTTCACTGGGTTATGCAGGACTTTGCGAATGTACCAGATATATGACTGGAAAACCACATACCGACCCGGCAGCAACACCATTTGCCTTAAAGGTAATGCAACGGTTAAATGATGCCTGCAAGGAGTGGAAAGAGAAAGAAAATATTGATTTCTCCGTATATGGAACACCGCTTGAGTCTACCACTTATAAATTCGCAAAATGTTTACAGAAACGTTTCGGAGTTATTCCGGGTGTTACCGATAAGAATTACATTACCAACAGCTATCATGTGCATGTAACCGAAAATATCGATGCATTTACCAAACTGAAATTCGAATCCCAGTTCCAGGCACTTTCACCGGGTGGAGCAATCAGCTATGTGGAAGTTCCGAACATGCAGGATAATCTGGATGCTGTTTTATCTGTAATGAAATTCATCTATGAGAATATCATGTATGCAGAGTTAAATACCAAGAGCGATTACTGCCAGGTATGTGGCTATGATGGTGAGATTCAGATTGTAAAAGATGATGATGGAAAATTAGTATGGGAGTGCCCGCATTGCCACAACCGTGACCAGGATAAGATGAACGTGGCAAGACGTACCTGTGGTTATATTGGTTCCCAGTTCTGGAATCAGGGAAGAACCCAGGAAATCAAGGAGCGTGTACTTCACTTATAAAAAGAAAGTGAAAAGAAAATGTATTATTCAGCGATTAAATATAATGATATTGCGAACGGCACCGGTGTAAGAACGGTGCTGTTTGTATCCGGCTGCCGGAACCACTGTAAAGAGTGTTTTCAGCCGGAAACATGGGACTTTAAAAATGGAGAGGCATTTACAAAAGAAGTAGAAGATGAAATTCTTGCATCTTTGGAATCTCCCTATATCAAGGGACTGACTCTTTTGGGAGGAGACCCTTTTGAACCGGAAAACCAGCATGCACTGCTTCCGTTTATCAGGCGGGTGCGGACGGAACATCCGGAAAAAGACATATGGGCATATACCGGATATGTACTGGATAAGGATTTGGTACCGGAGGGAAGAAGATATACCGAGGATACGAAAGAATTATTATCCTTAATCGATGTGCTGGTGGATGGCCCTTATGTGGCAGAGCTATATGATATTACATTAAAATTCAAAGGTTCTTCCAATCAGCGTGTCATTGACTGCAGAAAATACAATGAAACAGGAGTCATTGAAGAACTGATGTAAACTGCGTGAAAGATAAAGTAGAATCCGGAAGGATTCTATTTTACTTTATAGCGTTTTTATATTAAAATAGAAATAACGTGATTGTTTTAAGGAAAGATATAGGAGAAGAACATGGAAATTAGTAAAGAGCGTAAAGAAGAATTATTAGAGACCCATCTTTTGAATTATGAAATGCCGGATGAACAGGAGCTTGCAAAGCTTACTTTAGAGGAGCTGGAATTTCTGATTCGTTCTGCAGAAGTACATCATAAGAAGAAAACCTTTGTGGCAGATAACTTTTTAAAGAAGATAGAAGTGTTTAACAAGATTCTGGCAGATAAAATAAAGGGATGCAAAGAGCTTTACTGCGCATGGGACAAGCATACCGGTTACCCGCGTGTTATGGGGGACGGAAGTGTATTAATCTTTTCAACGAAAGAATTTGCCCAAAAGGCAATAGAACATTATAAAGAGCAGAATGTAGAACTGGAATTAAAAGGAATCAGAGGAGACAAGCAGATGTTCTTCTGGGCAAACCTCCACTGGTGGGGTATGGAAGATCTGATACTGGATGTGGGAAGCTATTCCTGCAGATTAAAAAGAGATGACTTGCTTCCACCACCGGATTTTTCCGAGCTTTCCAAAGCACAGATTCCGGTTGTAAATCCGGCTCTGATTCTTGCAATGGCAAGACACAGACAGATTTTATTTGAAGAAAAGAAAGATGAACAGTGGAAATGTGCGGAGCAGTTCTTATGTGACCGTATGTTAAAAGAGGTAGTCCGCGGGGAATTTTTATGTCCGGTAAAAGTGGTAGAGGACCCGAAGGAAGAAAAGGATGCAGACGGAAAAAAGGGAACAGCCCTTCAGTTTGCATTGTTACAGGATAGCAATGGAGCACAGTGGATGCCGGTGTATACAGACTGGCAGAGTTTCCAGAAGATTTATAATGTAAAGGAATGGAAGGGACAGAAAGTCAGTTTTGACCAGCTGATGAAGATTGCAGGAGAGCGAGATTTTGTAATCAATCCGGGCAGTATGGAACTTCGGGTAGAAGAGAACCGGAAGAAAATTATTATAGGTTATTTCAAACGATATAAGAGGCAGGAAGCTGAGATGGCATCTGGCAATCTTGTTGAAAAGAAAACGGGTGTGTTTGTTGGTGAGCCAATTGCGGAGGCGGATGAACTGAAACAGATACTCAGTGAATATATGAAGAAACAGAAGAATATCAAGAAAGCATATCTGGTAACGAAGATTGAACGTAAGGATGACATTAGTTATTTGCTGGTTGTAGAGTTTAAGGGTGAGAGAAAGAGCGTCTTTGAAGGAATTGCTGAAGCTGTAAAGCCGTCCCTTGGCTATATGCGTCTTGATATGCATGAAGCAGACGAAAAGGCAATGGAGCTGATTGGTGAGGTTGCACCATTTTATAAAAAGACTTTTCTGGGATTGTAAATTGCAGGAGGAAATATGGAACAAAAAGAATTAGATGGCAAAGTCTGGGAAGTAAGTGGATTCGTATTTGAAAATGAAGAACAGGCAAAATTGGCAAAAAAGGAAGTGGAAGGAATCCAGTACATACATGATAATATGAACATGGATAATCCACAGATGGTACAGGAAATCTACCAGAGAATCATGGCTCAGGAATTGTTCCATACACCGATAGGATATGCCTATCTAAAAGAACTGCAGGATTATCTGAAAGGACTGCCCGGGGTGGATGCATCCGAAATACCAGGTATTCCTGTGAAAGATATGGGCTTAGACCTTGACCATGTAGCTGGCAAAGAAAAATCTGGTGAGCACCCAAACGAAAATGCTGATAAAAATTCAGAGGAACAACAGGAAACGAAATTACAGAAGCGCTGCCGCATCTTACTTTCTGTGAATATTGTGCTGGTTATCATTATTATTGCCATGTTTGCCATCAGCCTTACCAGTGGCAGTACCACAATCTTAAATTATGAGACGAAAATCATTAATAAATATGAAGAGTGGGAACAGGAACTGGATGAAAGAGAAGCGGCACTGGATGCTTTGGAAAAGCAGAATTAAATCGCAGAAGAACACAAATTTGACATATTTATCCGTTAAACTATAGAAAAAAGAAGAGGGAAGCAAATATGGAAAAACGTAAAATTCTGGTGGTAGACGATGAAAGCCGTATGCGTAAGCTGGTGAGGGATTTCCTGGTAAAACAGAACTTTGAAGTGTTAGAGGCAGGAGACGGAGAAGAAGCCTTAGACGTATTTTATAAAAATAAAGATATTGCATTGATTATTCTGGATGTTATGATGCCGAAGATGAACGGCTGGGATGTATGCCGGGAAATCAGGGAAAGTTCCAAGACACCGATTATCATGCTGACAGCCAAGAGTGAAGAAAGTGATGAGCTTTTGGGATTTGAACTTGGTGTGGATGAATATATCAGTAAACCATTCAGCCCGAAGATCCTGGTGGCAAGGGTAGAGGCAATTTTGCGGAGAACCGGCAATTATACGGAAGATGATGTGCTGGAAGTAGGTGGCATTGTAATGGACAAGGCTGCCCACATGGTAACAATTGACGGCAAAAATATTGATTTGAGCTATAAAGAATTTGAGCTTCTGGCATATTTCATGGAGAATAAGGGAATTGCTTTATCCCGTGAGAAAATTCTGAATCATGTATGGAATTATGATTATTTCGGTGATGCCAGAACTATCGATACCCATGTGAAAAAGCTGCGCAGCAAGATGGGCGAAAAAGGGGATTATATCAAGACAATCTGGGGTATGGGCTATAAGCTGGACATTGATGCACCGCAATAGAATGTGATAAGGTGGAAGATATATGGCAAAGAATAAGAAAAAACAGCATTCCATTACAACACAGATTACATTGACTATCGTTGGATTAGTGGCCGGCACGGTATTACTGTGCTGGCTTCTTAATGTTACCCTGCTGGAAGGCTATTATACCCGCTATAAACAGGAAGTGCTGGAAAATGGGTTTCAGCAGATTAATGCGGCCAGTGAACAGGGAATCTTAAATACATCAGATTATGATATAGATTTTGAAAAAATCTGTTCCAATGGTAACCTGACGATTTTAATTATTACATCCGATGGTACAGTAGTGCGTTCTTCTACCAATGGTGTGGAAAATCTCAGGATGCAGTTTATGGAAATTATCATGGCAAGTGTGCAGAATGATGATATGCATCTTAATATGAAAGTACTGAAAGCAACCGACAATTATGTCATGGGAGAAAAAGAGGATACCAGACTGGAGTCGGATTATCTGATTCTCTGGGGAACCCTGGCAGATGGTAATCTTTTGCTGGCGAGAACTCCATTGGAAAGTATCAAGGAAAGTGCGCAGGTGTCTAATCGTCTGCTGATGGATGTAGGAGTTGTTGCGGTAATAGTGAGTGGTATTATCATTTTTTTTGTTACCCGCCGTATTACTAACCCAATTCTGCGGCTTACAGATATATCCAAGAAAATGGCAGAATTCGACTTTGATGCGAAGTATGAAGTCAAGGGAGATAATGAGATTGAACAGTTGGGCGAGCATATGAATCAGCTATCGGAAATCTTAGAGCGGACCATATCGGAATTAAAGAGTGCCAATAATGAATTGAAGATAGATATCGAAAAGAAGGAACAGATTGACGAGATGAGAAAAGATTTCCTGTCAAATGTTTCCCATGAGTTAAAGACACCGCTGGCACTGATTCAGGGTTATGCAGAAGGTTTACAGGAATGTGTGCAGGACGATCCGGAGAGCAGAAATTTCTATTGTGAGGTCATTATGGATGAGGCAGCGAAGATGAACAATATGGTTAAAAAACTGCTGACACTCAATCATCTGGAATCCGGAAAAGATGCCATTGTATTTGAACGTTTTGATCTGACAAAACTGGTTCGGACGGTTGTACATTCAGCGGAACTTCTGGCTGATCAGAAAGGTGCTAAAATTCTGTTTGAAGAGACGGAAAGCCATTATGTATGGGCAGATGAATTTAAGACCGAAGAAGTTGTGACAAATTTTGTATCCAATGCAATCAATCATGTGGATTTTGATAAAGTGATCGAGATCAAAATGAAAAAAGAAAACGGAAAAGTGCACACCAGTGTGTTTAATACCGGTGTACCGATTCCGGAGGCAGATATCGATAAAATCTGGATCAAATTTTACAAGGTTGACAAGGCAAGGACGCGAGAATACGGCGGAAGCGGAATCGGCCTTTCTATTGTCAAGGCGATCATGGACTCCATGCATCAGAAATTTGGCGTGAAAAATTATGACAATGGAGTCGAATTTTGGTTTGAACTCGACGCAAAGTGTGGTAAAGTATAGAAAATAGATACTAGATAATAGATTACAGATAAGAGGTAGGCTAATGATAGCAATAATTGATTATGATGCCGGTAATATCCGCAGTGTTGAGAAAGCATTGCTTGCACTTGGACAGAATGTTATAGTTACAGCGGACAGAGATGAGATCCTTCATGCAGATAAAGTGATTCTTCCGGGGGTCGGTGCATTTGGAGATGCTATGGAGAAATTAAAACAGTCAGGACTTGATGAAGTAATCCGCGAGGTTACAGAAAAGGGAACACCATTTCTTGGAATTTGCCTTGGATTGCAGCTTTTATTTGAGCACAGCGATGAGGCTCCGGGTGTAGAAGGACTTGGAATTCTAAAGGGTGAGATCTTAAGGATACCTGATAAAGAAGGATATAAGATTCCCCATATGGGATGGAATTCCCTTCATTTAGAGAATGATGGAAGACTTTTTAAGGGAATCGCTGAGAATTCTTATGTATATTTTGTACATTCTTATTATCTGAAAGCAGAAGAGGAACAGATTGTCAAGGCATCAACAGAGTATACAACACATATCCATGCGTCTGTTGAGAAGGACAATATTTTCGCATGCCAGTTCCATCCGGAGAAGAGCAGTGATGTAGGACTGAAGATTCTGAAAAACTTTGTAGAACTGTAGGAGGTTGTGCGGAATGTTTACAAAAAGAATTATCCCATGTTTGGATGTGAATGCCGGACGTGTTGTAAAAGGTGTGAATTTTGTTGATCTTCAGGATGCCGGAGACCCGGTGGAGATTGCAAAGGCATATGATAAGGCAGGGGCTGATGAACTTGTATTTTTGGATATCACAGCTTCTTCAGATGATAGAGGAACAGTTGTTGATATGGTACGAAAGGTTGCGGAATG
>OLQC01000550.1_pt1 | contig 38053 bp, 25 predicted proteins | sample 1672471 | NCBI WGS metagenome assembly OLQC01 (sample SAMEA3136689, study PRJEB25190) | human gut metagenome | biome: human gut; feature: human-associated habitat; material: faeces | place: Austria | collected 2013 | reverse complement strand
CTTATCTTCAGACCTACGAAGATGTGATTTCTAAGCTGCCTATGCGGCAGTGATCATGCTGACAGAACAGAATAAGAAGTTTGTAATTTTCTAAGCTGCCTATGCGGCAGTGATCAACACCGGCACGCAGGAGACCGCCCGGGAGGTTTTCTAAGCTGCCTATGCGGCAGTGATCCGAAAGCAGATGACGCCGCCGCCCAGGCTGTCTTTCTAAGCTGCCTATGCGGCAGTGATCATTAATGACATTAGGAAGATGCCGAAAGTGTATTTCTAAGCTGCCTATGCGGCAGTGATCTATCATGTCGGAAATAACGGTTACCAAATTTATTTCTAAGCTGCCTATGCGGCAGTGATCTTCCAAGGTGTGGAGGCAGAGAGAAGTCACATTTTCTAAGCTGCCTATGCGGCAGTGATCCGCTCCTCCTCTCAAGGGCTCCGGGCGCTGTTTTTCTAAGCTGCCTATGCGGCAGTGATCAGGCGTGGTTTTTCCGGCGTATGGCTGTGGGTTTTCTAAGCTGCCTATGCGGCAGTGATCTCTTGTGGGTGCCGCAATCGGCGGCTTGACATTTTCTAAGCTGCCTATGCGGCAGTGATCCAGCATGCGAAAAGGTTTGGTGTTATGTAGTATTTCTAAGCTGCCTATGCGGCAGTGATCTGTTGTGCACGGCGTCTGCCGTCCCCTCGACTTTTCTAAGCTGCCTATGCGGCAGTGATCAATTTTTGCCGTATTTTTGCCGTCAAAAGAAATTTCTAAGCTGCCTATGCGGCAGTGATCCAGCATGCGAAAAGGTTTGGTGTTATGTAGTATTTCTAAGCTGCCTATGCGGCAGTGATCCAGCATGCGAAAAGGTTTGGTGTTATGTAGTATTTCTAAGCTGCCTATGCGGCAGTGATCTGTTGTGCACGGCGTCTGCCGTCCCCTCGACTTTTCTAAGCTGCCTATGCGGCAGTGATCTGGATATGGAAGTACTTGACCATGTAATAATATTTCTAAGCTGCCTATGCGGCAGTGATCATTATGTATTATTATGCTTGCTTTAACTCTTATTTTCTAAGCTGCCTATGCGGCAGTGATCTCACCCCCTTTATTTTTTGATTTATGGTGGGATTTCTAAGCTGCCTATGCGGCAGTGATCCCTGTCGTCGTATAAGGCATCGATAAACCACTTTTCTAAGCTGCCTATGCGGCAGTGATCCCTAAGACCATTGCAAAAAAGATCATTGAACTTTTCTAAGCTGCCTATGCGGCAGTGATCCTTCAGTAGAAGAACGGCCCGTATCTGTAGATTTTCTAAGCTGCCTATGCGGCAGTGATCTTACAGATTGCTTTTACTGTAGACCTTGTACATTTCTAAGCTGCCTATGCGGCAGTGATCTACAGAAAAAGCCTTCCAGGAAGAATATGAAGTTTCTAAGCTGCCTATGCGGCAGTGATCAAATTATCTATTTCGGGGGGGGTACTAAACCATTTTCTAAGCTGCCTATGCGGCAGTGATCCACTTTGTATGTCCACGCTTGATTATACTAATTTTCTAAGCTGCCTATGCGGCAGTGATCAATTGCACAAGTTTTGGTTAACACTGCGAACGTTTCTAAGCTGCCTATGCGGCAGTGATCTCTTCCAGTTCGAATGTCTGGCATGGTTGATATTTCTAAGCTGCCTATGCGGCAGTGATCTTCGGAGTACTTTCTCTTTATTGTAAAACTGTGTTTCTAAGCTGCCTATGCGGCAGTGATCTATAACGTCCTCTGCAACGCCATGCTTCTTACTTTCTAAGCTGCCTATGCGGCAGTGATCGGGTATCTATATCAGGATAACGGCAAGGGAAATTTCTAAGCTGCCTATGCGGCAGTGATCATCTTAAGCGGAATCATGTAACCCTTATCATTTTTCTAAGCTGCCTATGCGGCAGTGATCTGTCGACGGATGAAATGAAAGGATTTCTTGAATTTCTAAGCTGCCTATGCGGCAGTGATCGAAGGGAGTCCAGTGCTTCGCCGTACGCTTTCTTTCTAAGCTGCCTATGCGGCAGTGATCGCCGGCATAGGTCATGCCTTGCCGTGTTCCAGTTTCTAAGCTGCCTATGCGGCAGTGATCCAAGACCGCCTTTTGCGCGTCGTCATCAATACTTTCTAAGCTGCCTATGCGGCAGTGATCGTTTGAGAACGGAGGTATATTGTGGGTATAGCTTTCTAAGCTGCCTATGCGGCAGTGATCATCCCTATGAGGATACCGACTAAGACGTTCCATTTCTAAGCTGCCTATGCGGCAGTGATCAAATAAACAAATTTCGTTTTTCATCCCGATGATTTCTAAGCTGCCTATGCGGCAGTGATCTATTACGGTATCTGAAATGAAGGTTTGAGAACTTTCTAAGCTGCCTATGCGGCAGTGATCATTCGCAAAATCAACCGCTACGTGCAGGAGCATTTTCTAAGCTGCCTATGCGGCAGTGATCCCCGCCATGCGATCATTGTCCCCCGGTGTCCATTTCTAAGCTGCCTATGCGGCAGTGATCTATCCGAAGCCTACGGCACCGGCGGCAAGGGCTTTCTAAGCTGCCTATGCGGCAGTGATCGTTCACACCTGTGGCTTGTCTCATCAGTACAATTTCTAAGCTGCCTATGCGGCAGTGATCCTGAATATAGCGTGGAACTTGTCTAACTGTATTTTCTAAGCTGCCTATGCGGCAGTGATCTGTGAGTGCGGGAAGAGTGCGGATAAGGTGATTTTCTAAGCTGCCTATGCGGCAGTGATCAAAGAAAGAATGGAAGGCACTCAAGAAAGAAAATTTCTAAGCTGCCTATGCGGCAGTGATCGACTTTTGGACACTCAAGGAGAACTCCTGGAGCTTTCTAAGCTGCCTATGCGGCAGTGATCAAACTTGTCCATGCATCGGGTTTCACAATCATATTTCTAAGCTGCCTATGCGGCAGTGATCGCTCACCCGGTCGTCTTCTTCGGAGCGCGGGATTTCTAAGCTGCCTATGCGGCAGTGATCATCATGTTGTACATCTGCCGGAGCTGCCAGTCATTTCTAAGCTGCCTATGCGGCAGTGATCAATGGAAGAAGAAAAGAACCTGCCGACACAGCATTTCTAAGCTGCCTATGCGGCAGTGATCCCTTCCGGCGTGATGCACGGGCAGAATAAGAATTTCTAAGCTGCCTATGCGGCAGTGATCAAACACCGCCGAACGTGAAAAGGGTACTAGAGTTTCTAAGCTGCCTATGCGGCAGTGATCATAACATATAAAGAGTTGCTGTCTGGTTACATTTTCTAAGCTGCCTATGCGGCAGTGATCTCCGTATCGACGGTGCGACGTTGAAGATGAATTTTCTAAGCTGCCTATGCGGCAGTGATCGTTTTATCATGGAAAAAAATAACAGTTTTACCTTTCTAAGCTGCCTATGCGGCAGTGATCAATCTTATTGGGTAGAAAGTGAGGTTTTATCATTTTCTAAGCTGCCTATGCGGCAGTGATCCTCGGTCTCGTTCTGCGCAGCATAGCCGCACATTTCTAAGCTGCCTATGCGGCAGTGATCAATCACCCTCTAATCTCGGCAACTCTGGAATTTTTCTAAGCTGCCTATGCGGCAGTGATCCGCAGTCGTTATTGTTCCGCTTGATGGTGCAATTTCTAAGCTGCCTATGCGGCAGTGATCATCTTGTTGGGTAGGAAGTGAGGTTTTATTATTTTCTAAGCTGCCTATGCGGCAGTGATCAAGAATGGTTCTTCCATGTTGTGCCTACTGTATTTCTAAGCTGCCTATGCGGCAGTGATCACTTACAAAAACACCGTCACCAATTACCACATTTTCTAAGCTGCCTATGCGGCAGTGATCCTAACAAGCCGACTAACGTATGCACACGTGATTTTCTAAGCTGCCTATGCGGCAGTGATCTCACCAACGAATAACTCCGGTTCCGGCATGTATTTCTAAGCTGCCTATGCGGCAGTGATCATTCTTCCGGATGACATTGAAAACGCAGGCAATTTCTAAGCTGCCTATGCGGCAGTGATCAGGACTGCATACTTACGGCCACGATATCATCCTTTCTAAGCTGCCTATGCGGCAGTGATCGGTAAACAATGCCTAAACTTATAGGCACAACATTTCTAAGCTGCCTATGCGGCAGTGATCACCCATTCGGGTAGAATGTGAGGTTTTATCATTTTCTAAGCTGCCTATGCGGCAGTGATCACATTCTCCACTTGAACATACATAGTGATATATTTCTAAGCTGCCTATGCGGCAGTGATCGCCTATAAATTGTAGGCATTGTTTACCCATTCGTTTCTAAGCTGCCTATGCGGCAGTGATCGTGTCGCACCATCACGCGTGCATACATTCGTATTTCTAAGCTGCCTATGCGGCAGTGATCACGGCGGTGCGACACTGTTCAAAGTTGAGATGTTTCTAAGCTGCCTATGCGGCAGTGATCATCCGTCAGAAGGCTCCGAAGTTTGTGAAAGGTTTCTAAGCTGCCTATGCGGCAGTGATCCCTATAAATTGTAGGCATTGTTTACCTATTCATTTCTAAGCTGCCTATGCGGCAGTGATCAACGAAACGACATCAAGATATATGAAACCACTTGTTTCTAAGCTGCCTATGCGGCAGTGATCTATTATTGCTTACTGTCATATTTAGCGACTGCTTTCTAAGCTGCCTATGCGGCAGTGATCCTTCCAGGTGTACCCCTTTTCAAGCCGCTGGATTTCTAAGCTGCCTATGCGGCAGTGATCAGACCGGTACTGGACGAGGTGATGACTATTCCTTTCTAAGCTGCCTATGCGGCAGTGATCTACCTGGCCGACAATGCCCCAGAGAGTGTCACCTTTCTAAGCTGCCTATGCGGCAGTGATCTAGATTTACAGACAGTCACGCCTCTTCGTGCCTTTCTAAGCTGCCTATGCGGCAGTGATCACTGCCGTCGTGATGTGAACAGCTGATATAAATTTCTAAGCTGCCTATGCGGCAGTGATCGGCCGCCCGTGAATTGTAATGAAAGGGGGTGATTTCTAAGCTGCCTATGCGGCAGTGATCTTGGCGGCTCCTCGCCAAGGTCCACATAGTAATTTCTAAGCTGCCTATGCGGCAGTGATCATGCCGTCGGTGACCAGCTCCAATGCAAGAAATTTCTAAGCTGCCTATGCGGCAGTGATCCCAGTCGAGCGCCTTATCTTCCTGCGTCCGTTTTTCTAAGCTGCCTATGCGGCAGTGATCGCTCCATGCCGACTTTTAACTTTGAGGTCAAATTTCTAAGCTGCCTATGCGGCAGTGATCTTGTAGCAAGATTGCTACCGATAAGGAGGACATGTTTCTAAGCTGCCTATGCGGCAGTGATCGTCCTCTGCTTCCCCAGATTCCTCCAGATTCTTTTTCTAAGCTGCCTATGCGGCAGTGATCAGATAACCAATCATTTTTTAGATTCTAAGCGATTTCTAAGCTGCCTATGCGGCAGTGATCACTGGTGGCTGGTGGCTGGAAGACTGAAGACTTTTCTAAGCTGCCTATGCGGCAGTGATCAATCGTGTACTTTTTCATAATGTGTACCTCCATTTCTAAGCTGCCTATGCGGCAGTGATCGATAGCAGGACCGGAGTAAACCGCCTGCGTCATTTCTAAGCTGCCTATGCGGCAGTGATCAAAGCTACTATGCGTCTGTTTTGTCTCTACGCTTTCTAAGCTGCCTATGCGGCAGTGATCAATGCGTATAGAATCGTTTGATAGTCTTCCCATTTCTAAGCTGCCTATGCGGCAGTGATCAGACGGAGACGGAGACCGGAGACGGAGACTCTTTTTCTAAGCTGCCTATGCGGCAGTGATCTTCAAGATACTTACGTATTGCGTAGTACCACATTTCTAAGCTGCCTATGCGGCAGTGATCAGTACTTCATTATGACACATACGATTACATAAATTTCTAAGCTGCCTATGCGGCAGTGATCTTCTTCCGAGGCCCGTTCTTCCGCTTCCTCAATTTCTAAGCTGCCTATGCGGCAGTGATCCTTGAGCTGTTCGGCAAGGGCTTCCTCCCGCTTTTCTAAGCTGCCTATGCGGCAGTGATCCTTTTTATTTCTACCTTCACCGTTCGTTTGAATTTCTAAGCTGCCTATGCGGCAGTGATCCAACTGAATCGTGTCATGGAAGCATGGGGAAATTTCTAAGCTGCCTATGCGGCAGTGATCCAATAGACAGCACCTCACGATTGATAACCCACTTTCTAAGCTGCCTATGCGGCAGTGATCATGCCGTGTTTTTCAACCGGCACCTTGAACATTTTCTAAGCTGCCTATGCGGCAGTGATCGGATGTTCCAGTTTTACGGGGCCATGCGGACATTTCTAAGCTGCCTATGCGGCAGTGATCTGAAACTGCAAGACCTTCTCCTTGTCTTAAAATTTCTAAGCTGCCTATGCGGCAGTGATCCGATTTAAGCGATTGGAATGGCCATATCAACTTTTCTAAGCTGCCTATGCGGCAGTGATCATGCATACCTTTGCCTGCCCTTTGACGAAGTATTTCTAAGCTGCCTATGCGGCAGTGATCGAGATCTGATACATCGCTTCGGCCTGCACAGATTTCTAAGCTGCCTATGCGGCAGTGATCGGCCGATGGCACATAGCGTCCATCCTTCTCATATTTCTAAGCTGCCTATGCGGCAGTGATCACATGCCGGAACCGGAGTTATTCGTTGGTGAATTTCTAAGCTGCCTATGCGGCAGTGATCAATAATTATGATATTGATACATATTTAGATATTTTCTAAGCTGCCTATGCGGCAGTGATCGAAATTAAAATGAAAACCAAAATTGTAAGCATTTTCTAAGCTGCCTATGCGGCAGTGATCTAATGCCGCCTATCTATCTAGCTATCGTTTTATTTTCTAAGCTGCCTATGCGGCAGTGATCGTTTTCCCCCTTTACTAGTGCCAACGGGAAAATTTCTAAGCTGCCTATGCGGCAGTGATCAGAACCTGGAAAAGGTTAGTTCCATCATGATGTTTCTAAGCTGCCTATGCGGCAGTGATCCACGCCTGTAAAACCATTTTAAAGTGGTTTATTTTCTAAGCTGCCTATGCGGCAGTGATCAAGCCGGCTCCAGGGCGTCAGCAGTCGGAGCTTTTCTAAGCTGCCTATGCGGCAGTGATCGTGCTGTGCTCGCCCTGTCGTCTCCATGGGTATTTCTAAGCTGCCTATGCGGCAGTGATCGCTGCCGTTAAGGGCACATTGACAGAAGAAAATTTCTAAGCTGCCTATGCGGCAGTGATCGGGGTATGATAACACTTGATGAAGCATGTTTTTTTCTAAGCTGCCTATGCGGCAGTGATCCATACAGATACGCCGCAACCCTTTTCCGTTCGTTTCTAAGCTGCCTATGCGGCAGTGATCTATTGTGTTGGTTGTTGCTTAAAAGATGAAATTTTCTAAGCTGCCTATGCGGCAGTGATCGCAGAAACAGGCCCTGGAACGGTAATAAAAACTTTCTAAGCTGCCTATGCGGCAGTGATCTCGCTATGCCACCTGCGTTATGGATTCAGGCTTTTCTAAGCTGCCTATGCGGCAGTGATCGGGATATGATACCGGCGGATTTAAGCACAGCTTTTCTAAGCTGCCTATGCGGCAGTGATCTGTTGTTGTAAAGAAATGGAGAAACTTATCATTTTCTAAGCTGCCTATGCGGCAGTGATCTGTAGCACGTGGGGACCATGAATAACAGAGGTGTTTCTAAGCTGCCTATGCGGCAGTGATCAAGGTACTTCCGGCGTGGCTCTCGGCACTGTATTTTCTAAGCTGCCTATGCGGCAGTGATCGCGTCTTTTGCGACGCCTACCATCGCTTCAATTTTCTAAGCTGCCTATGCGGCAGTGATCTTTCAACCATACGCAGATAGGCCGCATTGACCATTTCTAAGCTGCCTATGCGGCAGTGATTTTCCAAACTGAACCACGAAAGCAAAAAGTTAATTTCTAAGCTGCCTATGCGGCAGTGATCTCATACGATTAGACAAGGCCATTATGATCGCATTTCTAAGCTGCCTATGCGGCAGTGATCAGTATGGCCATGGGACAGCTAAAAGGCGTCATTTTCTAAGCTGCCTATGCGGCAGTGATCTGCCCAAAGAAGTTGCCAGCGTGGAAGATGAATTTCTAAGCTGCCTATGCGGCAGTGATCGGCGAGGAGCCGCCAACAGATGCGCAGGTTGATTTCTAAGCTGCCTATGCGGCAGTGATCTTTCTTTTTGGCTTCAAATACTTCTTGCTGGTTTTCTAAGCTGCCTATGCGGCAGTGATCCTGTGTCGCGTATTCCGTTTCTTGTCCATTAAATTTCTAAGCTGCCTATGCGGCAGTGATCTCCATAAGCTTCGATGAAGCGGGTATGGTTCGTTTCTAAGCTGCCTATGCGGCAGTGATCGACCGGGATTTCATCTATGAATCACTCGGACTTTTCTAAGCTGCCTATGCGGCAGTGATCCATGGGCCAGCTTTGAGGATGGTGGTTATTATTTTCTAAGCTGCCTATGCGGCAGTGATCGGTTATTTGAATGTTTTGATACGATTGAGGAATTTCTAAGCTGCCTATGCGGCAGTGATCCATGGGCCAGCTTTGAGGATGGTGGTTATTATTTTCTAAGCTGCCTATGCGGCAGTGATCGGTTATTTGAATGTTTTGATACGATTGAGGAATTTCTAAGCTGCCTATGCGGCAGTGATCGAAAGGACGGCAAGTATTATGAAAATCGTAAATTTCTAAGCTGCCTATGCGGCAGTGATCTCTTGCTATTGTTTTGTGGGTTGTGCTGTGCTTTTCTAAGCTGCCTATGCGGCAGTGATCCATAAACCGCTATCAATATTATAGCATCTCCTTTTCTAAGCTGCCTATGCGGCAGTGATCATCAAGCTTATCACGGGCCTTACCCGCGTGACTTTCTAAGCTGCCTATGCGGCAGTGATCAACCTTGTCCTTGCCAATGACCTGGACGGCCTTTTCTAAGCTGCCTATGCGGCAGTGATCCATTTTTATTATCTCATTTTTTCCGAAAGAAATTTCTAAGCTGCCTATGCGGCAGTGATCATGCCGTGCTTTTCAACGGGCACTTTGAACATTTTCTAAGCTGCCTATGCGGCAGTGATCGATATGGTTGATGTTGTTTACAGTGTTCAATATTTTCTAAGCTGCCTATGCGGCAGTGATCTTCCAGTCGTCAAAAATATGGGCCCCTTTATTTTTCTAAGCTGCCTATGCGGCAGTGATCAGGCTCGGATGGGAAACTTTATAACGCTCATTTTTCTAAGCTGCCTATGCGGCAGTGATCAAACCCACAACAACAACGCTGCGTAGATAGGTTTTCTAAGCTGCCTATGCGGCAGTGATCGGTGTCCGGCAGGTGGCTGGTGTCCGGCAGGTTTTCTAAGCTGCCTATGCGGCAGTGATCATTTAATCCTGGTAGCATATGTAGGCTCGGATTTTCTAAGCTGCCTATGCGGCAGTGATCTGGGTTCGGGCGGGAAACTTTATAACGCTCATTTTTCTAAGCTGCCTATGCGGCAGTGATCTATGCATGTGCATAGAGATTTCTTAGATTCTATCATACCATCCGGAATTACGTGATGCAAAACCCTTTTAAAAGGGGGCTTCGAAAAAAGTTAGATTTTATCGCTCTTTTTCCGAAGCCTTTTTTATTTGGGTCAAAATTCGGGTACTGCTGCACCCTTGCTCAGCCCGTAAGTTGTAAATCCGCCCTGGCCTTCTTCTTTCTTTTCTTCTTTTTTGACGAAAAGATTGAAGGTTTGCCCTGTAGATAAGCTCTTTAACTGAATGAAGGGAAGGTCATACTTTTCTTCTCTTTGTTTCAGCATCTTGAAAGCTGCTTTCTCGGTAACTTCAGGATGCCTTTTTGCATATCTACGGGCTTTTCTGGCAATGGCGCTGTCCGGCTGGTATCTTGCGAATTTTACATACCCTTTGACTTTGGACTCCGGTACTTCACGAATGCTTGTGATATGAACGTAATCACTCAATCGTCTCAGTGCTTTTTTCAGATCCAGTTTTTTCAGATCTGCTTCTTCCGGTGCAAAAACTCTTGCCTTTTCTCCCATAGATTCATCAGCATATTCAGGAAATGAGACTCCATAGATTTGTTTATGATCTATATTTTCCCGGTCGGCGAATGCCAAATGGATCTGTGCATAGACTTTTGTCCAGAGGAAATCCGGCGGAATTTCAGCATCCGGAATCAATGTAATTTCTTGATAGTATTTCATCATAATAAATTACTCTTTATCGTTCTTGCCAAAGACACCGCCGCGTACCAGGACTGCCATGACATAGTTTTTGTCATCATCGGAATCAAGATCTACGCCATTTGAGTAATCATCAAAGAGTGTGTAGAAGTCTTTCTTTTCTTCCGGTGTTCTGTAAGCCATGCCCATGTTTGTTACGGCGCCGTATGGTTCAACAGCAATTGGTCCGGTTTCTACTTCATCAAAGCTCGGATACCAGGTATCGATAGCACGGATAGCGTTGCCAAGCTTCTGTGAATGCATAGCTGCGATATCATTTACCTGATAAAGGATTTTGCTCTTCTTTTCTCTGCCTTCCACTTTATCTTTGTTCAGGATCATTTCTTCGCTGGGGTATACTTCCTGTCCCTGTCCTTCGAAGGCAAATGCAGTGACTTTCAAGAGGAGATAGTTTCTTTCTCCGCAAAGTGCCTCAGCAATGAGACCTGCAAGTTCTTCTACATCGTCAGATGTGTCACCGAAATCTTTCAGAGAGAAATCGTATGCATCAAAGATCCATTCTTTTTCCACGCCATCTTCTTTCAGCGCGACAACATGGACTTCAATTTTTTCTGCGCCGACACGGTTTCTCCAAAGGAAACGGCCATTTGCAAGGTTCAGCGCATAGCGGCGAGACAGTTCTTTGAATCCATTTTCTGCAATGAAATCTTCTCCCATTTTTTTGATGCTTTCATAATGTTTTGGATCATTGCACGCCGAAGGATACTGAACGCCAGAGAGTACTTTGACAGTGAATTCAAGTTTCAATGTATCTTCATCCATCGTCAAAGAAGCGCTGTCGACAGTCTGCAGGTTTGCTTTCTGAATTTCTTCATTCAGTTTAGCCGGATCATTTTTTACAGCACCTTTCAGACGATTAGAAATTGTGCCGCGAACTGATTTTTCCTGAAGTCTGACTGGAACAGCTTTGCCGCTTCTGTCTTCCCATGTCGTTCCATACATATAGCCGTCAGATACAACCAGTTTCTTTTCGAATGCGAGTACTTCACCTTTTTTTTCCATTTTACATTCCTCCCTAATTAAATTTTCTGATTTCTGCAAAGATATAATTCCTGATTTTCATCATAAGCATACCGCCACATCATATCGTCAATTGAATCGAAATGATACGGCATACGGAATTCACCGAGTGTTACGACACTTTCAGCAAACCGATGCTGCGTTTCTTTATCACGCTGATTTCTGCAGATTCCCAGTGGTGACAATCCCTTAAAACCTACAGAGATCGGGATGATCCAGCCTGTGCCCTTTCTCGAAAGATTCCATCCCGTAATTTTCCCATTTTCATCTTTCCTTGCGCTCATATTGACTTTCGTATAATCAAGAAGCGCATCAAGACCGTTAGTGCCATTTTCCATTTCCTGCTTAAGGATATCCCGTCTTTCAATGATGACATATCCTGGCATGAGCATACCTCTTACTCTGCGGATTGTTGCTGGATCATCTACATCGGTATACTGTATGCTCATACTTTGTATCCTGTTGATATCACCGCCAGCGATTTTCATCCGCCAGATTTCGCTCTGTACTTTTTCAAGAATGGCATCTTTATCATCAGGATCCAGTCCATCGATCTCGATTAAGATGGAAGCCGAAAGGTCAATGTGCGGTTCCTCAATCGTAGGTGGCCTTTCCCCCTTTTTAATTAATGGATTCGCCGTATTAACAACAGCATTCCCATACGCTCCTTTAAACACATGCAGCCTTGTTTTATGAAAGCTGACTGCGACACCTGTGAAATGGATCTCTGAAAAATCAGTATCTTCTCTCTTTTTCTGATTCAGACCGCGAACTTTTCTTTCTAAAGCATGGACAGCTCCCAGCCATGCTGTCATAGCCGGAACTCCGATCGTATATGTACTGCTCATTGCATTTGCGTTATGAATCTGCATTTTCCTAATCACAAGATATGTACTCATAATCCCAGTCTCACCTCCTCACGCAGCTGATCATAAATGGTGTTTCTGAAGTAATCCGTCTCTGCATCTCCGAGAGTTACCTTTTCGTCTCGTTCAATTTTTTCATATGTACGAATAATCCAGCGCGCGAAATCCTTGCTGACAGCTTCTACCCACGCGTCTCCTTCTCTTTCACTTTCGTATGCATTGTCGAGCCAGATTTTCTGAAAACGTGGAAGCCCATTGTACTTTTCATCATCACTCCAGCCAGAAGGATTCTCTTCACGGATTCTTCCGGCAGTCATCATGGCCGTATCAATGATTCCCCCAAGGATCCGATCTCTCTTCTCTCTAATACCTGCATTATTCCAATTGATTTTAAATAATGCATGCAAACGTGATACGAAAGATCTGTATTCGGAATACGGAACGGATTCTTTAAAGAAATTCCTCTTTGGAAGAATTAAATCCTGTTCATTCAAAACAGGCGGAAGTGATGAAACCAGATATCCTTCCCCATGATGCAGCGTGTTAAGCCCACTAATGTTCAGCGGCTTTGTCCCGCCGAAGGTGATGACCGTCTTATCCCAGACATTGCTGCAGTCCTTCCCATAATTAGGATCTTTAGGATCCCTTGCAGCAGAGAATTCTCTTCTAATGATGTTCAGCTTATCAAACAATGTTCCCAATTCACTAGTGCTTGGCATTACTGTCAAAAGATGATATTCTCCTTCACTTATTGGGAAATAGACCTGCCTTAAATTCTTATCTGTAAATCCCCTGGTTCCTGTCTTAAGGTCCTTAAATTGCTGATACAATTTCTCCGAGTCAATTCCATAAAGCTTCAGTTCATCGGCTTTTCCATCCTGGTTCAGAATGTGTTCCAATATAGACTGTCCGTCTTCCATTTTATACAAGAGAAGCATGGCCGCTGTCATGATATTGGCATTCGGATACACGATATCCGTCTCACATTGTGTATTTTCCGTTGTCAAATATCCGTCAGGCCTCTCTTTGCTCTCTACATAGAGATGCACAGTACTGTCAGGATTAGCAAATCTTCCCACATGTGTTGCTAATGTGTATTTAGATATTTGCTTCTCTAAGAGATCGCGTACCCAGACGCCTATCTTAACACGCCTGGCTTCTTCATCTAGAAAACCGTCTGGTAGTTTCTTGCGGTCTTCGACAATTTTCTTAGCGACTGCTCTACTTTCAAGAAATTCCGCAATTTCTCCCAAATTTCTCCCTTCCCTTCCTTCTTAAACACTCGTTTTCGAGAATAATCCGAATTGGTCAGAATAAAACCATTCTTTTTCTAAATTGTCAGGTATGATAATTTCTCCATACTTCTCAGACTTTTCAAAAAGAATTTCTTCTTCCTGCCTGAAATCTGAATCATTTACATAACGTTTCAATGCTTCTTTATAATCCCTCTTCAGCCATAAGTTTTTCTCGATCCCCTCCTTAAATTTTGGAAACGCTTCAATGCTTCTTTTCCTTCCTACTGAAACAAATTCCCTATCTATATACTCAGAAAACTTGATCTTATTATCTTCAAACAATGCGGTCAGGCGTACATCTGGATACGTTTTTTCTCTGAATCGGTTCAAACGCTGCGGCAATGCTGTCATCCACCAATATTCCCGGATCCATCCATTGACCGCTTTGGCTCCGCTGCTTTCTTTATCGTTGAAATCTTCCATCGCTTTCTGCTCGAGATCAATTAAATTCGTTCTCCAGGTTAGCGGGTCCTCTTTTCTAATACGCGGAATGGAATCAATCCTCTTTAAAACATCCTCTTTCAAAATACCTTTAAGATCATGACTTTCCAGCTTATTCTTTCCACTTTCATAGCCTGGATATATAAAGGCAGGTGCCTTTCCATTTAATCCTCTTAGATTCCATCGCATGACGGCTATATTTTCCTTCTCAATATTTTCGCTCATGATTCTATGACGAAGGACTCGTCCGGCAAGCTGGATAATCGAGCGATACGACGAAGGCTCAATCACTGACCAATCGAGATCGTGATCCCGTCCTACTTCTTCTACAGGCGTTGCAACAATAATGAAAACGACATAATCTGTTGTTGCTTGATCAATATGTTTTCGGAGAACCGGATCCTTGATGTCAACAGGCTCTCCATACAGCGTTTTCCTCTTCAATACACTATCCAAATACTTTTCCTGCTCATGACGAAGCAGCAAAATCTGCCGGCTGTGATAGGTCATAATGCGCGGTGTTATATCATCTTTATCCCAATCCGTATTCTGCAGTAGGTACAAGCTGACTTTTACACATGGATCAATATTTGCCATACGAACAACACCGATAGATACTTTTTTGCCTGTCTTCTTGTCTACAACGAAATTTTCTTTGGAAAGACGGACAACCTGTTTCCGGATGCTTTCGAAGTACGACTGCATCTTATCAGACTTGGCATCGTCAGTGTCTTCATCCTCACAATCTGCTATGTATCCTGACCTCTTTGTTATTTGCCGTGTTAATTTCGCGACGCGCTTTTCGATGAATGATTGATGAAATGCGCTATAGTCGGAATCATCATCTGTATTCATGAACTTCATCTCAGTTCGGAATTCATCACAGAGTACGACGCTGACACGTTTCTTGGAAATAAAGAAACTGTTCCTGCATTTCACACCGGCTATATAGGCTCTATACATGCCTTCTGCCAAATCGGGAGGAATTGTCGCTGAAGAAAGAACAACATTTCTTCCATACATTCCCGCCAGATGCACGAGCCGGGAAATGGCAGTCAGGTCTTTCTGCGTAAAATCATCGATTTCATCGATAACTAGATCAGAGGACATCAGCCGGAGCATCGGAAGAATGAAGCGTCCGCCCCGTATTGTTTCTGTCGCCCCCATCATATGATCGATTGTCGCAACGAGAACGGGCTTGTACAAGAAAGCACTGTTCTTATCTGCATCGATCCCTCTCGCAGGTTTGAAGAAAATATTCATGAAAGCTCGCTGCTCATCGTTCAAAGAGTCTTCATAAGCAAGCCCTTCAGCGAGAGATATATCTTCGCCGTCTTCATCTTCCATTGCTGATCGTTTTTCTTCCAGCTCCTTATCTCCTTCGTGAAGTTCCAGAACTGCTTTTGACCCGATCAATACAGCAAGGTCATCTTTGCTGAGTTTGATTCTTTCTCTGTACTCATCGCCGGTCTGCAGTGTCAGAGTACGGAGTCCTAATGCCAGAATGTAACGCAGGGAATCTCCTCCTGGAGAAAGCGCTCTCATAATTTTTGCATTGGCAAAAGTTTTACCGCAGCCAGTACTTGCAATATTTACAACAAAAGATACCTGATCTTCTCCACGATCTTTGCGGAAATTTCGTATTGTCTCAGCCGCCTTATCCTGCCAGGAAAACTTTCCAGGGCTTCTCTTCTTCAAAGCTTTGACGTCATACGTCTTTTCCATCTCTTCCGCAAATCTAGGCAGCTGATGCGCTACGCGAAGTGCTTGATCTGAAACGCCCGTCATATGCTCCTCCAGAAACTGGTTCTTCTCAGATTTTCTTTTCTTATTCCTGAAAGAAAAGGTATTTGCCCAAAGGTCTCTCGCGCTCCACTTCCCGTCGTCCTGCTTCGCATCGCCATCCAAAGAGGAAAAATAATGGTCTCCCAAAACTAATGCCAGGCGAGCGTTAAGCAGTATTTCACGGAAAGCCGGATCATAGTCAGGATCTTTCATGATCTGCTTCAAGGTATCGTAATCCTGAAGAAGTCTGCCGGTCCATTTCTTCAGATGCTTTTTCCAAATGTTTCCTTCGTTCCAAAGTATCCCATGAGAAAAGCGGAAACATTCCTGCCGCTTCTCTACAAAATCCGGATCATCATTTTCGTATCCCCATGATGATTTCAAACTTTTCATCATTTCATAAAAAGTTTCTCGTTTTTCATCTTCATAAGCGCGCCGGTCATCCTTATTTAAATCCGGAAGTTTATGATGTGAAAGAATCAGCCACGTGAGACATTCCGCGGCAGGCGGAAGCTTTTTTAACTTCGTTACATCTGATTTCCCCGCTTTAGCTTCATTTTTCAAGATATTTAAAACGATTTCTTCTTCAAATGTGCCATCAGCGAATTTCTTGAGCCAAGGTGTATCATCTTCAAAATCGCCTGATGCTTCTACGCATGCTTCAATCATCTTGCAGCTCATCCATTCGTGACGGAACGGATCCCGCTCTTTCGTTCCTGAGCGCAGCTTCTTTTGAAAGAAATCCGATGCTTTGCCCCAATCGTGAAAAAGTCCCGCCAGACCGGCCAGCTCTTTAATAATCGGCAGGTACTGCCAGTCGTTTTCCCATTCAGAATGGATGATTTTCTTTTTCGTCGTATTAACAGGTACAGCGCCTGCATCATTGAACTGGCTTCTGTCACCGACAATCCAGAGCAGATCGCTTCTTGCCCTCGACCTGATCCAATGACAAGAAACCGCCGTATTTTTTGTAGCATTTCTCCGAAGCGCAGTCCGCACTGCTTCCAGACCGTCCGAAGTTATGACCGTGCGCCAGGCGTCATCCCCAATTCTTTCCGCAAAGCTGTCCAAGATCGTACGGACCGTTTTCTGTGACTTACCGGTGCTTCGGCTGATCAATAATACCATCATAGGAAATCACCCGGCCCATATTTCAAACTACTGCGTTGGACGATTTCAAACATGTAATCCAGTGCTTTATGTTCTGTCAATTTATTCAAACACGTCATACGGAAATGCTTGTCATCATCGCCTCTGGCTGCTGAAATAAAACTCCAAGGCAGAATAATTGAGTCTTTGATCAGGTCCGCCACATCAAAGACAAGCGCGCCGCGCCTTGTTTTACCGTGCATGACCGCAAACCCATGCGGAATTCCCAATACCCAGAGAGTACAAGCTGCCAAACCATAGGCGAGGTAGTTTCCATGATTCAGGAAGATGTTCGCTTCATCATCACCGTCATGATTCCTGGTAAAATCCGGAAGTCTGGTTCTCTTAGCTGCATATTTATAGAGGGATTTGGTGAATTTTGCTTCTGACAGTAACAATTCCGTCACGTCTTTTGCACTGTCTATCTTACCTCTATAAACCGCCAATGCTCTTTCGATTTCAGGATCGTCCGCATTGAAATTTTCCTCATGCAGATCCCTATCTTTCCCCCATGTTTTTTCAAGAAAATCACATCTGGCTCTTTGGAAGTCTCTAGCCGTTTCGAGGCGTCTTTCTTTATTCATCCAGAACGAAATCCACCCCTGCATGTACTCCGTCGGACGATATTCGCTCTGCGGCATCATCCATTCAATATCCGTACCGGCAAAAAGAGGCGTACCACCGCCCCCGCAAAATCCGATCATGACACCTGCAGAAGCAAGCACCCGAACAGCTGCCTGGGTCAAGGATGTGCCGCTCCCCAAAAGAATGACCGTCGTATTGGCAACAGGAATATTCCAGAATAAATTTTCATCGCTGCTTTCAGTCAAGTAGACGACACGTCCATCCTTCTGCATGACTCGGCATTTCTCAAGATAATAAATATTGGCACGTTTAGAATGCAGAATCGCTTTGTAATTCGATTTCTTCAGAATCTCTTTCATCGCAGTTCCTCTTCGAAAAATGATTCATCTCTATATTTTTTATTTACGGATTTTTAATAAGTTGTTTTTATTATAACAGATAAACATGTCACGCTTTGTCATAGGAATGTACTATAAAAAACTTTTATGCCAGGCATTTCCTCTCCCTCATGTCAAAGATAAAATTTTGTTTAACTGTCACAATTCAGCGTTTGTTCATGCTAAAATATAGAAAAGAATCAATACAGATTTTGCAAGGAGGCGAGCGGGATGAAGAAGCGGTTTATTTTGGATATGACAATGCTGTTTGTATTTCTGATCGTGGTCGGGTACAAGCCGCTTGGAAATTACTGGCATGAGACTTTGGGCATTGTGCTTTTTGTTCTGGTCTTTTTGCACAATTACTGGAACAGGCAGTGGTACAAGTCTTTGAGTAAAGGGTCCTGGGGACTGGAGAGGAAGTATACGGCTGCGGTCGATGGGCTTTTGATTGTTTCTTTTCTGGCTGTTCTCCTTACTGCTCCATTCATTTCCCGCTCCTACTCTCTTGATTTCAATATTCATTTTCTTGAGGGTATCCATAAAGCGGGCGGCGCTCTTATGCTGGCGGCGATCGGGCTGCATCTTGGGATTCACTGGGCGATTTTGAAACCTCGTTTTGTGAACGGGCTGCATCTTGCTAATGTTTCGACAGTTGGAATAATCGTCCGGCTCGTGGTCCTTGCAATCGTTCTCGGTGCCATTTACTTTATTCTTCCGACGGGCACGCGCCCGAATCTGAATTCTTCCGGCGTGTATATCGGTATGCTGGGGCATCTAGTGGATGTCATCGGCATTGGCGCTGTGTCTTACTTCATTCAGATGCATTTGAGAAAATTGGGACGGAAAGCGCCGGCAAAACCTGTGCGTTGACTGCAATAGGGCTGTGACGAAATGATTGCCTGTTTCGCTGCAGCTTTTTTGATTTCCTTTTCCATACATTTCTTCTATAGTTTCTCTGTCATATTTCGCATTTCACATGGTATCCTACCGCATGCTAAAATGAAGAAAAGAGGTTCTTGGGAGGTTTATTATGAAGCTTCGTATGATTGTAGACACGGTGATGCTTGTCTTATTCCTCGCGATTCTGGATTACCGCCAGATCGGGAGTTCGCATCATGAAATCTTCGGGATGATTTTCTTTGTCATCGTCATTTTCCATAATTATTTGAACAGGCAGTGGTATAAGTCTCTTCCGCGCGGGCGGTGGAACTGGGACAGGCGGTTCACGTTTCTGATCGATGTCGTGCTTATAGGTTCGTTCCTCGCAGTCATGATTACGGCGCCGCTGATTTCTTACAAGCTGTCGCTGGATATCAATGCGCCGCTCATCGTTCACAGGATTCACCGGATCGGCGGTTATGTGATGCTCGTTGCAATTGGGCTGCACCTGGGGATCCACTGGAGCGCTCTTCTTCCGCGTTTCAAGAAGGCTCTGCACCTGGGAAATACGAAGACTATTTCTATTTTCCTTAAGGTGCTTGCTGTGGCACTGGCCGCTGCAGGAATTTACTTCTCGTTTGGGTTCCACATGGGAAATCGTATTTTCCTGCTTCCTGTCACGGGGACACGGATGCGCGCGCCAAACGTGCCTGCCTTTGTTCTCGCCCATCTGACGATTGCGATTCTCTATGCGGAGATTTCCTATTATATACAGAAGTTCATCAAGTCGAGCGGAAGGAAACCAAGAGCAGTAAAGAAATAATAAAAAGAGGTTGTAGAAATGATCGCACATTTCTACAACCTCTTTTTTATTTCTTATTCGCTTTTCAGAACGTATCATGGGCGGCGTTGTCGTACCAGTGGTATTCTATCTGCTTGCAGATTTCTTCTGCTTTTTCTTTCCCGAACTGATCGGCAACAAAGCCTACTGCCATGTCGGTGCCTGCGGAGACACCGGCGGCGGTATAGATATTGCCGTCACGGACCCAGCGGGGTTCTCTTTCCCAGAGGACGCTTGTCCCCTGGTTCCTGACCCAGTCAAAGGCATTCTTATTGGTCGTCGCGTGCCGGCCGTCCAAAATGCCTGCCGCCGCCAGAAGAGCAGAGCCTGTGCAGACGGAGAGCACCCATTTCGTCTTCGAGGCAAGATCGCCGAGGCCGGAGAGGAACCAGTCGTCGGTGACAAGGGTTCTTGTTCCCATGCCGCCCGAGACGATGAGGATATCTGAATCCTGCACGTCGAGCATGCGCTCGGTCACGACCATGATGCCCTGGCTGTTTGTCACGATGCCGCCAAGAAGCGATACGGAGCGGATCTCGTATCCATCCAGTTTGGACAGGACCTCTGCCGGACCAAATGCGTCAAGCGTTTCAAAATCATCAAACATCACAATCGATATCGTCTTCATGGTTTCCCTCTTTTCCTGTTTATCTTATAAGGATAAGACGCAGAGCGCCTTCCTGTCAATCTTCACCTTTCAGAGGCAACAAAAAAGCCCCGGTTTCCCGGAGCTTTCTCGTACGGAACACGGAACAGCTAACAGTAGAACTGACAACTCAAATCCTAAAAAAAGCATACAAGTTTCATGAACTATCATTCACTACATACAATCTAATCCGGAAAGGAGAAAACGCATGTGTTCCGATTTCGCTGCCTTTGCGGCAGTGGTTGGTGAAAGGTCTTCTTACCCTTCAAGTTCATTATAACACTTCACTTATCACATTTCTATATTTCTATCTATCAATCTTTCTTTAACTTGCGAAAGAAATGCAAAAGAAAGAGAAAACGCCATACGTTCTTGAAATAATGTTTCATCCCCGGCTGGCCTTCCCCAACAAAAAAGATGTGAAACCCACAGCGGATTCCACATCTCTTTATTTTTAGTCGTCTTTTCTTTCGTCCCAGTAGTCGACTTTCATGCCGATGGTTTCGGAGGTGAAAGGCGTGCCGTCGTTCTTTGCATAGTGGGCAGCGGCTTTTCTTACGTAGCGGAAACCGAGGTAGAGCATCGGAACGTTGCAGTATACCATGATGATGTTTGCAAGGTCAGAGAATGCCCAGAGGTTCGACAGGTCGTATCCGGCGATGCTGCAGGCAATGCCGAATGCAGTGACGAAGACGCAGAGCAGACGGAGAACGGTGATGAAAGAAGTGGAACTGAAAATACGGTTCCCGGAAATTTCGGAGAAGGTAACGAAGCCCATGACGCAGGTGTATGCGAAGAGGCAGAAGCAGATGGAGACCATGACCATGACGAAGGTCTGCAGGAGATCCGGAGTCAGCGCATGGATGGAGAGCAGGAATTTCGGATAGGTGCCTGCCGCTTTCCATTCTTCAGGATTCAGCGCCCACTGGTGAGCCATGATGATGATGAAGCCTGTCATGGTGCAGATGACGTGGGTATCGAGGAATACGCCGAGAGCGGAAATGATGCCCTGTTCGCACGGATGGTGCGCTTCAGCGGAAGCAGCTGCCATCGTGATGGTGCCCTGGCCGGCTTCGTTCGACATGAGTCCTCTCTTGACGCCCTGCAGAAGTGCAGTACCGAGGACGCCGCCGAAGACAGCTTCCGGCTTGAAGGCGCCTGCAAAGACGGCATGGAAGAAGTACGGAACGCTTCCCAGGTTCGTGAGAATGAGAAGGATGGCCGTGCCGATGTAAATGACTGCCATGACCGGGACAAGGATATCTGCCCAGCGGGAAATACGCTTGATGCCGCCAAACGCCATGAAGGTGATGAAGACAAGCAGAAGAATCGACATGACGTAGTAGAATGTCGACTGCAGCGGAATTTCCTCTCCGCCAACGAGCCCGACGATCGAGCCCAGGGCTGTGATGACGTTCAGGCCCTGCGCCGGAAGGCACATGAGCGCGTAGAAGATATAGAGAGCAGACAGAGCCACGCCTACCCATGCCTTATTTCCGCAAAGGCGCCTTGCATAGAAAGGAAGGCCGCCGACGAAGTTGTCGCCGCGTTTTTCCTTGAAAATCTGTGCGAGCGTGCCTTCAGTGAAGGCTGTCGCCATGCCGAAGAAAGCGGAAATCCACATCCAGAAGAGTGCTCCCGGACCGCCGGCAGCAATCGCGCCCGTGACGCCGATCATGTTGCCCGGGCCGACGCGCATAGCCGTCGAAAGGAGGAAGGCCGCCAGAGGAGAAATACCCGTGTGGATGCTTCTTCTCGTGGCAAGGGTCCGCACGCCCGTCATGAACTGGCGGATCTGTACGAATCCGAGGCGAAGTGTGAAATAAATGCCTGATCCCACCAGTACGATGATGGCCAGGGAGAATGACCCCAAGACAGGGATGTCCTTCCAGAAACCGAACATCTTCGGGAAATCCCAGAAGAAGTCAGAAACCGGAGTGACGAAGCTGAGTACTGCATTCAGAGCTGCAAATAAGTTTTCCAATAGCTTCACCCCTCATTTTTTTATTTACAGGGCTCCAGAAAGCCCTTCAGATTACTGCTGTGCGCCAGCTTCTTTGATAGCCAGAGCAAGCTTGTGAGCGAGGCCGTGCATCTTTTTCTTGGAAACGGAGCATACGGCAAGGCGGATGCCCTTCTTCAGCGGAACCATGAATACATGATCCTTTTCAAGGATGTCGCAGACAGCCTGGGAATTGGTGACAGGAATCGTGATGAAGAAACCGGAGATGTAAGGAACGAACTTCACTCCTTCTTTCCGTGCTTCTTCTACGAAAATAGCGGCTCTTTCCTGGATGAGCTTGTAGTACTTGGCTCTTTCAGCGTCGAGCTGTTTGATCTTTTCCGGATCCTGGCAGATGCGGATCATTGCATGCTGAGCTGCACTGTTGCAGTTGGACCATGTAGCACGGCTGCTGTACTGGTTGATATCGACGTATTCCTTGATGACGTCTTTGTCAGAGGAAATGCCGATCATAGCGCCCATGCGCTGGCCGTACATCGTGAAGCCCTTGGAAAGGGTGTATGCACAAACGACGAGGATGTTCTTCGGGAGTCCGCCGAATACCTTGAAGAATTCACGGCATTCTTCCTTTTCGCCGCTGTAGTCGAGGTATGCAACGTCAGCAATCAGGATGGCATTCTTTGTTTCATCCTTGGTTGCTTCCTTGAGGACATCGACAGCAGACTGCCATTCAGCCACGGACATGCAGTAGCCGGTCGGGTTGTTGGCAATGCCGTTCAGAATGATGACGATATTGTCCTGTTTCTTCAGGATATCTTCTACATTTTCCTTGAAGGAAGCGGCATTGAAATGGCCGTCGCTTGTCAGGAAGGAGAATGTGCGGACCTTGCGGTTGTTGTCGTCGATCAGGCTGTCATAAGCGCCCCAGTGCCAGTCAGTAATGAGCACTTCATCGCCTGGTTCGGAATAATTGTGCACGACATGGTGCAGGACGCCGGTGCCGCCAGGTGTTGCGCAGGCATCGATGTATCCTTCCGGACGGGACTTGCCGAAGCACTGATCGATACAATCCTTCAGGAATTCATCATAGCCCTTGATCGGAGCATATGCGCAGAATTCCGGCGGTGTCAGGTTCTTCAGTTCCTGCTTGACGACATCAAGAACGACGAGGCTTCCGTCTTCATCAAGAATGGATCCTACTGTGGCATTGGTGACGTTTTCCACGCCGATTTCCTTAGCCAGTGCGATCGCTCTGTTGTTAGCAGCAAAAATGTTGTCTTCTGCGCTCTTTCCTTTTGCATGTGGTGCAGCAATACTGTACATACTTACATCCTCCTCCTAAATAGCTGGTTGCCCGGTCAATGCATTTCCCTCATTTTAGCATGAGAAAACTGCCGCTTCAACGAAAACTGCGGATTTTCCCGCCTCCGGACGCAAAAAAGGCCGCGGCAAATATAATGCCGCGGACACCCTTGTCCATTTCTATGAAGTTACTTTTACATTATAAACCATCCGGCAAAAAAAGAAAACGGACTATAAGGCTCCATCGTCTTTTTCGGGAGATTTCTTGCTTTTTCTCAGGAAATCTGTATAATTCTGCTAAAATTTCATGGAACGCCTGTACCATACTTGATATCCATGGTATGATAGAGCCAAAACTATTTACCGGAGGAGTTTAAACATGTCCAAAGATCCGAACTTTACTGAAACGGACCTGTTTTCATTTGAAGCGGGCCCTGCGAAACTGAAAAAGTCCCGCAGCAAGAAGGCGGAAGGCGAATCGCCCAAGCCGCGCAGGACAAAGAAATCCATCCCCGCGCCCGCACCAGAGCCCGAGGAAGAAACAGCAGCGCCTGAAGGAGAAACAAAAGCCTCCTCCCTCTGGGCTGACAAATACTGGGAATTCGACATCACCCACCCGTCAGCCGAGATCAAGGACGCCATGAAATCCTCCATGGTCGAGGAAGGCTTCACGAAACGAGAAGCCAACCGCGTCTTCAAAGGACTCACCTTCAAGGAAAAAGTCTTCAACACGAAGCGCCAGGCGAAAGAATACCTGAAAACCATACCGACCACCTACGCCGTCAAGTACAAGATCGGCATCGAACCATCCCCGCAGATGATTTCCCTCGAAAGAAGGCTGAAGGAAAAGCAGGAACGCCTCGCTTCCTACTCCAAGGAGCAGAACGAGAAGAAATTCAGCGCAGACTTCATCACTTGCCCGCACTGCAAATCCCGCGTGAACACCTCCTTCATCCACCCGCCCGTCTGCCCCGTATGCGGAGAAGACATGCGCTCTGATACAGCCGTGAAAACCATCCACTCCCTCGAAGAAGCCGTCAAGGATCTTTCCAAGAGAAGTGAAGACGCTGCAAGAAAACACAACAGCAAATTCACCGGCGGAGAACGCTGGATCATAAGGACAATCAATCCAGTCAAAGAAGAAGAATAAAAAAGGAAACCGCTGCAGGAGAATGTGCCATCATTCTCCTGCAGCGGTTTTTGAGTGGTGCGCTTTCTTATACACCATACAACCGAGCTGCGATTAGCAAAATGAACCCCTTTCGGCGCATTCGCGCCACTTTCCCCTAACGGGGACAGCTAAACCTCGCTTTGCTCATACGAAAGGATATTTTCACCGGTTTCGCAGCTACCCTCCGCTACTGTGAGAGCGGCTATTATCGCCCGTATTTTTACGTTTTCCCTGCATGATAGGCAGCAGGGCATCCTTTATGGCCACTTATTGCGAATCGGTTGCATAGTTTATAATAATCTTCTTTATTTATTTTTGTAAAAGTACTACAATATAAGTAGATATCAAAATGTTTCTATGAAAGCGAGGTGGGCAAAGATCTCAAAAAGAATAGGATTTTACGAAACAAAATGCCCGCCGGCATGTGGTAAGAAAGACATTTAAATATTCAAAGGATTCATTTGAAAACACTTTTTTCCAGTGCTATAATGTGTAAGCGTGATTATTATTATAAACTAAATATAAAGTTATATATATGTTCAAGAAAATAATCAAGTATTCCCAAATCGGTATATAGTTCAATGAAGCTTTAGCTTTCAATGAAAACCGAGCACAGTATCATGAAAGGAAATGATTGGCTTTGTATCGAAACACGTATACTCTGCAGGACATTGCTGAACTTTCCGGATGCATCAAAGCATTCCAGGAAGCTCACCCAACTCCTGCACCCTATCTTTCCATCTCGATTTTCACACACTGGAATGATCCCGCGCTGATCCAGGCAATGACAGACGGGCTCTCAAAAGCATTTCCAAGAGCTGCTATCGCAGGGCTCACGACCGCAGGCGGCATAGAAGACGGACAAATGAATACGGGAAAGACCATCCTTTCATTCATGGCCTTTGACGAAAGTCCTGTCGAAGTGCTGCACTATAATATGAAGGATCTTCGCGCAGTGGAAATCCTGGAAACCCAGCTCACGGGCAATGTAGAGCCCTTCTTGGACGCTATTTCAGCGCTCCCGCCATCCGTTGCAATCTTCGGCGGCGGCGCAGACACGGATGATCTCAATCAGCCATCCTATATCTTTGATAAAGAAGCCATCATGAATGAAGGATTCGTCATCATGCTCTTCAGAGGCACCGTCAAAGTCCTCACCCGTTCGGTACTCGGCTGGCAGCCGCTGGGCCGTCAGGTCACGATTACCGCCATGGACGGCAATATGGTCATCAAGGAACTCGACCATATTGCCGTCAACTTCTATGAGAAATATCTGAAAATCGACCCTTCCGTCGACTTCGACAAGAAGACACTGAGCTTTTCGCTCGTCGTCGAAAAAGACGGTGTCGAACTCGTCCGCCTTCCGATGAGCTGCCACAAAAACGGCTCCCTCGTATTCAACATCGCCCTCCACGTTGGAGACAAGCTCCGCATGGCATACGGCGACCCGAATGAAATCATCAATGGCAGCCGCAGAGTCTTAGGCCGCATCCGCGACTTCGGACCGCAGGGCATGCTCCTCTTCTCCTGCGTCGTCAGAAGATACTATCTGAAAGACGACGTCAACCAGATCCTGAGCGCCTACGAAAGAATCACGCCTGCTGCCGGTGGTTACACCAGAGGTGAAATCGACCGCATCGAAGGCCACGTTTACACAATGAACATGAACCTTGTTTCCGCTGCCTTCCGTGAAGAAACGAAAGACCATAAGAGAACCATCGCAGACATCACCGGTGACCCGTCGCATATGGAAAACGATTCGGCACTGAACCTCGATGACTCCCTCTCCACCGTTCAGTGCCTTGCCTCCTTCATCACCGTCACATCCAAGGAACTGTCCGACGCCTACCAGAAGCTCGCCTTCGTAGCCGGCCACGACAGCCTGACGGACCTTTTGAACAGAGGCCGCATCGAGTGGGTCCTCCGCCACCTCATAGAAGACACCAACAAGACGCACCACACATTCTCAGCCATCATGATTGATATCGACTCCTTCAAGCATATCAACGACACCTATGGACACAGCGTCGGCGAAGATGTACTCATCCGCCTTGCCGACATCATGAAAAACGGCGTCCGCCCGACCGATTATGCCGGCCGCTGGGGCGGCGACGAATTCGTCATTCTCCTGCCGGACACGGACATCGACCAGTCCGAGAAAGTAGCTGACCGCATGAGAAGAAACTTCGCAGAAGCAGACATCCTGCCAGACGGCAAAGCCGTCACTGCAAGCTTCGGTGTCACCACCTCCTACGAAGGAGAAACACTCGAAAGCTTCTACAGAAGAATGGACAGCGCCCTCTACACCGCAAAAGGTGCAGGGAAGAACCAGGTCATCCTCCTTAGAAGTGAGAAATCTGCAAACAAATAATTGAATAGGAAATAGAAAAGAGCAGCTCTGAAAAGGGCTGCTTTTTTTGCGAGACGCTGAAAACATGCAAAACGAAAAGCTGTCCCTGTTAGGGGACAGTGACGCGCTTGCGCTGAAAGGGGTGCATTTCCTCGAGCGAAGCGAGGTTTGCTTATTTTCCTCAAGGCGTCAGCCTTGGTTTAAGGGTGTAAGAGCTCGCCCCGTAGGGGGAGCTGATGGCCTTTGACCTTGCCCTGGAAGGGATGGTGGCTCGTATACCGATTGACAATGATGGTAAGAGCACAAATGACGCAGAAGTTATTGTACGAGACGGATGAGTTGCATTTCCACGGACGAAGTCCGGTTGTATGGTTTTTAATGGTCATTTCCCAGGCCGCAGGCCGGCTGTATGGTTTTTCATGGTTTCTCTCCGCTTCGGCAGCTCCGCTAAAGTGCCAAGGTACGCTTTCCAGTCAATAGGCTCTTTTCTTATAAAAACCATAAAACCTCGCGTTGCTCGATGAAAAAAAACACACGACCTCGCTGCGCTTCCCCATCAAAAAAAGCTGTGCAAAATGATTTCTCATCTTGCACAGCTCTTTTATTTCACAGCTTTACTCAAGAACTGAAAGGATTACCAGTTTCTGAATTTAGCCGGCGGATCATAGAGTCCGCCAGACCAGTCAACGAGGTCCTTCATGTTCTTAGCAGCCAGCAGATCTCTGGTTGCTTCAGCCGGGTTGACACCGAGGTCTTCCGGAAGTTTTACGATGCCTTCCTTGCGGAGTTTCTTGGTGATTTCCGGATCTTCGAGTTTGCCTACTTCTGTCTTGCCTGCTACAGCGCGGATAGCGTTCATTCTTTCTTCCATGTTGTGGCACTTGTGGAGGTAAGCGATACCTACTTCGGATACGATGTGGGTCAGGTCATCAGAGTAGATCATGATTGGTTCCAGATCCAGGTTTGCGTTCTTCTGCAGAGCTACAGCGTCAAGCTGTTCTACGAAGCCCGGGAAGCCTTTTTCGGAAACGGTGGTGATCATCTGAACAACCAGCTTCTTGCCGCGGTTTCTGTCGCCCATGAGTTCATAGCGGTTAGCTACTTCTTCGCCGGCTTTCTTCCAAGCTTCGGTTACATGACGACGGCCTTTAGCATCGCAGCCCATGTTCGGAGCGCCGCCGAAGCCTGCTACGTTGTTCTTTGTAGCGGTGGAGCTGTTGCCGAAGCGGTCGATCTGCATGGTGGAGCCGATGAACATATCAGCTGCATAGTGGCCAGCTGCCTGTGCGAATGCACGGTTGGAACGCATGGTGCCGTCCGGTCCGATAGCGAAGATGTCGGAACGAGCTTTGATGTATTCTTCCATACCTACTTCGGAACCGAAGGAGTAGATAGCCTGTGCCCAGCCAGTTTCGATAGCCGGAATCAGGGTCGGATGCGGATTCAGTACCCAGTGGGTGCAGATCTTGCCGCGCAGGCCGAGATTTTCAGCGAAGGTCGGGAGAATCAGTTCTACAGCAGCGGTATCGAAGCCTACGCCGTGGTTCAGAACCTTTACGCCGTATTCAGCATAGATGCCTTTGATAGCCATCATAGCTTTGAGGATACGTTCGTTGGTGATCTTTGCCGGGTCGCGGGTGAACAGCGGGTTCAGCATGTAAGGTGTCGGGCTTTCGATGACATAGTCAACCCAGTCAGCCGGGATATCGACTCTTGGCAGTTTGTCAACAATCTTGTTGACCTGGAAAATTACGATGCCCTGGTTGAATTTGGTTGCTTCAACGATAGCTGGTGTATCTTCAGTGGAGAAACCGGTGTAGATGTTGCCTTCAGCATCAGCTGCATCAGCGGTAACGAGGGAAACTCTCGGTACCAGGTCGATGAAGTAGCGGGAGTACATTTCCAGATAAGTATGGATAGCGCCGAGTTCTACGCCGCCGTTCTGTACCATCTGAGCCAGACGTTTGCCCTGGCTTCCTGCATATGCGAAATCAAGTTTGTGAGCGATGCCCTTTTCGAAAACATCGAGATGTTCCGGAATGGACAGGGTGGACTGGATCATATGAAGGTCATGAACCTTGGTCGGATCTACTTCGCAAAGCTGTTTTGCGAGGAAATCAGCCTGTTTCTGGTTATCGCCTTCGATATTGACTTTGTCGCCTGGACGGAGTACTGCTTCGAGGAGTTTTACGGTATCTTCAGCAGCTACGATTTTGCCCTTAGCGTATGCAGAACCATCTTTCAGTCTTGCAGCGGTGTCTTCGCCTCTGGTGTTCCAGTTTTTCGTGCTTGGTTTGATTTCTAACATCTTCTCAATCCTTTCTATACACAATAAACATAAAAACAAATGAATGACAGGTTTTTCATTGCTCTTGCCCCTTATTATTATAGTACAGCTCTTACGCCCGCGTCTGTAAAAGTTACGTCAGCCGGCGCATGAGTTAACCAAAGATCCGGCGCGGGAGCTGCGTCAGACCTCTGTTAAATCACATTGTTGGTTCGGATTAACCGAAGATCATCTGAGTCAGGAAATAGAATACAGATGGGAAGAGCAGGCAGCCGAGGCCGGTGTAGAATGTTGCTGTCATAGCTGCGTATGGAACGAGCTTCGGATCAACAGCAGCCATACCAGCAGCGGTGCCGGAAGTGGTGCCCATGATGCCGCCGAATGCCATAGCAGACTGCGGGTTGTCAAGGCCGAAAATCTTAGCAACGAACGGAGTTACGACCATAACGAGTACGGACTTAACAACGCCAGCTGCGATGGAAATAGCGATAACTTCAGAAGAAGCACCGAGTGCTGCGCCGGTAACAGGTCCTACAACGAATGTTGCAATGCCTGCGCCGATGGTTACCAGATCGATTGGATCAGTGTATCCCAGCGGATAAGCAACAGCGAAGCCTGCGAGCAGGCAGATGAATTCACCGATGAACAGGGACAGAACGCCTCTTACACCGATTTTTTTGATTTCTTCCAGGTCAGCACCGAATGCGGTGGAAACGATGGCGAAATCTCTGAACATAGCGCCGCCTACGAGGCCCATGCCTGCGAAGAGCGGAACGTCAGCGATACCTTTGTGGCCTCCGGTCATTGCACCGCCGATATAAGCGAGAACCAGACCGAAGAAAATAGCGATAGCACTGCCGTGGATACGGCCATGAGTCAACTTCCCAATTTTGTAAGCGAAATACATGATGATACCAAGAAGCATAAACGAGAAGACCATGCCGTTTGAATTGAACAGTTTTGTTGCAATAGCTACAATATCCATGTTGTTACCTCCTTTTCTTTTCTAGAATTATTTCTTGTCTTCCGGTTTTGCTGCAGATACTTCTGCGGATGGCTGTTTCTTAGCCAGTACCGGAATCAGGAGGAAACCAACTGCTACTGCCAGAGCGCCGCCTGCGAGTGCGACTACGCCGCCGCTCAGTGCAGCTGCTACGTTCTGGATGGAGCTCATTGCTACGACGATCGGAATGTACATAGCGGACCAGAATTTGATACCCTGTTCTTCTGGTTCCTTCATGAGACCTTTCTTCTGTGCCCAGGTGGAGATGATGATCAGGAACAACATAGCGAAACCTACGCCGCCGATGTTAGCCTTGACCCCCAGAACAACGCCCAGCATGTCGCCGATCAGGTTGCCGACCATGAAGCAGCCTGCCAGAAGAGCAACACCATAAATAATCATGAAAATCCCTTCCTTTCTTTACTCGTACAGTTTTCTGTACATGAATTTACTCTATAACAGCCTTCTCTTCCCAGAAGGCTACGAGCCAGAATCAATTCACCCCTTTCGGGAAATCCGCCTCTCGCGCACCACCCGAAAGATTTGGTATAATGGTAGTAATATATGCGCATAAGACACAGATATTCCATTGAATTTCATCGGTTACAGTATATAGGAAATGTAAAGTCACTTCTCTATTTTTGCGATAAGATGCAAGTACAAAAGGGTAAGATGCAAGACGGGTAAGATGCAGATATTCGTGGTTGAGATGCAATTATCCGTTAATTACATCATAGATAAAACACTTATAGAAAAATCTGCATTGACCGGAACTTCTTGAGAAAGTGGTTATTAATCCCATTTTGTAATACATGCTGAATAATCTATGATTCTTTGCACATACATAAGGTATTAATTATAATATACTTATTCCCGGAGGCGGCCTTCATCGCACTTTTCGGGCAAAATACACCGCTTACTTGATTTAGCATTTTGAGGTGACAACATGGAACCTAATTGGATCATAGGGATCCAGCATGTCTGGTTTGGCATATCCTTATTCCTTCTGCTCCTTCTCCTCATCTGCCGCACCTCCTTCTTCAGGCAGGCCATCACGGCAAAGGAATTCACAAGGCAGCAAATAGGAATTTTCATCATACTATTCTCTGTCATAGGACTCTGCGGGACGTACTGGAACGTCAGAGCCGGAGGCGGGATCATCAATTTCAGAGCCGTCGGGATCATCCTCGGTGGCTTCGTCGGAGGACCGATCGTAGGGACGGCCGTCGGCACCATCGTCGGCATCCACCGCGCCTTCTTCATCAATACGGATTCCTCCTTCATCCACGGCGGACTCTCCATCATCCAGGGCATCGCGGCAGGATTCCTCTCCTACCGTCTGAAGCATCACTACCACAATCTCTGGTTCTGGTCCTTCCTCTATGCGTTCATCCTTGAATTCCTCTTCTGGATTTTCTTCGCCTTCCTCACCTGGCCGACGACCACGACATATCCGGTGAACTTCTTCCACCTGTCGCTTCCGGTTATCGCGACAAACACGATTGCCGTCAGCATCTTCTACCTGGCCATGGAATTCTTCATCCACCAGAGAGACTCCGAAAAGACACAGACGACAAAGAGCACCTTCAATGCCGTCATCACACTTTTCTCGACACTTCACGACGGATTCAAATCCCTCTCCGTCGCGCGCGTCACGGAAATCATGACGACATCGCTCCCCAGCCTCATCTGGGCCGCCATCTTATATAATGATCAGATTTATACAAGAACCAATTATAAAGACGACGCCGACAAGAACCAGGGCGATGCGGAAATCGCGATACTGAAACTGCAGCACTCGCTTCCTGACCTCCCTCACCTCATCACCCTTCCCGTCAAGTACAAGGGCAAAGTCGTCGGCTCCATCTTCGCCGCCAAATCCAAAGGAGACACCTTCACCAATACAGGCACCGAATTTCTTCACGGCATCTGCCACATCCTCGAATCCATCTACGAGTCCGAGAAACTGAAGGAAGAGGAAAACCTGCTGGCCGAAGCGGAAATCCGGGCCCTCCAAGCGCAGATCAATCCGCATTTCCTCTACAACACACTAAACACCATTTCCTACTACGTCCGAAGCGATCCGGAAACAGCCAGACGCCTCATCCAGTACCTGTCCGACTACTTCCGCCACAGCCTCAACAACCCGTCCAAGCTCATCCCCCTTTCTGAAGAGCTTCACGTCATCGAGTGCTACACGGAACTCGAAAGAGCCCGCTTCGGCGACCGTCTCCAGATCGAATACGACTTCCCGAAAGACAAGCTCGACGACATCATGGTCCCGCCCCTTCTCCTTCAGCCCCTCGTAGAAAACGCCGTCATCCACGGCATCTTCAAACGTCCTGAAGGCGGGCAGATCAAAGCAGGCCTCATCGAGCATGACGACCACTACAAGATCTACGTCTACGACACCGGCGTCGGCATCGCAAGAGCCAAGAGAAAGAGACTCCTCCGCGATCACAAACGCCGCAACCACATAGGACTCATCAACGTCCACCAGCGCCTCATCTCCCTCTTCGGAGAACGAAGCGGCCTCCACATCATCAGCCGCGAAGGAAGAGGCACCCTCGTCTTCACGAACATTCCGAAAGTCACCGCTGAAGAAGAAAAAGCAGCCGAACAGGCCGAAGCTGAAGAAAATGCAGCCATGAACCTTTCACCAAATCCCACAGTCTGAAACAAAAAAAGGAGCCTTTGAACCATGCAAGACATACGCGTCCTGGTAGCCGATGACGAAATCCCTGCCAGAGGAGAACTGAAATACGAACTCGCGACCATTCCCGGCGTCCAGATCGTCGGAGAATGCAAGAACGGAAAAGAAGTCCTCGACTTCCTGAACGTCCACCCGAACGTAGACATCCTCTTCCTTGACATCGAAATGCCCTTCATGAACGGCCTCGAATGCGCCAAGGAAATCCAGAGAAGAGACTATCCCGTCAAAATCGTCTTCGCCACAGGCTACAGCCAGTTCGCCGTCCAGGCCTTCGATCTCGAAGCCTTCGACTACATCCTGAAACCCTACGATGAAAAACGCATCCAGAGAACCATCAAAAGATACGCAGACAGCCTCGAACTCCGCGAAAACCACCGCTCCCCGGGAGAAATCATCAACACCTCCCAGCGCATCTCCCTTCAGACCAAGGACAAGACAGTCATGATCTCCCCCGCACAGGAAATCATCATCATCTCCACAGAAAAATCCGACCGCTCCCTCTTCTACACCACCAGCGGCATCATAGAATCCAGGATGGCCCTAAGAGACGCCGAACAGCTCCTCGCGCCCCACGGCTTCTTCCGTACCCACAAAGGCTACATCGTAAACCTTGCCATGATCCAGGAACTAGAAAGCCAGGACAACGGCACCCTCCTCCTCACCATGAACTACTTCCCCAAGGAAAAAGTTCCGGTATCCAGACACTACATCAAAGACTTCAAAAACACGCTGCATATATCTTAAAAAAATACAGAAAAGGAAACCCCTCCGGCCGAAAGCCGGAGGGGTTTTTGGATTAGGAAATGTATTGCTTCTGACACGCCTTTTCTTGTATAAATAAGAAAGAATATTCACGGAAATTTGGCAGGAAAGGAGCTTCTCATGAAAGAACACATGCCGCTAAGCAATCAAATGAAAGACCGTTCGAGAGCACTTAGAAACAACATGACAAGGCAGGAGTCCAAGCTGTGGTATGAATTCCTGAAATTCTATCGTCCACACTTCAGAAGGCAATACATAATCGGGCAATTTATCGCTGACTTCTACTGTCCAAAAGCGAAACTCATCATCGAACTCGACGGATCCCAGCACTACTCAGATTTCGGACTGAAATACGACCAGTGGCGCACCAAAAAACTGAAAATCCAAAACAACTGCGTCCTGCGTTATACCAATTGGGATTTGGTTAAATACTTTGACTCCGTATGCGACCAAATCGACTACATTACCATTGAACGTCTGAAAGAACTAGGCCACGAAGACCTCGTTCCGAAGGAAATATGAAAACAAGGGAAACTGCATCTCTTTTAAAAACCATAAAACCAGCCTGCGGCTGAGAAACTGCACCTCCTCAGTCGACTCCGTCGCCAGCTCCCCCGTGGGGAAGCCTAAAGCATGACAATCCCGATGTACCAGTTGAGCATCAAATGAGAATATCGGCAAGCGGGCCAACCGAAAGTTGCCCACACAGCGGGAGGCCGCACCGTTAGACGACGAAAGCTGAAGTTCCACGCGGCAAGGCCGCGGTTGTATGGTTTTGAAGGGAACATCCTCGCAAAATATGGGAATACCGGCAAGCGGACTAGCCAAAAGCTGCCTCCACGGAGGAAGTGGCGCCGTTAGGCGACGAAAGAGGTGAAGTTTCCTCGCGGCCTTGCCGCGGTTGTACGGTTTTGTGGGAAGGATTCCCACACGAAAAGGAGGGCCTCGATGGCTCTCCTTTTCGTATTTCGTATTTCTTATTTCTTATTCCTTATTCTTCCCTATTTCATTCCCCCAGTACTGCTTCAACGGCTTCCTTGCAGAGTGCGACGCCTTTGTCAAGGTCTTCTCTGGAGATGTTGAGCGGCGGGTTGAAGTAGATGACGTCACCCATCGGACGGAGGACGAGGCCTTTGGCCATGGCTTTACGGAAGACATGCCAGCCGATTCTCTTTTCAGCCGGGAAGGCTTTCTTTGTGGCCGGGTCTTCTACGAGTTCGATGGCGTTGATGAGGCCGATGTGGCGGATTTCGCCTACGTTCTTATGATGGCCGAGGGCTTTCATGAGTTCTTGGTGGAGGTACTTGCCGTCTTCGTTGACTTTGTTTAGGATGTGATCGCGTTTCATGATTTTCAGGACTTCGAGGGCGATGGCGCAGCCCATCGGGTTGCCTGCGTAGGTGTGGCTGTGGACGAAGGCTTTGTGAGTGCCGTAGTCGTCGTAGAAGGCGTCATAGACTTTGTCGGTGGTGACGGTGATGGACATCGGCATGTAGCCTGCAGTGAGGCCTTTGGATGTACAGAGGATGTCCGGGCTGACGCCTGCGTGTTCGATGGCAAAGAGTTTGCCTGTGCGGCCAAATCCGGCTGCGATTTCGTCGTCGATGAGGAGCACGCCGTACTTGTCACAGAGTGCACGGAGTTTTGTCAGGTAGGCCGGCGGGTACATTCTCATGCCGGCAGCGCCCTGGAGGACTGGCTCTACGATGCAGGCTGCGGTTTCCTTGCCGAATTTCTCGAAGGCTTCTTCTGCGCTTTCGAAGCATTCGATATTACATGTCTCTCTTGTCTTGCCGTACGGGCAGCGGTAGCAGTCAAGGCCTTTGAAATGGATATTGTCCATGAGGAGCGGATGGAAAATGCCTGCGTAGTCGTCCATGGAGCCGACGGAAAGGGCGCCGATGGTTTCACCGTGGTAGGAGGAATCCAGGCACATGAATTTCTGTCTTTCCGGATGGCCGGTCTGGTTGTGGTACTGGTATGCCATCTTCATCGCCGCTTCGACAGCAGAGGAACCATTGTCGTGATAGGTGAATTTTGTGAGTCCCTTCGGCAGGAGCTCAGCAAGTTCGCGGGAGAGCTCGATAGCCGGCTTGTGGGAGAAGTTCGTGAAGATGACGTGTTCGAGTGTGTTGATCTGACGCTTCAGCGCTTCGTTGATTTCCGGATTGCAGTGGCCGAGGAGGTTGCACCACCAGGAGGAAATGATGTCGAGGTAAGGCTTGTCTTCGGTGTCATAGAGGTAGACGCCCTTGGCATGGTCGATGACGACCGGAGGAAATACTTCGTTGTCTTTCATCTGCATGGCGGGATGCCAGATATATTTTTTGTCTTCTGCCTGCCAGTCAATTTTTTTAGTCATTGGATTCTCCTTTTCCTTTTCATAAGCGGTGTACGGCCGCCGGAATATTTACGCTTCGTCGAAGCAGTCTGCCAGTACTTTCGGATCGCAGGTGAGGATCTCGTCCCCTCTCTTGACCTTGGCAATGACAGGAACGCCGGACATTTCTTCAATCATCTTGATATTGTCCTCTTCCATCACGCCGCCCTTCCAGTTATTGAGGATGACGCCCTTCACCGGGATGCCGCGCGCTCTGGTGTATTCGATCGTCGTGACGACATGGTTGATCGTGCCAAGGCCGGCGTCTGCAATGACGAGGACCGGAAGCTTCAGCATCCTGATGATGTCTGTCAGGTCGATCTTTGCTTTTTCATCGCGGCGGATCGGGCATGCAATGCCGCCGGATCCTTCCATGACGACGTAGGGAAATTTCTCCGTCACGCGTTTCCATGCTTTCTCGACGACAGGAAGCTCGACCGGATTTCCTTCCATCTGTGCTGCCAGATGCGGAGAAACGGCATGCTGGTAGAGATAGGAAAGAATCATGTCCTCCGGTTCATTGATGTCCGCGAACTTGTTGACGAAGCCCGCATCCGACGCAGCGACCGTGGGTGCTCCGCTGATGGCCGCCTTGTAGTAGCCTGCGTCATAGCCCGACTTTCTCAGCGTCTTGACGATCAGCGCCGTCACATACGTCTTGCCGATATCCGTGTCCGTTCCTGTAATAAAAAGTCCTTTGCTCATTTCATGCTCCTTCTTTCGTTGAAATTACCGGATGAAATCCCCGGCTGCTCTTTCGAGACGCCTTGCCATGACAGCCGCCAGAAGGCAGAGACAAATGTCCCCCGGCACCGCCAGAATGAAGCAATACAGCACGACCGGCCAGATGCCGATCGGTGTTCCAAGGTAGAAATTATTGATGATGTAGACATACACCATGCCGAAAAGATAGACGACCAGAAGCCCGGAAAGGTTTGCCAGAAGAATCTGTCCAAACGATTTCCCGCCCGTGATCTCGCGGATCCTGCCCGTCACCCAGGCGCCCGCGATGAATCCGATGAGGTAGCCGAACGTTGGCTGGAAGATGTAAGAAGGACCGCCTCCTTCCGTGAAGACCGGCACGCCTGAAAGGCCCAGAAGGACGTACAGCCCGACGGAAAGCGCGCCTCTCCTGCTCCCCAGGATCAGCCCTGCCAGCGTCGTGAAGAGAAGCTGCAGCGTGAAGGGACAAACCGGAACCGGTATGCGGATGAATGCGCCGATTGCCGTCAGCGCCGTGAACAGGCCGAAGAGCACGATTTCCTTCGTCCTGCCCTGTTCTGCTGTCATGTTCTTTACCATCCTGCCTCCAATTGTTCTTCGTCTAAAATAAATCGGTTAACAACATATTTATGATATAACAACTGTATTCCCGTTTCAACGTTTACAATTCATTTTTAGCAATAGAAAATTGGGCTGTGACAAAATCCGTTAAAACTCTGCTTTCCCTTTTCTCGAGCGAAGCGAGGTTTGAGGGTGTTAACCTTGCTCCGAAAGGAGAAGTCCTGCTACCAAAAAGCAAGTGCCAATTTCATTTTTTTTGCAACTTTTTTCTAAATCCGGCGTTTTCTCTTTGTCTACTTAATTTTGGGCAGCACAAAAAGACCGATCTTTCCCTCGGTTTTTTCGCGCTTTTCTTTAGTTAAATCTTGCTAGTTCATTGAGCTTAGGCGGTGGCTTTAGTTTTAGCTTTGGTTTTGGATTTGGTTTTAGCCTTGGCTCTTTCTGCAAGCGCCATATTATCGTATAACTCTTTTATTCGTGCATATACTATCCGTAAGAATTTGTTCAATGCTGCGATCTTTGCTACTTTTCGGGGCTTTCCCTCGGCTTCTTTCTTGAGCATATAATCATAAAATTCAGGATTTTTTCTGACCTTTTCCCATGTTCTCTTCTGAGCTCTTAAAGCCATCATTATTTCGTAAC
>OLQC01000532.1_pt1 | contig 38831 bp, 38 predicted proteins | sample 1672471 | NCBI WGS metagenome assembly OLQC01 (sample SAMEA3136689, study PRJEB25190) | human gut metagenome | biome: human gut; feature: human-associated habitat; material: faeces | place: Austria | collected 2013 | reverse complement strand
AAACTGCATCCTGGAGCTGAAAATCCGAGCCACAGGTGAAGATGATCCAATGAAACAGGAGTGGGTACAGCTCCCGGCAAGCCGGATGAAGCTGGAACACGCGATGCTTCGCGTCGGGATCGCCTCCTGCGGCGAAATGCAGATGCTGGTCGCAGATAGCCGATTTCCGGACGAGGTCGACTGCACATTGAATGTTGAACACGGGTCGCTCTTTGAACTGAACCGGCTATGTCAGATAGGCTGGTTTGATACGCTAAGTGAGATGACAGTGTCACGAAGATCATATCTCTCAGTATCGCGTTTATCAAGCTTTGGATTGTCTATGTGGTAATTCATGTATTCCTGCACATACAGTTTGTTGTCTCCATTCCAGTCCGTACCATAGGAAGTCCAATCGGGATTAGAGCTCTTCCCGGCAACCCATAGCTCGTCTTTGTCTGTTCGGAAATTGTTCAACTCAATGCTAAGACTATCTGTATCTTGTTCTACAACTAAGTATGTATGCGGTGTGAGCGTGAAATTCATCGAAGATGCAAAAGCGGCAGTTGCGGGAATAATACCAGCCGTTTGATTTGTATTGTCGTTAAAAGAACTATTCATGACCAACCAACGTTCATTCCCGCCAAGCAACGTCTCTACAAATGCATCGCCTGTTGACACTTCTGGATACAATGGGTTCAGCTTCCCCTGCTTATAGGCATCTGTCTTCCCGTTGAAGTCACTCACGTACAATTTGTTGTTCCAAATGTGAGCAGGAACATCACTTTCTTGAACACGATTAGTGAAAAGCGGCAAAACACGGTAGCGGCCACTATACTGTAGAATATTCGTATCCGAAGTATTTCCATATAGGCCTGCTGCATAATTCTGCGGTAAGTACGTTTTATTGCTAGTGAAGATTCCCGCTTTGATTTCGGCAGCTACAGCGTCTCTCGACGCTGCTGGCTTTTCAGTGATATAGCGAAAAGCTGGCAGGATAGATTCTTTAAGGGCCCACGACGCTTTATCATTTACGCCCGTGCAATAGAATGGATGTTCTGCATTGAATACCACAGCGCCATTTGCATAGCATTGCAGCATATTCATTGCAAATAATGTTTCTGGGAAAGTATAAACGCGTCGAACATCTTCATACGTCACTTTATTTGTACCGCTGAAGATCCTATGATATCAGCACCGCTACGGCGTGTTTGTCCGTCTCGTTCTTTTTACCGGCCTGCGGCTTGGGGAATTGCTTGGCCTGCGCTGGGAGGATATTGATTTCCGCGCCGGTATTCTGCATGTCCGCCGGACGCTGAACCGGCTGAACAAAATGAAGCGGCCATTGCAGCCCGGAGAGCCCACGACGGAAATTGTGATCCAGACACCGAAAAGTCAAAATTCCATTCGTGCGATCCCGCTTCTGCCTGCCGTTCTTCAGGAGCTGCAGGGCTGGCAGTATGTCCAGCAGAAGGATGCAGAGCTTGCCGGAGATCAGTACAATGCAAGCGGCTACATTGTGACAAATCCGCTTGGCGGAATGATCGAACCGCGTACATTCAAGGATTATTACCATCAGATCCTGCAGGCGAGCGGACTTTGCCACTTCACCTTCCATGCGCTTCGTCACAGATTCGCCTCCAGAGCGATGGAACAGGGTATGGATCCAAAAACATTGTCTGAAATCATGGGTCACTACTCCGTATCCTTCACGCTGGACACCTATGCACATGTACTGGATGGGCACAAACAGGAAGCTGTAGCCCTTCTCGGCGATCTTTTTACCGCGCAGCCGCAGAGCGCAGTGTATCCGTTGGTCGTTACAACGGAGGACAACGGCTTGCTCCTGTTTGACCTGATCGATTTCCCAGACATAGACGCAGAAGCGTCCAACATGGCCGAGGGAATTGCCAGCATCAAAGAGCAGGCACAGGAAGCCATGCTGACGCTCCCGGTCCCGCCGGTCCCTATACCTGTCGAGCATATTCAGTTAACTGCAAATCAGTTTATCGTACAGATCGACATATAACAAACGACCCCTGCTGCAGAATTTCTGCAGCAGGGCAACTTGTCAAAGAACCCTCTGCTTTCAGGAAACGAAAGCGGGGGTTCTTTTGTAATTTGGAGAAAAATAAGCGAAAACGAAAGTACAAATGGAGTTTTTCCAACTCCATACCGCCAGTTTTTTGAGATTCATGGCAGCAAATTTAAGCCTGACCCATCGTGTGACAGCGGCCAGGCCTCGGTGGTGTGTATAACGCATCGCGTGTCTTTCCTTCGCGTCCACAAAGACCCGTTCGATCGTTTCCTTGCGCTGTGCGTAAATTTCTTTCGCACGATCCGTTTTTCGTATCTGCTCCACTAGATCCAGATACTCCTGCCAGATGTGCGTCATATGGACTTTCTGCCCCTTTTCATTTGCACCGCATTTCGCTTTGCACGGTCAGCTTCTGCACTGCTCCGGCGTGCTTCGGTAGGTCCGCTTTCCATCCCGGTCCGTCGTAGTGTGCCGCAGGATCCCGCCCCGTGGGCAGGTATAGGTGTCATTCGCCGGATCGTAGGTATATTCCCAAGGCTTGTATCTGTCCTGCCGACCGGTGTATCTTGTATACGGAAGCACCGGGACGCTCCCGTCCTCTAGCGTTTTCTTTGCAATCCACGGGGTCTTGTAGCCCGCGTCCATTGTGACGAACTTTACTTCATTGAATTTCCTTGTGACTTCATCATACACAGCATCCCATGCCACGCTGTCGTGGACGTTTCCTGCCGTTACCTCCACACCGAGAACAAACCAGCTTTTGTCGCAGACTGTATGTGCCTCATACGCAAACTGCCGTTCATGCTCTCCTTTTACGAACATTCCGCAGTCCGGATCTGTTGTGGAGACCGTCTTTTCTGCCGTTTCTCCGCCGCCGGGATTCTGCGGATTGTTGTTGTCATCGTCCTCGATCGGCTTCTTCCCCAGCTTTTCGCGCTCTGCATTGACCTCCCGGCGAAGCTCACCGGAGTAGATCTTCGCTGCCTTTCTGACCTGCTCCTTCTGGAACTTCTTCTTATTGGCACTGGCCTTGATGTGCGTACCGTCGATGAAGACCATGCTCGGATCGACCATCCGGTTATTGAGCGCCTTGTTGAGAATATGTTCAAAAATTTCGCTGATCACTTCATCCGGGAAGCGCTTGCAGAAGGCGTAGCTCACCGTTGCGAAGTGCGGGATCTGCTCCAGCAGCCCATATCCAAGGAACCAGCGGTACGCGACGTTCACCTGTATTTCCCGGTACGTCTGCCGCAGCGACGCGATCCCGAACAGGTGCTGGATCAGCACCATCTTGATCAGTACCACCGGGTCGATCCCCGGACGGCCGTTGTCATGGCAGTAATATGGCGACAGCAACGCATACAGCCACTCGTAATCCATGACCCTTTCGATCTTCCGCAGCAGATGATCCTCCGGTACCAGCGCCTCCAGATCCACGATCACCGGCTCACGCCGTGCATCTTTCCTTCGTTCTTCCATTTCCGCACCTCGCTTTTTTCTCTATTATACCAGATTTCAAGACGCTTTTGCGGGGTTTTTTGACAGACTGACGCCGGACGCATGAAATTCATGCGTCCGGCGTTTTTCTGGTTCTTCAGCGCATCATCGTCTCCAGCAGCGAATAGGCAAACATCCATGCCATCTCCCGGCTGGGATGGTTGATGCCGTTGGCGAGCAGCGCCGTGGTATCCACGCCGTTTTGGCTGAGCAGCTTCCATTTGGCATAGCAGTCGCACACCGCAGCGCCCTGCCGTGTGCAGACCTCTCTGGCCGCGTCCAGATAGCGTTCGAGCCTGCCGTCCAGCTGGATCTTCAGCGTATCCTCCGCCACGGCGCGGATCTCCGGTACCGTCAGCTTCTCGCTCAGACGCGTGTTCATCATGTTCGGCGTCATGAAAATGATCTCCGAGCCTGCCTCCTTCAGTTTTGTAAAAATTCCGTCCAGCGCCGATGCGTATTCCTCCTGCGTCTCATCGCCGCGGCACGCATCATTCAGCCCAAAGCACACCACCGTCAGATCGGGATGATATGCCAGAACGTCGCGTTCCAGCCGCTGCAGTCCCGACGGCGCGTTGTCGCCGCTGATGCCAGCGTTGATAAACTGGACCGGCACGCCCGGATACAGCAGCGCAAACAGCTTCCGCACATCGGCGGCATAGCCGCTCTCCGGCTCAAACACGGTCTGCACCGCGCCCTCGCTCGTCAGATATACCTCAAAGCAGCCCTGCGTTACGCTGTCGCCGAGAAACGCGATGGCGACCGGCGGCGCAAAGAGATCTGCCTGCTTGGCCCGGATTTTTTTCAGGATGTTCATCTGTGTTCGTCTCCTTCTGATCCTGCCGTCCGTCCTTTGCCCCCAGGGGATCCGGACGGACGGCTTTCTCTATTTCAGATGCCGCTTTCGGTACTCCTTCGCGTAAAGCCGGTCACCTTTTTGAACGTTTTGAAGAAATACTTCTCGTCCTGATAGCCCACGTGCTCGGCTATCTCATACGTTTTAAACTTGCCGCGCTCCAAAAGCACCTTTGCCGTTTCCACGCGCATGGACGTCAGATACGAGACAAACGGCTTTCCGAAAATGCGCTTAAACAGGTCGCTCGTATAGCTGGGGTTAAAATGCAGAAAGTCCGCCAGCTGCTCCAGCGAGATATCCTCGCGATAATGCTCACGCAAGTACTTGTCGATCACCTCGCGCAGATTTTCCTCGGGACTTGCGCTCGTGCTTTTCTTCTGCAGCTCCAAAATGCCCGTGCCGCACAGCAGAAGCTGTTCCAGCACCTGCTCCGCCGTCAGAAGGCGCGTCAGCGCGTCATGCGCCGCGGCGGCCTGCGGGCAGCCGTCCCACGGCAGCTTCAGCGCCGCCATCTGTCGGTTCATCTGCTCCCACGCCGCGCGCTTGAGGCAGCGCGGGTTCCCCTCCGGATACGCCTTCAGAAGGTCCTGCCAATAGTCGCGCAGGAGCGCGGTCAGGTAGTCCTTCTTTCCGAGCAGGATCGCCGTTGTGATCCGTTCGGCGTAGGCGCGGTTAAACTGCTCCGCCTCCTTTTGCTCCGGCCGGTCGTCAAAGGCCGCGCCCTCGCGGAGCGCGCCGTCATAGAAATAGCTCTGTATCGCGTCGTCCGCACGCCGGAGCGCCTGGCACAGGCGATGCATGCCCTGCACGCCGTCCGCCTTTGCCGAAAGCTCCTGCGCGTAAAGAAGATAGCCTCCCGCGCCCCAGATCTCGTCCGCCGCGCGCCGGACGGAGCCGGCGGCGCTTTTTTCTTCCAATATCGTCAGCCGGCCATCCGCGTCCAGCTGCTGCGCATACGGCGCGCGTTCCGTCAGCCGGACGCGCCACTGCGTCTCGCAGATCTCCCGCTCGCCCGGGACGGCCAGCATGAACAGCGTACACTCCGCTGCGCCGGATAAAAACTGCTGTTCGTCCTCGCCGCCGCTTCCGGTGCGCTGCGCATCCTGCCGCACCCCCGGCGCAATGCTTTCCAGGCAGCGCCGAAGCAGGCGGCTGCGGCTCTGCGTCTTGTCGCGCAGCGAACGCATCTGCCGCCGCTGCATCACATCAGAGATCGCGCGCTCCAGCTTTTCCTCGTCAATGGGCTTGAGCAGATATTCCTCCACGCCGTAGTGGATGGCTTTCTGCGCATAGGAAAAATTGTCAAAACCGCTGTAGATGATCACCGGCAGCTCCGGCTGCGTCTCGCGCAGCTTTGCAAGCAAATCGAGTCCGTCCTTGCGCGGCATACAGATATCCGTGATCAAAAGATCCGGCTTTTTCTTGCAGCAGAGCCGGTAGGCATCGTCGCCGTCCAGCGCCTCGCCCACGATCTCGATGGGAAAGCGGACGGATCGCAGCGCGCTTTTCAGCACGACCAGCACGAATTTTTCGTCGTCTGCAATGACAACTCTCATGAGTCCGCATCCTCCTGTTCCGCTTTTTTCATCCGCAGCCGCAGCGCGCTGTCAGCCCCCGGCTTCTGCATCACGGCCGGGAATTCGATCTCTGCCGTGGTTCCGACGCCGACCTCGCTGAAGATCCTGACGCCGTATTTGTCGCCGTAATTCAGCTTCAGACGGCTGTTGACGTTATAGATCCCGATGCTGACACGGCCGTTTCGCGGCTGGCCGGGCTGGAACGGCTCTTTGAGATCCGCGTTGATCTTTTCCAGCGCGTCCGCAGCGATGCCGCAGCCGTTGTCGACGATCCGGAGCCGTGCCGCGCCGTCCTGTACCTGCCCGCTGATGCAGATCTCGCAGTCCGCCCTCTTTTCCGTAAAGCCGTGCAGCACTGCGTTTTCCACGATCGGCTGAAGCGTAAACTTCGGCATGGACAGCGCGCGCATCTGCTCCGGGATCTCCATTGTCAACCGGATCTTGTCGTCAAAGCGATAGTCCATGATCCGGATGTAATTTGTCACGTGCTGAAGCTCCATCTGAAGCGACGTGCTGCCGTCCGCGCCGTACATATTGTAGCGCATGAACTCGGAGATATTCTTGACGATGTCGGCCACCTTTTCGTTATGCTCCGACAGCGCGATGCCGCGCATCGTCTCAAACGTGTTATAAAGAAAATGCGGGTTGATCTGCTGCTGCAGCACCTCAAGCTGCGCCTCTTTCTGCATCAGCTGCGCAGAATAGACCTTCTGGATCAGCTCTTCAATGCTGCTTGCCATGTCGTTGAAGGTCTGGCCGAGGTAGCGGAACTCGTCGTTTGACTCCGTCTCCACCTTTACGGCGTAGCGTCCCTCCTTCACCTGCTGCATGGCCGAGACCAGCTCGCCGAGCGGCCGGAACGTCCTGTGCGAGAACACGATCAGGAAGCACACCGCCGCAAGCAGCACGCACAGCACCAGCACTGTCATGATCGACTGGAGCTGCGCCATGTCACGCATCAGATACTTCATCTCGCACACATAGTCATATCGCCAGCCGGTCTTCGCTGAGACGCACGTAATGCGGATGATCTCCTCGCCGTCCGCCGTAAACACCCGCGTCTGCGTCGTTCCTGCGGGCGGGATCTCGTCCGCGCCCATATCACGGTAGGGATCGTCCGACTGGGTGGCGTAGATCCGGTTGCCCTGCTCGTCGCCGATGAAGATCGCGCCCTGCTGCAGATTGCTCTTGCCGTTGCCGCCATAGATCGTCTCAGCCAGAATGCTGTAGGGGATCTCAACAAGCGCCACGCCGTAGCTCTGCCGGTCATAGATGTTCACAATGCTGCGCGCAATGCCGATGGTCGTGTTTTCCTCGCCCCCGTGCCGGTCGAGAAAAATCACATACGCCCCCTGACGCGCCAGCGCGTCCTGGTACCAGCTCTCCTGCTCCAGCAGTTCCAGGCCGATGCCCGAGCGGTTTCGCAGGTAAAACTCGTTTCCGTAATTGTCAAAGACGTAAATACTGCGGATGTTGTCGTAAATACTCATGATCGTGACGAAGATGTTCTCCACGTCCTGCCGGTAATTGAGCTTTTCATCCGACGGCGCGCTGTGATATTCCTGCAGGATCTCAGAAAGCTGCGCGTTGACCGAAAGCTGGGCGTTGAGCTGGATCGACGTTTCCAGCTTGTTGTCGATGGCCGACGAAAGCTGCAGCAGATACTGCTCCATATACTCCGAGACCCGGTTCTGGATATTCTGCTTGGCCACGCGATAGGTGATCACGCTCACCGCCATCAGCGACAGCGCAATGAGCGGGATCATCACCAGCAGCAGCTTCTGCTCCAGCGGAAAACGGATTTCACTTTGCTTTCTTTTCAACATGGATCATTCCCTCCGGCGTAGGGACGCTGCCATAGCAGCCGTCCATACGCCGCGCGGCGTCCGCCGTCCGGGCAAAGCCCGGCTTGACCGGCCGCACGCCAAGGCCATAGGCATAGTAGAAGTAGACCGGCATCGCCGACCAGCCGTGGCAGAGGCTGCCTGCCTGGTCGAACGCATCCGCGCCGTCCTCCGTCTCCCAGAACGACGTTGCCCCCGCATAGAGCATTCTGCCCCAGATACGCGCAATATCCGCAAACACCCAGTCGAAATAGTCTTCCTGTCGTGTCAGAAGCGCCTCGTATTTGAACCGGATCATGCTGAGCGTACACGGGACCCAGTCGTTTTTGCCCGCAGCCAGCACCGGCAGGAGCCGCTCGCGCTCCGCCTGCCCGGCAGTGCCCGACAAGACGGCCAGCGCCTGCACAAGCTCGCTCTGCGCGCCGTCTTCCGCATGGAATGCGCCGTCCGTTTCATGCGCAAACGTGCGGTAGCTGCCGCTCTCTGCATCCCAGAACATGGCATGGCACGCCCGGCGCGCCTCCGCGCAGCCGCTGTGCAGCATGGCTGCGTCCCCGCGTTCGCCAAGCTCTTCGGCAAGCTCGGCCGCCGCGTCCAGAAACAGCAGGAAGAACATCTGATACGGCGCGTCAATGCGCGGTGCGAGCAGCTCGCTGCGGTAGATCGGTTCGCCCGACAGCAGGTCGTTCCACTCGTAAAAGCTCCAGTATTTTGTCTCGACCGGCACCGGCAGCAGCCCGTCCCTGCATTCACGCAGGCGGCACTGCGCCGCCAGACGGATGCTTGGCCAGAGCGCACGCACGAGTTCCCGGTCGCCGCTGTAACGCAGATAGTCGCGCACGCCAAGCACCCACATGAACGTGAAATACGGAATGGTGACGACCTCTTTGCCGGGCGTATGCAGCTCCAGAAAGCCGTCTGCCTGCATGCCGCGCGCAAGCATCCGCAGCGACGCCGCCGCAAACGCATATTCGCCGAAGCAGTAATAGCCGCACACCGCCTGATTGAGCGAGTCCATGGCATAAAGCGCCTGTTCGCGCCACGGGCAGTCTTCATAGTGCTCATGCATGCAAAGCCGCAGCGTATGTACCGCCGTGCGATAGATCTGCATATGCAGCCGGTCGCTGCAATAAAATTCGCCGCGCTCCGTTACCGGATAGTCAAGCGGGCGCACGCCCGCGTAAAGGCACTGCGCCGTTCCGCCGTTCAGCGGATGCAGATGCACCTCCAGATATCGCATGCCGATGCGCTGAAAATCGTGGCGGAAGCAGTGCGTTCCCGCGCCGAAGGTCACGGCAGTCTGGAACATGCGGCTTCCGATGTGACTGCGTACACGCAGATCGTCCAGATGCTCGCCCCAGCCAAGCTCCACGCGGCAGCCCGCCGCGGACGAGACCTCGATCTCCAGCAGCCCGCTCGATTCCTCGCCGCAGTCCCAGATCTCATAGCGGTCTGCGCCGGCGTCGAGCTGCACGTTCTTTCCCCGTGCCGACAAAAACGCCGACTCAAACGGTTCCCGGTCGCCCGGCAGCAGATAGCCGTGCGCGCAGACCGCAGCACGTTTGCGCCCGGAGAGCACCTGACGCGCGATCGGGCGCGGCGCATAGCGCCGTCCGTCCGTCGTAAGTTCCGCCGCCGGCGCATAGCGCTGCGGCTCGGCCGTCTGGTCATAGTACCAGACCATGCCGGTCTGGTTTGTCGGGACCTTGCCCGCACGATAGGCCGTATCCGCGCGGCAGAGCGTCTGCGCGCCGCTGGCTACCGCACACGCGCCTTCGCCGCGCATGACGGCGAAGATCACGTATGCGCGCCCCGCCGTGTAGCAGTTGCTGGATACGCCCTGATACCACACCTCGATCTCAAGCGTGTTTTCGCCCCTGACCGCCGCGGCGGAAAGGTCGAACGTCTCATACCAGCTGGTGTCGTCCGTTCCGTCGTAGAACGCGAAGCCGATCCGTTCGCCGTTCAGGCACACCCGCGCGCGGCTGTCGCAGCTGAGCTGCAGGCTGAGCGCACCGTCTCCGTCCCACGTAAATTTCTGCAAAAACTGCACATACCGGTTCGGCTGGCTGCCGTCCGGCAGCCAGACCGGCTTTGCCTCGCGGCAGGGAAATCCATATTCTGTCTGCATTTTCCTGTTCTCCATCGGTCACTCTTCCTTTTTGTAAATCTCCGTCCATGTCTGATCCAGCCTGTCCAGCGCATCGTCAATGCTCCCGCCGGTCGAGATCTCCTCCACGGTCTTCAGGAATACCATCTGCATCCCGCTCGGCCAGTTCACATCCAGGAACGGATAGCTGTCGGTGATGCCCGAGATCAGCGTTTCCAGCACCGGATCACATCCGGCGTCAAACCCGGTTTTTACCGGCAAATTGCCGGTCTCCTGCAAAAACTGACGGTAAACATCGTCGTTTGTCAGGAAGAAATTCAAAAAGTCGATCGCCGTCTCCTTGTGTGCGCTCTGCTCACTCACGGCCAGCATGCCGCCGACCGACGACGGGATCCAGTTGACGCCGTCGCTCGACGCGGGGAGAATGAACAATCCGAAATTGCAGCCGGCATTCATGCTCCGGATCATCGACACACCCCAGGAGCCCATGACCATCATGGCCGCGCGGCCGTCCGCAAACGCGCGCAGCTGCTGGTCGTATGTCGTCTGCAGGAAGTTTTCCGTCACATAGCCGCTGTCGATCAGCGTTTTCAGCATTTCGAACGTCTTTTTCCACTCCGCGCCGTCAAAATGCCGCGTCCCGTCGGCCATTTCGCGGTCAAAGTCCGGGTTTTCCCGGTAGATCGTCGTGGCCGAGAGCGCATACGGGATCAGGCTCTGGATCCATGCGTCCTTATAGCAGACGGAGAGGGGCGTAATGCCCTCGTCCTTCAGCTTCCGGCATACGTCAAGAAACTCCTGCCAGGTGGTGGGCACCGGGAGGTCATACTGCGCAAAAATATCCGCATTGTAAAATGTACAGATATAGGTCAGATCGGTCGGCGCGGCATAGATGCTGCCCGCAAGGCTGCCGGTCTCCGCGTCTGACTCCCGCACATTTTCAAGACACGGCTGTCCGCTCAAGTCGGCAAGGTAGCCCGCCCGCGCCAATGGCAGCGCCTGCGCATAGCCCGGATGCACGCCGATGAGATCGGGGCAGTCCTGCACGGCGATGCGCGCGTCAAGCGTGGAGTTATAGTTTTCCGAGTTTAAAAACTCGCTTTTGATCTTCACGTTGGGATGCGCCTTTTCATACGCGGCGATCACGTGGCCATAGGCCTCCTCCGCCTCGCCCTGATAGTGGAAAAGGTGCAGGACGATCTGTTCCTGCTCCTGCGTCTGCTCCGTGCCGTACTCGGGCGCGGCGGCGCTGCACGCCGCCAGCATCAGAAGCGCGGCGATCACACCGAAAATGGCCAGCCGTTTTTTCATCGTTCATTTCCTTTCCAAATGCGCAAACGGACAGCTGCGGGGCACCGAAAGCTCTACGGCGTCCGCGGCTGTCCGCGCAAATAACGTATATATCCGGCAGAGCTGATCCTGCGCGGCCTTCCTGCGGTATTTTACCACATCGGCCGCCGTCGTGCAACGGCCTTCGCTCAGCCCTTGACCGCACCGCCGGTGATGCCGGCCACGATTTTTTCAGACAAAAGCAGATACAGGATCAGCGTTGGGACCAGAACGATGATGACCCCGGCAAACAGGCCGGCCCAGTCGCCGGTATACTTCATGGAGGTGATCATGTTCTGCAGGCCCATGGAGAGCGTGCGGATCTTGTCGTTGCCGTTGGCAAAGATCAGCGCCATGAAATATTCGTTCCAGATGTTCATGAAATTAAAGATCGTCACGGTGATGATGCCGGGCGAGGCCATCGGGATCATGACCTTCCACATGGCCTTCATCTCGGAGCAGCCGTCGATCATGGCCGCCTCAGCCAGCGCCGTGGGGACGGTGGAGAAAAACGCCGTGAGGAAATACACCGTATACGGCAGGTTCAGCGTCGTGTACAGGATCACAAGCGTGGACAGGTGCCCGACGAGATTCGCCTTGACAAACCAGCAGTAGATCGGGATGACAAGCATGACCTGCGGGATGCTCATGCCGACGACAAAGGCGTTGAACGTCTGCTTTCTGCCGAAGAACGTTTTCTTTGACAGCACATAGGCCGCCGGCGCGGCGATCAGGATGATCAGCACGCACGGGATCCCCGTTGTGATCAGCGAGTTTACAAAATAGTGCGCGACATGGTTGCGCTCCCATACGCCGGTATAGTTTTCAACGTGGACGCCGCTTTGCAGCAGTCCGTTTGAAAAGATCTCCTTTGTGGTGCTGAACGAGGCCAGCACGATCCAGCCGAACGCAAACACAAAGAACGCGACCCAGAGGATCAGCGGAAGATAGCGCAGCAGTCCGACCGCACGCGCGCCGGTAAGCTTCTTTCTGTTTTTCATCAGTATTCCAGCGCCTCCTCCTTGAACACCCGATTCATGATCAGATAGCACGCCAGCACCAGCAGCGCCACCACGACGCCGACCGCCGCGCCCGCGCCGATATCCAGAACGCTGCCGGAGTCGGCTGCGCCGAACACCTTTTCGTACAGGAAATAGACCGGCGTAATGGTCTTTGTGTTGATGCGCGTGGAGAACATCTTCGCCCAGACAAAGAAGTTGACTGCGCCGACTGTCCAGAGCGTGATGCAGGTTCGGATCACATTCCGCAGAAGGGGAAACGTAATTTTCCAGAATTTGATCCAGGAATTCGCGCCGTCAATTTTGGCGCTTTCATAGATATCCTGCGGGATTCCCTCGATGCCGGACAGCAGAATCAGCATGAAATAGCCGACGCTTCCGTAGACATAGGAAATCAGCATCCCCCAGAACAGCCACGACGGCGAAGTCCAGTTGATCTTCGCCAGCGCCGTCCAGCCCAGCGCCGTAAACAGCTGCATGAGCAGGCCGAATTTGTTCTGGAAGATATATTGCAGCCACATGGTAGACAGTGCGACTGCCGAGATGGTATTGGGAAGATAGATCGCCGAGCGCCAGAATTTCTTACCCTTGACGCCGGACGCGAGAATGACGGCAAAGAAAAGTGCAATCCCAAGCGTCAGAATGCCGCCGACCAGCCAGATGACGCCGATATTTTTAAGCGATGCAACGAAAACGCTGTTCTGGAACAGACCGATATAGTTGTCCAGCCCCGCAAACTGCCACTCAGACGTGCTGCTGCTGATCGCGGGCAGCCGATTCAGGCTCATCAGGAGCGTCCGGATGAGCGGATACGCGAACATTACCAAAAAGCAGATAACCGCCGGGCCAATGGACGCCAGAATGAAAAACGTTTGTCTTTTTTTCAATGTGATTTCTCCCTCCGTTCATCGCCGTGCAGGCGATGCTAAGGTTTTTTCGCAGGCGTCTGGACTCGTACCTGCCACAGGCAGGAGGGCTCGCGTCCTCCTGCCTGTCGATTGCGAAACTTACTGGAGCTGGGACTGTACGCCGGAAACGAAGCCCGCGCCGTCAACAGAGCCCGCCAGCAGCTCGGCGAACATACCGTTGACAACGGCGTTCACGTCGGAGTTGCTGCTGTACATGCCGCACCAGGGAATGACGTCGGTGGACTGCGCCTGCAGCTCGCCGGCGCTCTTGAGGTTCTCAGGCAGCTCGAGGCCGTCAACAACAGGCATTGACTGTGCCTTGTCGACCATATCCTGCTGTGTCTGGACAGAGGTGAACTCCTCCAGCAGCGCCAGAGCCTCTTCCGGATGCTCGCAGCCCTTGGTGATGCCGAAGAACTGGCAGCCGGTGGAGTAGGTGGTGTAGGGATACTCGGCGTTGTCGGGAGCCGGGAAGAACATAGCACCCCACTGGAAGTCATCGCCAGTGATGTCATGCACTTCGTTGGGCAGCCAGGAGCCGTTGTAGTACATGGCGGCAGTGCCCATTGCGAATTCGCCGTTCTGCGCGGACGGGAAGACGTTGGAGCCGCAGCTGTCGGAGAAGTAGCCGTTCGCACGCATTGCAGCGAAATCGTCTGCCATCTGGGCGACGGCGGGATCGCTCCAATTTGCGCCGGTGGTGTCGCTGAGCAGCTCAGTGACCCAGTCCGGGCCCTTCATCATGGCGAGATAGGTGCCGTAGAGGCAGGGATAGTAGGCATCGTCGACCGTGATGGGATCATAACCGGCGTCCTTGATTTTCTGGCAGACATCCATGAACTCAGACCAGGTGGTGGGCATGGCGTCGATGCCGGCCTCGGCAAAGATCGCCTTGTTGTAGTAGATGGTGCCGACGAACGGCTGAGAGGGGATGTAGTACCAGGACGTGCCGTCGGAAGCGAAGCTCTTTGCAAACGCTGCCATGCCGGCGGAGATAGCCTTTTCGAAGTCGCTGCCTTCCATGTAGGAGGTCAGATCCATCAGATAGTCCTCGCCAAGCAGGTTCACGATCTGGTCAAAACCGCTGTCGACGATATCGATGGCGTTGCCGGAATCGATGCTCGCTCTCAGGATCTCACGGACATCGCGGCCCGCCCAGTTGACCTCGACGGTGCAGTCGGGATGCGCTTGCTCAAAGCGGGCGATCGCGGCCTTGTAGACCTCGGCCTGCGCCTCGTTCTCCGTCCACTGTGCCCAGTAGTGGATCACGATCTTGTCGCCGTCAGACTCGGCGGGAGTCTCGTCGGCAGTGGTTTCTTCTGCGGGCTTGTCAGCCGTGGCAGTGGTTTCTCCTGCGGGTGTGTCGGCAGCCGGCGTCTCCGCTGTCTTCGCGCAGGCAGCCATGCCGAAAACCATCAGCGCCGCAAGAAGCAATGCAAGCAGTTTTTTCATGTTGATTCCTCCATCAAATTTTTTGCTTTCCGCACGGTCGTCCGGCGGAAGCATCAGAGATTTTCTCTGTTATTCTGATTATATTGCAAAAAGCAGGGAAAAAGCAGGAGAGGAATCTTGTAAAAAAGGTGTCTTTTTTTTGGCTGGCATCTGCGGCTTTTGTGGAAAATATCAAAAAACGGCCCCGCTCAGTGAGCGGGGCCGCTTCAACTTGTATCATGCGAACACTATGGATCAACTTCCAAAATTAGGGCAATACCGCACAAATGCTAGGATGTGCATTGGCCGGGAAGCCATTTTGTAAAAACCAATAGGATTGCCCCATGCTTTGGCTCACGGAGTACACTGATTCAAGTTGCCAGGCAAGGCCTGTCAGTCAGAATCAGATTCGCTAATGCGAACATGATATTGAATTTGGCTCTCTGCTTTTCGAGCCCTCGGTATCGTGTTTTTCGGAAACGCAGCTGTTTCTTGACAACACCGAATACGTGCTCTACTTTCGCACGGACAGAGGACTTTGCGTGTTCTGCTTTCTTTGCGGCATACTGGCCGCTTTTGCTCAGTTTCTTCACTTGGGATGGCCGGCGATTGATTCTGTATTTGATTTTGCGGCCAGCCTTGTTGCGGATGATCGCATCATCATGTTTTCCCGCACCGAGATAACCGCTATCACCGTAAACGACCTCTTCTTCTCCGGTCAGCAGCTTTGATGTTTTTGTGACATCATGGACGTTGGCTGATGTCGCCTCCACGGTATGAACCAGTCCGCTGTCCTTGTCAACACCGATATGTGCCTTATAACCGAAGTACCAGGTATTGCCTTTTTCACCTGATGTGCATCCGGATCCTGCTTCTTCTCACTGTTTTTGGTAGAAGATGGTGCGGAAATGATGGTGGAATCCACTATCGTTCCCTTTTTCAGAATGAGGCCTCGTTCCATAAGTGCGGCAACCACCTGAGAGAACAGCTTTTCCTGCAATCCGTTCTTGATCAGCAGATTGCGAAAACGGCCAAGGGTATCGCCGTCCGGAACCTGATTGCTGGAATCGATGCCGCAGAAATCCGAAAACGAACGGCTGGATCAGGCATAGCCATTCCTTCCACGGGACGATCCGTTCGAGCTGAGTCAGAAACTCTTTTTTCTTTGTCTGGGCTTCGTTTTGCTCTTTCTGTGCGGTATTGCCCTATATTTTTTTCGCAAATCGCTTGCTGCATCTTCAGCCTACGCCGCATTAAAGTAAGGCGCTAGCCGTCCGGGTTGGTTGCCTGCGTCGTAAAATCAATCAGCAGCTCACCGAGCGCAACAACATCATACATACTCATTCCTCCGTGATCGCAATGCTCCATGTGTTTTCGTACTCCGCCCCCGGTGCAAGGTGAATCAGATCGCTCTTGCAGCTCAGTTCCTCCACCACGTCCTGCCGCGATGGAAGCGACGACCACGGCTCAATGCAGACATACGGCGCATCTGTGTGCGGCATATGCCAAATTCCAAGATACGGCATCTGCGGATAGGCCACGGTGACGGCGCGCGGTCGCGCCAGTATTTCCCGTCTCCGTTCCAGAGAAACTGCGTTTCCTGTCTGGAGCGCAGTTCCATCATCTGTGCGCCGAGCGGATCAACACACAGAGTCAGATTTTCGTTTTGCAGCTCGATCATGGCTTAGTCCTTCACTGCCGGATACTCGTTGCAGAGCAGGCGGTACGGCGCTTCATCCTCCTCGATTTTTGGGAAGCGACCCACGGGTGGATTGAAGCAGTTGTCGGTATTATCGTCGTTGCACTGGCTACCCTCGCCGAGCAGGACAGCACCCGTACCAGGTTCGACCTCGAAATCGTGATACATATACTGCTGGATATGGATGCTTTCACCCGGCGTGAGCTTTACCTGCGTCCCGGCAGGAACGGTGTAGGTTCTGCCGTCGCAGTGGACAGTCACGTCGGATTCTTTGCCAATGGACTCGTCGGGCAGGCTGTTGTAGACGCGGATGAGGATATTGCCGCCGCGGTTGATGATGTCCTCGGTCTTGTACCAATGGAAATGATTTGGGGAATATTGTCCCTCTTTCATGTACAGCAGCTTCTCGGCGTAGACCTTTGGATACTTGTCGGCCATTTTGCGGTTGCCGTTGCGGATCGTGATGAGCGACATACCAACCTTGTCGAAATCGCCAAGGCCGTAATCGGTAATGTCCCAGCCGAGCATACAGTCGCGGACTTCATTGTATTCATGCCCCTTGGTTTTCCATTCTTCCGGCGTGAAGTGGCAGAACGGCGGCAGGAAGCAATGCTCGCGTGTGCACATAGCTTCGAGTTCTTTTAAGGCTTTGTTGATTCCAGATCTTTTTAAAACAGTTCCTCCGATATTTGATCAATATTCCTGTCCTATGGCGCTGTATGAAACTGTAGCAATACCATTTGCAATGATTGTTTGCCCAAGTCATATCTGCATCAAAATATGGATGTTGGCTTCATATTTCCTTTTTTGTCAATACAGTATGTACAAAACTGGTATGCGCCAAGTTCGATTTCACATTTTGTATCCCACACCGGCAAAGAAATAGTGGCCTTGACCGGAACACCTTGTGTATTCCACAGCCGTGCTACATAGCCGTCCTTCTGTGCATCGTAATACAACGCTGCAAGCTGTACACTCAATTCCGAGAGCAGAAGCATCGGCTTGGGCTGGACGCCGTCTCCGGACGGAAATGCTGGGATCATAAACGGTTCCTCATTCATGATCTGTGCTTCAAAATCCACTCGTTTGCGGCGCTCCTCGGTGTTGCCGCCGCAGACAGTAAAACGCAGATGATGTTCGCCCTGATCCATGCGCGGAATGAAACGTTCTTCATGCACCAGCTTGCGTTCTCCGATTGGATGTGCGGCATATGCGGAAGCACGTAAGAGTGACAAAAACACTGTGTTTCCAACGCAATGCGAACCGTATGTGCCGGTGTTGCAAATTGTCAGCGCATGCTCTGCGTCAAAACGCCCGCACCATTTCTGGCTGACGCATTCCGTCCCATCCTGTGGTAATTCTCCGCTTCCGAATATCCCTTGTCCAAGATATTGTCCGCTGATCGTAGTGGGGATTTCCAGCTTCAGCATCGTATCCGCTTCATTCCATGATATATCCTGCGTAATTTCAAACGAGGATCCTGTTTTGGGAATGCAGTATGTCTGCACGAGTCTGGACTTCCCCCAAACAAACTCGGCTTCAACCAGCATACGAACCTCGCCGTCTTCCACAATGCGGACAGCTGGAACGATGATTTGCTCTCCGTCGGAATAGCGATGTACATATTCAGGTTTAACGAGAGTAAATGCACCGATCCTTTGCGGGAAATTATTTTTCTCCATGTACCACGGATCCGGGCTGTCCTGATATAATGCCGGTGCAAATGCACCATGGGAAATATATTCGACACCTGCAACAGCATACCGATCAACAAGTCCGGTATGCACATTGATCGTCAGCTGCATTTCTCCGTTGTCGAAACAGATATTTTCCTTTGGAAAGAGGATCTGTTCTTGTGCTTCACACGGCGACAGTGCAAATACGCAATCGAGGCGCGTCAGCGCTGACGGTTTCAGCGTCGTATGCACCGTGATTCGTTTGCGCCAATCCAGGTTCATATTGACGGACGGCTTTTCTTCCTGACTTGGAACATGTTCCCCCGATTGCGTTACAGTCACAACATTCCGGACTTCCTGCGACCAATTCTGGTCAGCAGGCATCACCTCAAATGTAAAATCACCTGTAACAGGATACGGATGCGGATTATACAGGAACACCGGCGTTTGTTTCGGCTTGGCTTTTGGCTGGCCAGACAGCAATGCCATTACGCCCTTCATTTGCAGATCGGACACAATGGCCAAACCATGGTGCAGTGTGCAGATAGAATCAGACTCGCCTTTTTTAATTGTCGTGCCCGGCAAGATATCATGAAATTCCGCAAAAAGCAGATCCCGTTCAGCTTCCTGTAACTGCATGGACGGATATGCGATCAATCCTTGCGCTGACGCTGCGGTAAGCAGCTTTTCTGCTGCAAACAAACGGTTTTCCAGTTCCCGATGCAGCTGCTTGAGCCGGGCCTGAGATGTATAGCAGCCGACAAACACCGGCCGCAGATCATGCGCAAAAACAGGCGCAGCTGCATGTTCCTTCGCCAACGCTTGAAAAAAAGCCTCCGGGGTTGCGTGTCTTGCCTGTATCTGCGGTTGTTCCTGTATCCATGTATTCAGTTCCGCAAGGTCTCTGCGTGATGGGCCGCCGCCATGATTGCCGATTCCCCATGTAAAGAGACTGATATCTTCGTCTGCCTCAGTTTCGCACCAGTCTGTAACGTCCTGTACAGCCTTGCCCAAAAAGCTGCGGTAGGATCGATCCAATCGGTGTGCCAAAATCTCCGACCCGTCAAACCCTTTCCAACGGATGTTTCGAGCCGGAAGTTCCATCCGCTCCTTTTCAGGCCGCATAAACAGATATCCAGTATAAGCGCACTGCTTCAGGATCTGGACAAGACCACGGCTGTGGCCAAATGTGTCAAAATTTACTGCGATACTGGGCACCGCATGAAATTTCTCCATAAAATATCGGCGTCCAACGATGATCTGCCGCAAGATACTTTCGCCGGAGGGAAGGTTACAGTCCGGCTGCAGGTACCAGCCGCCCATAATGTGCCATTTCCCCGCTTTAACCAGCGCTTGTATGCGACGAAATAAAGTCGGATCGTATTGCTCCACCCAACTGTAAATCATAGCTTCGTTGTGGCAAAAAACAAAATCGTCCGCTGCTTCGCAGATATCTGCTGCCGCGCGGAATGTGGCGATCGCCGCAGCCACTCCTTCCTGCCAATCCCAAAGCCAGACCGGGTCAAGATGTGCATTACAAACCAAAAAAAGCTTTTTCATAGGTGGGTTCCTTTCTCGCTTTGGATACATACTGTTCTAGTCATCTTTCCAAAACTCCATAAACTCAGAATTCTTCAATGTACATATACTCAGATTGCGTTTTCATCAACGCAATATAGCGATACGACGTACTGCCTGTGACATTTAAAGTCCATATATCACCGTACGGGTAACCGCTGTTTCCAAGTGTCCCCAAAGCGACGCGGCTTTGATTTACATCGCTATTGTTTGACACCCATATTCCAAAGTCCTGTGTAGGCGTCAAATAGTCCTGAGCCAATGGCAAACGGTCGTACCGAACGCTCTGCGTGGTTGTTGGACAGCTCCAGCCGTCCGTCGCAGAAAACGTGCATCAGCCAGCTCTGCTGCCGCAAGGCATAGCCAAGCGCTGCGCCATAGAGACTCTTTGGCACAGGATTTTTCTCGTATTCCGTTTGCGCCCACCGAAAAAATTCCTCGGCAATTGGCTCGGACTTCTGCTGCCGCTGCGCATATCGCTGTTCCGCCGAAAGCGCTTGCTGCGAAAACTCTGTCTCCAGCGCAAACAGTCTGCTGCAGAAATCCAGTCCGGTTCCCGCAGCACCATGAGCGTCGTTTCATCTGCATGCAGGATCTTATTTGCAAGAAGCTCTTTGTGCAGTGCGTGATATACCGGCAGGAGCCAGCGCTCTCCGGCATTAAGAACCCAGTTGGACATGGTCTGCCGGGAAACGGGCAGACCGAGCCTGCGCAGCTCCTGCTCCTGCCTGTAAAGCGGGAGCGCAAGCACATATTTGCTATGCATGATCTGCGCCAGCAGACTGGCCGATACGATCCCACTGCCCGGCAGAAGCGCGGGCGGAACGATGCATTTCTTCATGGGAACACCGGCTTCCTCTTTTTCGCATTGACGGCAACTATACGCTGTCTGGATATGCTCTGTGAGCTTGTACTGTGCGGGGATATACGTCAATTCCCGCCGCAGAACGCTGTGTCCGCAGGCGTGCAGCTCTCCGCCGCATTGCGGGCAGCAGCGCTGCTCCTGCGGCTCCACGGTCTTCTCGCTGGAGCATCCGTAGACGCGGCCGTTCAACCGCCGAAGCTGCTGCGTCAGCCAGTCGATCTGCCGGTGCAGCGCTTCGATCTCCAGATCTTTTTTATGCAGTAATTCCCGCCATTGTTCGGCTTCATTCATTTCTCTTTTCGTATCCTTATATCACAAAACCGCAGAAAGCGCAATGTTTTCTGCGGTTCTTCGGCTAGTGCACCCAGTGAGCGCACGTTCTAACAGGTGAAAATCCCGAATCTGCCCGGCAGTAGGAAGAATATAGCCCAAGTCAAAGGGGTCCGTCGTGAGGCGAAGTCTAAAGAAAGACGGCGGCAAAACTCTGGCCTAACGGACAAAACCATATATATGGCCTCAGATGAGGATAAGGCTCCTACGGAAAAGCGCGTCACTCCCTACTGCCGATGTACGAGAGCATATCAATGGGAGCCTCAAACACATAAAGGCTTTCATCTATGCTGGTGTGATGAAAACTGTAACGCGGGTCGCTGGATTCGCCGTTCAGGCGAAATGGCTTGCCAATGCTGTTCGTGCTGCACTAGATGCGCGTGACGCGGACTGCCGCTCTTGTCAGTTCCGATGAACACGGCATTATGATGCGCCGCGTCCTCATAGAGCATCTTTTTCCGCGCAAAATACGAAACTACATCCGCATCCAACCCGCGCGTTTTAAGAAGATACGCAAATACGCGATGCATATTTACATTCGGAACGTGCGGTGCGAAGGGCTTCTGCTCGGCCGACCTCGTTCGGGGCATGGTCGAACCACTCGCAGCCGCGCACCGTGACGCTGTGTTCGCTGGCAATCCGCTTTTCGCGGCCGGACTTGATGAGCTTTTCGCCCTGCCGAAGAAGAAATTCTTCGAGGACAACGGTCGCGGCGCGTTCTTTTTGTTCCGAGGTAAATTCAATGAACTTGCTGATTTTAGTCACCACTTTCTGCTGTTGCAAAGAGTTTTGTTTTAGGGTATACTGTGAATAGATTCAACGAAAGCGAGGTGTCGATATGTGTACGAAAAACGAAGCGTTTGAAATTCTTGCGTCTGTATATGCTTCTTGTAATCAGATATCAGGCGACAAGATCCACGACGCGATCCTCTATGGTTCCTATGCCCGTGGCGAACAGAACGCCGAGTCCGATATTGACATTCTCCTGACCGCTGATCTGACGCAGGAGCAGATCGCGGAAAAGCGCCGTGCCATTGCCGCGCTGTCCAGCGATCTCAGTCTTGCCCACGACGTTACGGTTTCCATTCAGATCGTTCCGCTGGCGCAGTTCCACCGCTATGCGGACTTCCTTCCGTTCTACCAAAATGTCCTGAGGGAGGGTATCCGCTATGCTTCCTGAACAGAAAATTGAGATCTCAAAGGCGCGATTCGATCACGCCAAAGAATGCTTGCAGGATGCAAAGCTGCTGCTTGCCAGTGAGAGCTATCGGAGCGCCGCCAAACGTGCTTACTACGCAATATTTCACGCGATGCGCGCAGTTCTGGCGCTGGACGGCGTGGACATGAAGCACCACAGCGGCATCATCTCCGAGTTCCGCAAGCGGTATATCAAGACCGGTGCTTTTGACACAAGCCTTTCCGGAATCATCTCGGAACTGTCGTCGGTTCGTGAAGGCAGCGATTCAAAGCATTTAAGCGCACAATATTGACCAAGCAGGCTTCTGTATTTGGGGCCTGTTTTTTAATGCAGCGTCTGACTGTATCCCTGTTCCTGCTCATGATCATCCTGTTTATACCCCATCGCCAGCCGCTTCTGCATGAGCTTTTTGCGGCGCTTAGAGTCGATGCGGATTCCCATTGGATTGCTGGGCGGCGCAGTATCCTCGCGTCACAGAGAATAATCGTCCAGTAAAGCATAGATTTTTTAGAAGGCAACTTGCAAGTTTCCAATCTCGCAAGCTATTTTTCTCTGCAAACTCAGAGTCGACTTTGCTGCCTGTTTGAGAAGCAGCTTGCCGATGCGGTCACCAAACATACTGAGGATGGCTTCGAGCGTTTCTCCGAGGATCTTCGGCAGGAAGTCTCCGGCATATTCGCTCTGCAAATAGCCGCAGTAAAATAGAATTGCTTTTGCTACGAATTCGTTCTGCGTGCTGCATCTGTCGCTTTTGTAGTGTTCCTGCACCCGCTGCCATACTGTATCTTCCATCCAGACTGTGTGGCGGCTTCGTTCTTCTGTTTTCATGGTCAAACCCTCCTGAAATTGTACCCAGCAGTGTACCGTTCTTCCCAGCGCCCGTCTTTTCGCTTGCGGATATTGCCCTCGCCGTTTGCCCGTTTCTTTGCCATGTCTGTGCCTCCTGTTCTGTGGTAGCACAAACAACTACCACAGAACCGGCACAAAGTCTACTGATTTTCTCGGAAGATCGGAATATTTTTCAGCTAGTTTTGTGTGTCTTGGAAATCCCTATTCTTTGTTTACAGCGGCGCAGTTTTTGCGCTGCTGGCTTTCTTTTACTGGTTCTGATTTTCTACCTTGCATGATCCATTGGTTTGTGTAAAACGACAAACATATGCTATCAGCTATGATGAAACCAGCACAAGTATCTGCGCGGACGATGTGTACTTTACGGACGGCAAACCGCTCGACACGGATAACATCAATGAATGGCTGACTGCTCTGATGAGCCTTGAGCTGACAGACTATGTGAGCTACAACGTCACAGACGAGGAATTGCAGACATTTGGGTTGGACGAGCCTGCGCTGACCATCACGCTCGATTACAGCAGCTCGGATGCGGACGGAACCGAAACGGATTCCGGCACGCTGGTGCTACATCTGTCGCAGGATCCGGAGGAGCTGGCGGCGTATGAAGAAGCGCTGACAAACGAGGAAGACGAGCTGCCCGATGTGACGTGCTACGCGCGTGTGGGCGAGTCGCAGATCGTCTATCAGATTACGCAATCGGAGTTTAACGCGCTGACGGCGGTGTCCTATGACACGCTGCACCACCAGAAGCTTTTTACGGCAGACTTTGAGACTGTGACCTCCATTGACGCTGCCCTGGAGGGCGAAGCTTACACGTTCACTTATGATCCGCCCGAGGACGAAGACGACGAGGGCGCGGAAGGCACTTGGACATATCAGGGCACGGAATTTGACATCTACGATCTGCGCACCGCGCTGCGTTCGCTGACTGCCGTCAGCTTCACAGACGAAACGCCCGACGGGCAGGAGGAAATTTCTCTGACCATCCATCTGGATAACGAGGATTTCCCGACGCTTACGCTGACACTCTACCGCTACGACGGCGAAACCTGCATTGCCTGCGTAGATGGCGATCCGGTCGCGTTCGTGTCCAGAAGCCAGACGGTCGATCTGGTCGAAGTCGTCCGCGCGCTGACGCTCGGCGCATAGCATAAACGCTCCCATCCAATACGAAACACGCTGCCTGCGGAGTCCGCAAGCAGCGTGTTTTCCTTCTTCTGCATTACAAAAAGCATTACCGTGTTTTGCTGCAGCCCCCTCTGCAGCAAAACAGGCTGCGCATGATTGAGAGACACATCAGCCTCTGTTATCGCTGCACCCGTCCCGTACCGTCGCCGCCCATGAGTTTTTCCACGTCGGAGACGCCCACACGGTTAAAATCGCCGATAACGCTGTGCTTCAGGCAGCTGGCGGCAACCGCGAATTCGAGTGCGGATTGCTTGTCCTCGTAATGGTTCAGGCCGTAGATCAGGCCGCCCGCGAAGCTGTCGCCGCCGCCGACGCGGTCGATGATGTCCCGAATTTCGTACCTCTTGGAAACGTAAAAGTCCTTGCCGTCGTTCAGGCACGCCGCCCAGCCATTCCAGTCGGCGCTGTGGCTCTCGCGGAGCGTGATGGCGATGCACTTCATGTTTGGATAGGCTTCCAGAACCTTATTGCCAAGCGCACGGTACTTCTCGCGGTCGAGCTCACCGGATTCGACGTTCACATCGACTGTGATTTCAAGCGACTTCTGCACATCTTCTTCGTTGGCAATCGCCACATCAACGTACTTGGCAAGCTCCCGCATGACCTCACTGGCCTTTTTGCCGTATTTCCAGAGGTTTTTGCGGTAATTCAAGTCGCAGGAGACGGTGATGTTCCGCTTCTTTGCTTCCTTGACGGATTCCAGACTCAGTTCCATCGCGGACTCGGAAATCGCGGGCGTGATGCCTGTGATGTGGAACCAGCTAACACCGTCAAACGCTTTGTTCCAGTCGATATCGCCCGGCTTTGCCAGCGCAATCGACGAATACGCGCGGTCGTAGGCCACCTTGCTCGGAAGCTGGTTCGCACCGGCTTCGAGATAATAAATCCCCATTCGTCCGTTGCCGCGGACGATTTTTTTCGTGTCCACGCCGAAATACCGCAGTTCCCGGATGCAGGCATCGGCAATGTCGTTCTGCGGCAAAACCGTCAGAAATTCTGCGTCCATGCCGTAGTTTGCGAGGCTGACGGCGACGTTCGCTTCGCCGCCACCGAACGTGGCTTCGAGCATTGGAGACTGGAAGAAGCGTTCATGTCCCGGTGCTTTCAGGCGGAGCATGATTTCTCCAAATGTCAAGACTTTCATCCGCGCACCTCCTTGACGATCTGCGAAGCTTCTTTGCACAGCGCCGTAATTGCGTCAAAATTTCCAGTGGCAATCTCCTTTTTCGGGCACAGCCAACTTCCGCCAACCGCATGGACGAACGGCGCTTCCAGATATTCTTTCAGGTTCTTCGCGTCCACGCCGCCGGTCGGGATGAATTCAATTCCGCCGAACGGAGCAGAGAGCGCCTTCATCGCTTTCAGGCCGCCGTAAACGCCTGCCGGGAAGAACTTCACCACGTTCAGGCCGAGTTTCATAGCCGCCATGATCTCCGTTGGAGTCACGCAGCCGGGGGTAATGGGAATGTTCCGCTCCACGCACCAGCTGACCACCTCCGGGTCAAAGCCCGGCGAAACGATGAATTTCGCGCCGCATTCCAGCGCTTTTTTGCACTGGTCGAGCGTCACGACCGTGCCCGCGCCGACGAACATCTCCGGGCAGTTTTCGCTGACCGCCTTGATGGAGTCCGCCGCTGCTGCGGTGCGGAACGTGATTTCCATCACGCTCACACCACCAGCCAACAGCGCATTTGCGGTCGGGACTGCGTCCTTTGCGTCGTCCAGCACCACGACCGGCACGATGCCGGTCCGGCGCATTCTATCTGCTGTATTCATTTTCGTGCTCAGTCCTGTTTTACCTTGAAAATGGCCTCGATCTCAACCGGAATATTGCCCGGCAGGACATTCAGACCGATCGCCGATCTGGCCGGCGCATCGATATGGTCGCCATAGAGCGCAACAAGCAGATTGCTTGCGCCGTTGGCCACCTGCGGCTGCGAATAGAAATCGTTCTCGCTTGCCACAAACACGAGGAGCTTGACCATATCGGTAACACGGTTCAGATTGCCGATCTTCTTTTCCAGCACAGCCAGAACATTCAGCATGCAGCTTTCCGCCAGCTTCTGTCCCTGCGCTACGTCAAATTCCTTCCCGAGCTTGCCGGAAATTGTCTCGCCCGCCATGCAGGGGCCGCAGCCGGAAATATAGGCATAGCCATCCTCCGTCAGCTTGCACGGCGTATACACGCCGCCCTTTGCCGGAGCCTCCGGCAGCGTCAGTCCCAGTTCCTTCAGCTTCTGATAAACATCCATTGTGTATTCTCCTTTCTTCAATCAGCAATAGCTTCCTCTGGCTTCGATCGGGATCATGCGCTCTATGCGTCCGTTTCGGATGCCGTAGAGCTTGTCCGTCAGATTGGGCAGTACACAGGCGTGGTTCGGAATGATGGCGATCTTATCGCCCACTTCCAGTCCAAGCGGCTGCTCGCTTACCAAAAAGCCGTGTTCTTCATTCAGCTTTTCAATTTGGATATCCGGTCTGCCGACCACATAGCCGTAGCCGCTGCGGAACGCACAGGTATCGGTCGTCAGTGTTTTGCTGCCCGCGTCAATGATCGCGTGGTGTTCATCCACCCTGCATACGACCGTACTGACCGCGCGGAGCGCGCACTGCTGCTCTGCCGCGAAGCCGGTCGCGATCGTCAATACATCGTTGAAAATATAGTTTCCGCAGCGCACCTCCGTGATGCCCTCCAGATATTCGCAGCAGCGGGACGAATAAGAGTTTCCGCCGCTGAGGATGCGCATCGTGAATCCATTCTGGCGCAAAAGCTCTGCCGTTCCGGTCAGCTCGTCGTGCTCACGGCGCGTCTCCGCTTCAAATCCGGCGCGCGTTTTCTGCGCGTAGATCAGGCCGCCGTAGTACATCAGACCGCAGATCTCCAGTCCCGGCAGCGCCTCGATCTTCTTTGCGAATGCCAGCGTGGGCGCATACGGCGCAATGCCGCCGCGATGCAGACCTCCGTCCACTTCGATGAGCACAGGAACTTTCTTTCCGATCCGCACGCCAAGCGCAGACAGCTGCGCCGCACCGGTCTCGCTGTTGACAATGGTATGGATCCTGGCACGCTGCATCAGCTTTCCAATGCGTTCCATCTTATCCTCGCCGATCAGCGGATAGGCGATCAGAATATCGTGGATCCCGTAATCCGCCATCACCTCCGCCTCCGAAAGCCGCGCGCAGGTGATGCCCTGTGCGCCAAGCTCCAGCTGCTGCATGGCAAAATACACGCTCTTGTGCGGCTTGATATGCGGACGGACCGCAATTCCATGCGCCTTCGTCAGCGTCTGCATCTGCTTCAGATTTTCCGTTACCTGGTCAAGCTCCACCACGACCGCAGGTGTTGGAATATTGTCATACATGCTTCACACGCCTCCCTCGTCAAATAGCTCTGTAAAGATTCGAATATACAGCTCTGCCGCCTCATGCAGCTGGCTGCATGTGACAAACTCATCGATCTGGTGCGCCTGCTCAATGCTCCCCGGCCCAAGGATCACCGCCGGAGCGCCAAGCGCCGCCTGCAGCATTCCCATCTCGCACGATGCGCCGAAGGCCTCCGGCGTGTCGTTCAGCTTCTGCTCCCGCAGCAGTGCGGCCGCAGCGGTCAGCTCTGGCAGCTCCGGCCGGCTCAGTCCCGGTGGGCAGCTGGTCGTGACGGTCAGTTTTGTCCTGCAGCCGGTTTCGCGCGCAGTCTCATCAAGGATCTTCTGCATCTGCGCAGTACAGCTTTCCGGCGTTTCGCCCGCGATCAGCCGTCTGTCCACGCGGATCTGCGCATAATCCGGGATCACATTCACCTTTTTGCCGCCGGAGATCTGCGTGGTGAAAATCGACGGCGAACCAAGATATTCCTGCGTCCGCTGCGAAAGCGCTTGCTCTAAGCGGCGGATCTTTTCCGCCGCGCAAAGCGCGCCGTCAATTGCATTGACGCCAAGCGCAGCCTGACCGACATGCGCGCTTTTCCCGAAGAACTCCGCCGTAAAGGCCATGACGCCGCGGTGCCCGACAGCCAGCCGCAGATTCGTCGGCTCGCCAACCAGAATAAAGTCCGCAGGCGCTGCGGTCTTCAGATACGTCCGCAGGCCAAGATTCGTGTTCTCCTCGTCCACATCATAGACGAGCCGAAAATTGGCAGACGGCACGATCTGATTGGCCGCAAGATACTCTGCCGCACACATGGAGCAGGCGATGCCGCCCTTCATGTCGCAGGTCCCGCGTCCATACAGCTTCCCGTCCGCTTTCTGCGCGGAAAGCGGCGGAAAATGCCAGAGCGACTCGTCGCCCAGCGGGACTGTATCGATGTGCCCGCTGAACAGGATCGTTCGATCCGAACGCCTGCCGGGCAGCTCCGCAATGACGTTGTATCTGCCGGGCGCACATTCCTGCTTTTCCGCCTGGATGCCGGCCGTCTCGAAAAACTGCAGGATCCAGTCGGCGACCGCGCCCTCATGGCCCTGCATGGAGTCGCTTTCCAGTCTTACAAGCGCCGCCGTCACCTGTTCTGCACGCTGATGCAGCGCCGTTCGGATCTCCTCCTGCATGTTCATCTTGCCCGATAGCCCTTTCTGTCCCATTCGGCCTTTGCCCACTGCGCAACGCGCGCAGGGTCGCCTTCCCAGATGCGCTGGCTTCCCCAGCTATTCGTTGCGGGACGCGCAGCGCATTCGATCGCAAGCACCGGGAAAAGCGCTTCCTGACGGATGCTTTCGGGAAGGGAGATCAGCAGATCGTCGCCGGATTTCTGAAATGCCAGTGCTTCGCCGGTCGACAGCAGCCGGACGCCTTTTACCTCGCTTGTGAGGTCGGCCAGCCGGAACGTCGCCGCGCCGTCATAAAAGCGCAGAATCACATACAGGGTATTGCCCCGCATCGTCTGATAGCCATAGGATGTCGCTTCCGTCAGATTGCCGCCATCGTTTCCATAGACCGCCTCGCCGTTTGCCTTCAGCCACGCGCCGACCTCCTGTACGCGCGCGCAGAATTCCTCCGGCAGCGTACCGTCCGCCTTGGGGCCGACATTCAAAAGCAGATTGCCGCCCGCGCTGACGCAGGTACACAGGCTGTCCAGATATTCCGCGCTGCTCCTCCAGTGCTCGCCGCGGTGATAGCCCCACCAGCGCCATGTGCTGACCTGATTGGACTCCCAGAGACGGTTTTCCGGCGTGACCAGGCGCTCCGGCGTACCGAAATCGCCCTCCTCATTGCCGCCGCCGTGGGCAAGCAGCTGCTTCGGATCGGTCACAAAGCCCAGACGGTTGTTGATCAGGATCCCGGGCTGCCATTCGCGCATTTTTTTCACCAGCTCATGGCTGCCAAGATCATCCGCGCAGCGCGGCCACACGCCGTCAAAGAAGAAATAATCGATCTTCCCGTAATGGGTACAAAGCTCCTCCACCTGCGTGTGGATATACTGCTTCATCGATGCCCAGCCGTCCGGATCCTTTTCCGGCCCGTTATAATACGCCGGTACGCGCCAGTCGCACCACGAATAGTACAGTCCGACACGCAGACCCGCGCGGCGCATTGCCGCGCAGAATTCCGCCACAAAATCACGCTTTGGCGCCTGCTGTGCAGCGGAATAATCGGTCGTCGCCGTGTTCCACAGGCAGTAGCCGTCATGGTGGCGCGTCGTCAGGCAGGCATAGCGGAAGCCCGCCTTCTGAAACAGCGCCGCCCATTCCTCCGCGTCAAAATGTTCCGGGTTCCATTCGCAGGCTATTTCAGCGTATTTCGCATGATCTAGGTGCTCCCGGAACAGGACCTGCTCGCCGCGCCCGATGACGCTGTAGGGCCCCCAGTGAATAAAGACACCGTATCGGCTTTGCGGGAACCACTTTTGATCCTCCCGAATCTCGTAGCGATAGTCCTTTGAGGTCAGGATATCTCCATCCATATTGAATCCTCCACTTATCCTTTCACAGAGCCTGCCGCAAGACCTGCTTCGATCTGCTTCTGGAACGCGATATAAATCGCAATGATCGGAAGCACCGACACGCAGATCGCGGCAAAGGTTCCGCCGTAGTTGATATCATATTCTGATTTGAACGCCATCAGCGCGACCGACATGGTCGCCATTTTTTTGTCGCTGATGAGCAGCATAGAAAAAATCAGGTCGTTGTAGACGCGAAGGAACGTCATGATCACGACTGTGGAAATGACCGGCTTCATCAGCGGAAGCAGGATCTGGAACAGCAGCCGGAAATGTCCGCAGCCGTCCATCAGCGCCGCCTCATCCAGTTCCCGGCTGATCCCCTTCATATAGCCGTTGATCAGAAATACCGCAAGCGAAACATTCGTCGCCGCGTAAACGCCGACGATGCCTGCCAGCGTATCGCGCAGCTTCAGCTGGTTGATGATCGACGCCAGCGGGACAAGCATCGCGTGGACCGGGAGCGCCATGCCGGCGATGAAGAACAGGAACACCAGCCGGTAGCCCGGCACCCGAACGCGATAGGCATAGGAGACCAGAAGCGCCATCAGGATGATCAGCGCGATGGACAGCACGGAATATAAAAGCGAGTTTGCCATGCCGCGCAGCAGCGATGTGCCGCCAAGCGCATAGCGGTAGTTTTCCAGATCAAGCGCCTCCGGCAGTGCGAACGGCGCAGCGTAGATCGTCGTATTGTTCTTAAAAGAACTGAGCAGGGAGAACAGCAGCGGGAACAGCGATACAAACACATAGAAGATCGCGAAGGCCGCCGCAAGCAGATGAAGTCCTCTCTTTTTTGCAAGATCCCGATTCATGCTCTGCTCCTTTCTCGCAGGCGGAGCCGCCTGCCGCCATTCGTATCGTCGCGCTCGTCAAGGAAATAGTTGAGCGCGAAGGTGATCAGCAGCGACAAAAAGATGATAAACACGCCGATAGACGACGCATAGCCGAAGCGGCTGGACAAAAACGCCTGATCGTACATCAGCGTTGCCGGGACATCGGTCGCCGTGCCGGGGCCGCCGTCAGTCATGACGTAGATGATGTCAAATACCTTGATGGAGCCTGCGATCGCGCTGGTCAGGAAGACCTTGAACGTCTCCTTCATGTTCGGAATGATAATATGTACCACGCGCTCCAGCGCCCCCGCTCCGTCTACGACGGATGCCTCGATGATGTCCTTCGGCACGTTCGTCATGCCGGTCACAAACAGGAGCATATTGCTGCCGATATACATCCACGCGTTGACCAGCGCCACCACCCAGATCGCGCTGGACGTATTGCCAAGCCAGTCGTGCGGCCGGACGCCGAACACCGCCAGAAACGAGTTGATCGCGCCGCCGTTATACGCCAGCATGAACATCCACATCATGCCGGTCGCCGTCATGGGCAGAAGCGTCGGAATGTAATAGGCCGTACGCAGAAAGCCGTTGATCTTCGTCTTGCGCGAAACCAGCAGCGCCAGCAGGAACGAGATTGGGAAAATCACGCCAAGGCTGACGATCATAAACACGACCGAGTTCCACAGCGAGTGCCAGAACACCTTCTGCGAAAACAGCACTTTGAAGTTGTTCAGTCCGACAAAGGTTTTCTTTACTGTGGCAATGCCGTTCCATTTCATCAGCGAAAGATAGCCTGTATAGACAATCGGATAGATGAAAAACAGCCCGTATATCAAAACCGGAACCAGCAGCAGCGCGATGCCGAGACCTATTTTTTGTTTTCTTTGTTTTTTCATAATCTTAAAAAAGAAAGGTGGCACAAATTACAGTGCAATCTGGCCACCTTTCAGCGCAAGTTCTGTTATCGTTCTGCGCCCGGCTTATTCGCCAAGCAGCTTTGCCTCCATAATGGTTGCGATCGTGGTATCCACCGACTCGCCCGCCCACATGGCCTGGATCGCCGTACGGGTGGTATTCTCAAGGCCGGAAACGGTGTCATATTCGGCAGGCTCGGTGATCATACCGGAGGCGCTGGCCAGATTCGTCTTGAGGTCGTTGGTCACGGAGGGCTGATCCGCCAGATCGGGCAGGTCCTTCAGCACGCAGACGAACGCGCCGAAGGACAGCTCGTTGCGCTCCTGCATATACTGCATCTGCGTCACATACTTCAGCAGCTCTACGGCAGCCGCCTTTTCTGCATCGGTTGCGGAGGCGGAGATGCTGAACGCATCACTGGAGCCGCCGTGCCACATATCCTTGTACTGCGGATAGCTCTCATAATACGGGAAGTTCATTTCCACAACGCCGGAGTTGTCTTCCATCTCGTTGACAACGCGGCTGATAAACGAAGCGTTTCTGTAGATCATCGGGGACTGGCCGGTCAGGAACAGCTGGACCTCGCCTTCGCCGTCAAGCGTCGTGATGCTGTCGCCAAAGTAGCCCTTGTCTGCCCAGTCCTTCATCGTGGTCAGGACATCGCGGACCTCGTCGCAGTCATAGGAGACTTCACCGCTGGCAAGCTTCTTGACCAGATCCTCGCCGGTTCTCTTTGCCATCAGGAGCGAGAACAGGTGGCCGCCGCGGAACGTGCTCTTGTCGCCGACCGGGAGCGGAGTCACGCCCGCCGCCATGAACGCCTCGCAGGCTGCTTCCAGTTCTTCGATCGTGGTGGGGATCTCTACGCCATACTCCTCAAAGAGCTTGGTGTTAATGAACATCGAGTCAACATAGGCCGCATACGGAATGCCGTAAACGCCGTCCGTGCCCTCAAACGTCAGCATGCTGAACATGGTGGAATTGAACGTATCCTTCCAGGCGCTGTCCGCATCCAGATACGGCATCAGGTCGGCGACCAGACCGCTGTCCACATAGCTCTTGAGGTTGCCGCCGCCATAGGTCATAAAGATCGTGGGGATATCGGCAGTCGCCATGCAGGTCTTAAAGAGGTTATTGAACTGCGTCTCGTCGGTGACGGACATATCGTTGATCGTGACCTCGGGATGCTCGGCTGCAAACGCAGCGACCGCCTCGCGGAACACGCGCGCATTGACATCGGTGTCGTCGCCGTACCGCGTCAGGATGCTCAGCTCAACCGGCTCTGCTGCACTCTCGTCGGCAGGCTGCGCAGCCGCTTCTTCAGTCTTTTCCGTGCCGGCCGGTGCAGTCGTTTCTGCCGGTTCGGTCGTTTCTGCCGGTTTTGCTGCGCAGGCGGCAAGCGTAAATGCCATCGCCAGGATCAGCATGACAGACAGGATCTTACACAAGATTGATTTTTTCATGGTTTCCTCCTCTTACGTAACCGGCGACTCGATCGCCGGTGGTTACTTACACTGTCGTGTTTGTTTTTGAGATCCAAAGCTGCCGGCTGCTTTGAATTGGATGGTTTTATCTTAACGGCCGGGCCGCCGTTTGGGAATGCACTTTTCTACGGTACCCTGCACTTTTCTCTGCAATTTTCTCTTTTTAATAAATATACACAATTTTCAAGTTGCATTTTTGGTTAAAATGTGCTAAGATTTTGCCAAAACCATCAATCTTCCTATCATCCTTCCCGCTATCGGAGACAACATATGTACGCAAAACATTCCATCAAGCAAAAAATATCCGTCGGTATGCTGCTGATCTCAGTCGCTATGATCCTGGCGTTCATGATCGTCGCCATCTCCTATTCCTATCAGGTCCTGCTGCAATCAGCCGCATCTACCGCCATCAAGGAACTGGACTTTGCAAAAAACAACATTGATAATCTGCTGTCGATCATTGAAAACTACGCCGTGATCCTGGCGACGGACGAGACGATCCAAAGCCGGCTTTCCGTCAGCGAGCCGGACGCACAGACGCTTTCGATCAATGCCATTGCGCTGCGCAACCAGATCAACAATATTATCGGCACCTTTCCGCGTGTCAATGCTGTACTGCTGAGCGATCGCTTTGGAAACGTCTTTGACTCCGGCGTCACCATTCTTCATCCGGAGGAGATCTATCCCGCCATGCAGCAGACGCAGGGCTGGCAGGCCACCGCTCCCGCGCCCTACCGCATCTCCGTTCCCGGCTCTTGTGTGCAGCCGAACGCGATCTCCTTCACGCAGCAGATCAACAACTATCGGACGGGTGCGTTCTGCGGCTATCTGACCATCTACATCGACGAAACGTATCTGCGCAGCGCATACAGCGCAAATCAGGACAGCGATCAGGAGATCTTCCTGCAGTCCTATGACGACCGGATCATCAGCGGTCACTGCACGCTCTATGAAGCCAGCCGCTGGCAGTCCTCCGGCTTTTCCGGCAGCAGCGGCTTTCAGCATTATAAGGATACTTATATCAGCTATGTCGATTACCCGCCGCTGGGCTGCTTCTTTGTCTATCAGGTACAGCGGGCAAAAATCGAGTCTGCCATCCGGCAGATGGAGCTGTTTATGATCATGATCGGCGTGTGTCTGATCGTGATCACGGTGCTTTTATCCAGATCCATTTCCGCAAAGCTCACACGCAATATCTCTGCGCTGGCCTCTGCCATGACGCAGATCCATGACGGAAACTGGGATGTGCATCTTTCGGTCCGGTCTGACGATGAGGTGGGCGTTCTTTCCGAGAAATTTGACAGCATGATCTCCGCCATTCGCTCTACGACAGACCGGCTTGTCAGTGAGCAGCGTCAGAAGCGGAAAATGCAGCTTGAGCTGCTGAACCAGCAGATCAACCCGCATTTCCTGTATAATACGCTGGACAATATCAGCGCGCTGATCGAGCTTGATTACCGGAAGGAGGCCGCAAATCTGGTCAACAACTTTGCCGACTTCTATCGCGGCGTTTTGAGCAAGGGCAGTCTGATCATCTCGCTGCGGCAGGAGCTGCAGATCGCGGAAAGCTATCTGAACATCATGCAGACTCGCTTTCATAACGCGTTCACCTATTCCATCCAGGTTCCCGATGCGCTGATGGACAATACGGTCCTGCGTCTGACGCTGCAGCCGATCCTGGAAAATTCGATCACGCACGGCTTTGAGACCCGGACGGGCGGCGGTATCATCGAAATCACAGCAAAGCAGTCCGCAGACAACGTTCTTCTGATCGTCACGGACAACGGCTGCGGAATGTCGCCGGAGCAGGTCGCACAGCTTTTCCGCGACCCTGTACAGCCCGCGCACGGCGGCTACGCCATGAAGAATATCTATGACCGCATCCGGCTTTACTATGGCGCCGACTACGGACTTGCCGTACAGAGCAGTCCCGGCTGCGGCACAAAGGTCGTATTCTGCATTCCGCACAAGAATTGGAGGGAGAAATAGCAATGGGCCAGGCATACACGCTTCTGATCGCCGACGATGAATTTTTCATTCTGGAACGGCTCAAGCGCCTGCTTGCGCAGGAGCAGACCGATTTCACCCTGCTTTCCGCCTGCGCAAACGGCAGGGACGCCATGGAAAAAATCGAGACGCTGCAGCCGGATCTTGCAATTCTGGATATCAAGATGCCGTTTCTCACCGGGCTTGAGATCGCCGAACAGATCAAATCGCGCGGCCTGCCGACGCGCGTCATTCTGCTGACCAGCTTTGACCTGTTTGATTTCGCGCAGCAGGCTGTCAGCTACCGCGTTCTTTCCTATCTCCTTAAGCCGATCAAGGCAGACGATCTTCTGCACGTGCTGCGCGATGCCCACGCGGAAATCGCCGCGCAGCACGAAGAAAAAGAAAAGCTGCAGAGCTATGCCGCGCACGCCCAGGAGCAGGAGCTGTATCTCTTTCTCTCCGGCAGCCCGCTGCCGCCCGACCTGCGCCAGACGCTTCCCCTGCTTTCCGCCGCGCCTGTCTTCCGGCTGCTGCTTTTGAAGCTGACTGCCGCCGACATGCTTCCGGACAGCACCGCTGTTGTCCGGGAAGCGCTTGACGCGATCCTGCCATCCGGCAGCTTTCTCTGCGCCTCCATGTCGGAAAGCGCAGTCGCATGCGTGCTGGGCGATGAGGCCTGCCGCAGCGTCAAAGATCTTTCCGCACAGCTGCAGACCGCTGTCCGCCGCCGTACAGGCGGGAGCTGTTCGCTCGTATTTGCCCGCGCAGCTGACGCAGATGGCCTTCCCGCGCTCTGCCGGCAGGCGCTGACGCAGCTTTCCCACACACTGTTTTATGGCGCGAACGTGATCGCCGCGGCCGACCGCCCCATCCCGGAGGCCAAGCCGTATTCCTTTGAGCTTCACCGTCTGCTCTCGCCCTATTTTCAGCAAAACGATGCGGCAGCCGCGGAGCAGGCGCTGCGCAGCTGCTTTCAGACGCTGCGCGAGCACGCGTCGATTCAAAATCTGGAGCTTTTGATCTCGGAGCTTTTCCGCATCTGCAGTCTGGCTGCCGGCAAGCCGGATGAGCTGATGCAGCGCGGCTTGTCCTACCGAACGCAGCTTCTTTTGGAAAACAGCAGCTGTCTTGCGGATATTGAGGATTGGTGCGTACAGTATCTGCGCAGTCATCTTGATTGCTCCTCCGTCTCCCCCGAGGGGGAACTCACCGGACGCATCCGCAGGCTGATCCAAAGCAGCTATGCCGATCCAACGCTGAATCTGCCGTATATCGCCGAAACGCTTGGCTACACGCCAAACTATATCAGCACCGTATTCAAAAAGGAGACCGGTATTTCCGTCGTGCAGTACATCACCGAGCAGCGGATGCTGGCGGCAAAGCAGCTGCTCTCCGTACAGAAGCTGAGCGTCAACGTTGTGTGCGAAAAAGTCGGCTATACGAATCCGTTTTACTTCAGCCGGCGCTTCAAGGCGTACTTTGGCTATGCTCCGTCCAATTCCGTCCATCCATAGCCGCCGTGCGCAACGCAGTATCCGACTGTCTGAAGCATTGTTTTCAGGTCAAAAAAACGGACGCTCTGCCTTTTATAAAATGGACAAAAGGCAGGGCGTCCTGATTTTTAGACTCCATGCTTGAACCCATCTTGTTTGCGTTATCGGACATGTCGGTCAGCGCCAGGTTTGCTTTTTCTGCCGCAGCGCTGGTGTCACCGTCTAAGGATTGCAGCAGGGACGCGGAAAAGCTCGTTACTGTCTCCATATATTCATTTGCAGACAGTCCAGCGGTTTTATACGCGTTGTTCGCGTACTCCATAACCTCGTCTTGGCTGTCCTTGAAAAGCGTTTCCACGCCGCCGACAAGCTGCTCGTAATCGGCATATGCAGAAACCGCTTTCGTCCCAAGTGTACCAAGAGCAGCGATGCCCGCCGTAACACCAGCAGCAGCCACTTTACCGGCCGTAGCAAGCCCAGATTTCAGCTTTTCGCCGAGCCCGGATGTTTTCTGCCCAACTTCATCAATGCCTTTATTCGCTTCGGTCGTATCCGCACCGATTTTTACAAAAAGTTCAAATAGATTCATGCTTCACCACCAATCCGCACCGCTTAACAACCTCGGCGGTGATTTCTTCGCAGGTTCGGTTGTCCTGCGGCTTCGGGTCTATTAGATCGGAATATTTCGCCTGCATGAAGCTGCCGCCCGCGAATTTCGCTGTGTTTTCCGTCATTGTGCGCAAACACTCCGCCGTATAAATACGGAAGGCTGATTCTTCCTGCTGCCGCTTTACCAAAATCGGCAAAAGGCGAATCAGCCCTCCCGCGCTTATCTTTGGAGCTGCCAGAAGCGCATGCGTTACGCTTTCGCCTCCGACGCGCACGATTTGAAAAAATTCAGCATATCCTTGTCCTTGACGATCTCCTGAATCTGCCGCATGGTTTTTAGGACGCTCTGCTTTTTGACCGCCTCAACAGTCGTTTCGTTGACCGCAGCCAGAATACCAAGCGTATCTTCCCGGTGCTTTTTCAGAATCAGGGGAATCCACTGACCGATCTTCTGCGCACCGATCGCGTACCGTTCTCCCGCCGTCTGCGGCTTCTCCGCGTCGATCTGTGCTTTCAGACTCTCCCTCAGCTCATCGTCCGTCAGAATATTGAGCGCGTACACGCTGACCTCGCAAAGAACATCAGCTGCCCTATCCGTGCTAAGTTCCGAAAATTTCAAACTTCACTTGTAAACGCGCATATTAAGGTAATTTGGAGAATTTTCAGGTTAATTCATAGGTATTATTCTGTAATCGCAAGTTTGTGACAGCAACTGCTACCCCGAAGCCTTTTTGAGCTTCGCCGCCGCAATATCTCTGGGGTCTTTTTCAGGCTTCGAGAGGTTGATCGAAATTTCGAGTTCGCCGTATTTCGTGTTGGAAACCCAGTGCGCGTCTTTCGCAATGCGGTCGCGGCGGATATAGTTGCAGTCCTGACTCAGCTTATAGAAATAGTCGGTCGCCTTTTTCGGACTTTCCACATACAGCGACCAGAACTTCCGCACGACCTCAGAGGGCCGCGGCGTCACGCAGCCCATGAGCTTTGTGTCGAACAGATCGCGCTCTGCAATTGTATCGTGGATCTGCCCCTGTTCCGCCGCGTAGTCACAGAGAATGTTCAGACATTCCGGAAAATCATAGTGTTCTTTCTGCTTTTCATAGCTTTCCAGTTTCAACTCGGTTAAAAGCGAATTTCTCGCAAACGTCTCGTCCTGCGGGTGCAGGAGTTCACAGTTTTTCGCGTAATCGAGCAGCGAATCGAGTGCCGCCCACACTTTTTCAGTCATCATAGCCATGCGGATGCTCCTTGTGCCAGCTCCAGTCCGAGGCGATAATGGTTTCAATATCGTTGTACTTCGGCTTCCAGCCAAGGACTTGTACCGGCTCCGGCTATGCCTGCCATCTTCGCCGTTGGTTTTGTACAGAGATGGAATTTCACCATCTAATTCGATTGAACAGTTCTTCACATTTCTGTGCGGCAAGTTTCAAAGTGTTTGCAAGGCACTCCTTGTGTTGCAACGTGTCGCACCGCCTTTGGTATCCAACGCCAGAAAGCTCATACCGCTGGCGCAGGCAAATTTGAGATTTGGATACAGGAAGAACGCCGTCTTGCCGACACCGGATGCGCCGATCATGAGGCAATGCACATCGTCGCAGTCCA
>OLQC01000519.1_pt1 | contig 39636 bp, 40 predicted proteins | sample 1672471 | NCBI WGS metagenome assembly OLQC01 (sample SAMEA3136689, study PRJEB25190) | human gut metagenome | biome: human gut; feature: human-associated habitat; material: faeces | place: Austria | collected 2013 | reverse complement strand
CAGAACTAAGACAAAAAGCCATAATGGACGAAAAAGCATTATACAACACTGGAATCAGAGAAGGAAAAGAACTTGGAGAAAAAATCGGTAGAGAAGCTGGAGAGAAAATTGGAGAACAAAAAGGAGAACAAAAGAAGAAATTTGAAGTAATAAAAAGAATGCTAAATGAAAATTTTGATAATGATACAATAAAGAAAATTGCAAATGCAACAGATGAAGAAATAGAAGAAGCGAGAGCTACAAAATAGAAACAAATTAAAAATTGAACAATAAAAATGCTATAATATAACGCTTTAAGGTTAGAAATAAACTTAAGGTGTTGTTTTTATGCTGAAAAGAATTTTTTTAATTAAATATATAATTTAATTAAAAACTGCATACCAAATATATAGCATAACTCTAAGAAAAAGTCAATACCATAAAATTTATAAAAATAAAATTCTAGAAAAGTTCAAAATCGTAAAACTTAAGGGCAACAAGCATTACACAGAAAATACTCTTTTATTAAATTATATATTTAATAAAAATATTGCGCGGTAAAACATATTGTTTTATAATATAAGACATAATAAAACAGGAGGAATAAGTTTTATGAGAAGAATAATGGAAAAAATAAAGGGAAGAAAAGCAATAACTTTAATAGCGCTAGTAGTAACAATAGTTGTAATTTTGATACTAGCAGGAATAACAGTAGGAATGGTAACAAGTGATAATGGAATATTAAAAGAAACAAAAAATGCAAAACAACAAGCAGAAATAGATAACGAAAAAAGCATAGTAGAAAGAGCAAAAATGCTAGCAATGATGAGAAGTAAAAACGGAGCAATAACATATGAAATATTTGAGCCAGCACTAAAAGACGAAGCAGGAAAAATGTCAACAGACGTAAGCAATGCAGGAGATACAATAGAAGTACTTTTCACAGATTCAAATAGATACTACGAAATTGACCAAGACGGAAATGTAAGCGAGCCACAGGAAGTAGTAAAAGACGAATATGCAGGAGATATAACCAAAGGCGGAAGATGTGACGGAAGCGAAGAAAAGCCTTATGAAATAAATTGCATAGAAGACTTAGTAGTGCTATCAAATATAACAAATGGAAAAGGAATAAAACTAGAAAACGGACAAGCAGTAACAATAACTAGAGCGGACACTTTTCAAAATAAAAATGTAATATTAACAAGAAATTTAAACTTTAAATCAAAATACTCATATGAAAATAGTGAAAGAACAGACTTTGGAAACTTAAACAATAATGATACAGATGGAAATAGTTTAATAACAGAAATGACAACCGGAACAGGATTTATGCCGATAGGAGAAAAAGCACCTTTTTGCGGAAATTTTGATGGAAAAGAACACACAATAGCTAATATCTTTATAGATTACTTAGAAGAGAGTCAAAAAGATAAAGCATTCATTACAAAAATAAGTAAAAACGCAAGTATCAGTAACCTTACAATAACAGGAAAGATAAAATCTAACTGGCTGGCTGCTGGAATTGTAGGTTTTAGTACAGGAGATAATACCAAAGTAATTAATTGTATAAATAGAGCAGACATAGTTGGTTATAATATGGTAGGCGGAATAGCGGGAAGTCTTATAAAAAATATAAGTAATTGTAAAAACTATGGAACAATAGAGATAACAGGAAATGCTTATAATTATGGAGGAGCCGGAGGAATAGTGGGCGTAGCTAATACAGGAAATATTACTGCTAGCATCGAAGACTGTATAAATTACGGAAAAATAAAAGGAAAATACAATCTTGGTGGAATAGTTGGAACTTCATACAATCCTACTAATATAATAAACTGCAAAAATGAAGGAATAATAGATATGCAAGAAAACAATACAAATGCAGGTGGAATTATAGGATGGCAAATGGGAAGTACTCGGAGAGCTGAATATTATAAATTCTAGTAATATTAGAGATGTGATTGGAAAAGGAAATAAAGGTGGAATCATAGGGTATGTGGGAGGAACTAACTGGAATGATACATCTATAACCAATATTAGTAACTGCTATAACATAAGCAATATAAAAGAAAATGCAGGAGGAATAGTTGGAGTGCAAGGAACTATAGCAAAAGGTAATTACCTATATGTAACAAATTCATATAATATAGGAAACATCGAAGGAAAAAATATAGGAAATATATTAGGGAAAATAATTACAAATACAAGAACTGAAACAAAAACAGAGTTCACAAATGTATATTATCCCTTAGAGCCAGCAATAGGAATAGGTTCGCTAACAAGTGGAGAAGCAACATTGAAAACTAAAACAGAAATAAAAAGTCAAGCATTTGTAGACTTATTAAACTCAAATATAGGAACAAACACAGACTGGAAAAAATGGAGAATGGGTAGTGATGGCTATCCAACATTTGTAGACTAAAATAACATTAATGTAAAATAGAAAAGTATTAAAACAAAAAAAGTATAAATGCTTATGACAAAATCCTAAATAATTAATTAAAAAAACTAAAAAATCAACAAAAATCGAAATCGCGTGTCGAACTTTGACATGCGATTTTTCTAGACAAGCCAGCATTTTCGCGATATAATAGGCTTGCATAAAAAAGCAAAATTATAAATTCGAATTTATATAAAAATCTAAATAAAATTAAAATCTAAAAAACTTCCAGAAAAAAACAATAAAAAAATACAAGTAAAAATACAAAATAAATATTTACCAAACAGTTGAAAATAAATAAATTATTTGGTAAAATATGAAAGGAGTAAAATGAAACAAAAAGAAATAAGCAACGAAAGATATTCGCAAGAAGAAATAGATGAAATAATAGACGAAATAATAGAAAAAGAGCCAGTAAAAGAAATAAAAGAGCACTTAATAAAATATGAAAAAGAATGTAGAGAAAAAAGAAAAACAACAAAAAGTATATTAAAAGAAGAAAAGTGCGAATATGAAATAAATCATCCACATGATAAAGCAGTCAGACTAATGCTTGCTAATTCACAAGAGGCAGCAAACTTAATAAACTTGGCACTAAAAAAAGAAGACTTAATAAAATCTAGTCAAATAGAACAATATAAAAGTAGCTTTGTAACCAAAGACTACAAAAATAGGGAATCTGACATAGCATATAAAGATAATATAAATAAAGGAATATATTATTTAATAGAACATCAAAGCAAACAAGACAAAATGATGCCAATGAGAATAGCCGAATATAGTATAGAAATAATAAAAGAAGCGTTAGATTTTGCAAAAAGAAATAAGAAATACGAAATACCAAGAGTAATCGCAATAGTGCTATATACAGGAGAAAGCAAGTGGCAAGTATCGCAAACACTAGAAGCAATACAAGTAAAGCTACCAGAAATAGAATCACAATCAGTAGGAAGTTATAATATTGTAGATATAAATACATATAGTGATGATGAATTGTTAAAAGCAAAAGGAACATTACCCAAAATGCTATTAATGGAAAAAAACATTAAAAACCTAACAGACGAAGCAAAGAAAATAGAAGACTGTAATTTTACAGAAGAAGAAAGAGAAAGAATAAGCATATACATAACAAATGTAATAAGAGAAGTTAACTATGACTTAGCAGAAAAATTGCTAGAAAAAATAAACATAGAGGAGGAAAAGAATATGAGATTAGGACAAGCACTAGTAGATTATTGGTACGATGGAGTAGCAAAAGGCGAGGAAAAACGGAAGAAAAGAAGGCAAAAAAGAGGGTTATGCTTCTGGAAAGCAAAAGAATAAGCTTGAAGTAATTGGAAGAATGTTAAAAGCAAATCTTAGTATTGATTTAATAAAAGAATGTACAAAAGCAACAGATAAAGAAATAGAAGAAGCAAAAATGGCAAAAAACTAAAAAATAATACAGAATCATAAGAGCAAAATTTCAAAAAACTCTTGCATTGCAGGAGTTTTTTTGATATAATATTATACGTTAGAAAATACGCACACAAATAGTAGTTTAAAAAGGAGTGCTTATATAAATCTTTTTAATGTATAAGTCTTTTTAAATGTTAATAATTTGTGGAGGGTAAAACTAAAAGGAGGAACAATTATGGCAGTAGTTGCAATGAAACAATTACTAGAAGCTGGTGTTCATTTTGGACATCAAACAAGAAGATGGGATCCTAGAATGGCTGAATATATATTCCAAGCTAGAAATGGTATTCACATCATTGATTTACAAAAAACATCTAAAAAACTTGATGAGGCTTATGAATTCTTAAAAGAACAAGCTGAAGAAGGAAAAACAGTTCTATTTGTAGGAACAAAAAAACAAGCTCAAGACTGTATGAAAGAAGCAGCTGAGAAATGCGGTATGTACTACGTTAACCAAAGATGGTTAGGTGGAATGCTTACAAACTTTGCTACAATAGAAAAAAGAATTGAAAGATTAAACGAACTTGAAAAAATGCAAGAAGACGGAACTTTCGATGTATTACCTAAAAAAGAAGTTATACTTCTAAAAAAAGAAATGGATAAATTAGAGAAAAACCTAGGTGGTATCAAAAACATGAAAGAGATGCCAGGAGTTTTATTCATAGTAGATCCTAAAAAAGAAAGAAATGCTATATTAGAAGCAAGAAAATTAAACATCCCAACAGTAGGATTAATAGACACAAACTGTAATCCAGAAGATGTTGACTACGTAATTCCTGGAAATGATGATGCTATAAGAGCAGTTAAATTAATAGCTGATACAATGGCAAATGCAATCATAGAAGGAAGACAAGGAGAATCTTTTGAAGCAGAAGAAACTGAAGAAGTTCAAGAAGAAGTTTCAGAAGAACCAACAAGCATGGAAGAAGTTGTTGAAGCAGCTGAAGAAAACGAAGCTGAATAATTTAAGATTAAATATAAAAGGGTAGGGCGTGCCCTATCCTTTAAATTATAAAAAGATATAAGATTTATATCAAAATAAAGGGAGGTTATATAATGATTACAGCAAGCCAAGTAAAAGAATTAAGAGAAAAAACAGGTGCAGGAATGATGGACTGCAAAAAAGTATTAACAGAAACTGATGGAGACATGGAAAAAGCAACAGAGTTATTACGTGAAAGAGGAATAACAAAAGCAGCTAAAAAATCATCAAGAATAGCAGCAGAAGGATTAGTAGATAGCTACTTATCAGAAGATGCAAAAGTAGGAGCAGTTGTAGAAGTAAATGCTGAAACTGACTTCGTTGCAAAAAATGAAGAATTCAAAGCTTTTGTTAAAGACGTTGTAAAACAAGTAGCTTTAAACAATCCAAAGGATGTTGAAGAACTATTAGCTCAAAAATCAATAGCTGAACCAGACAAAACAGTACAAGAAGTATTAACAAACAAAATAGCTACAATTGGAGAGAACATGTCAATAAGAAGATTTGCTAGATTTGAAACAAATGGAAAACTAGCAACATATATCCATGGAGAAGGAAAAATTGCTGTATTAGTAGATATGGAAAATGCTGATGACCAACTTGCAAAAGATATATGCATGCAAATTGCAGCAGCAAGACCAGAATTCGTAAACGAGAGCGAAGTACCACAAGAAAGAATAGACAAAGAAATGGAAATACTAAAAGCTCAAGCTATGAATGAAGGAAAACCAGAAGCAATAGCTGAAAAAATGGTACAAGGAAGAATCGGAAAATTCTATTCAGAAATATGCTTAGTAGACCAAGAATTTGTAAAAAACCCAGACATGAAAATTAAACAATTATTACAAGAAAAAGGTGCTACAATAAACAGATTTGCAAGACTTGAAAAAGGTGAAGGACTAGAAAAAAGAGAAGAAAACTTTGCTGAAGAAGTTGCAAAACAATTAAAATAAAAAAATACAAGAAGGTTGCTTAACTGCAATCTTCTTTTTGTATTGCTTTTTATGGTAGAAACTGGTATAATTAGCAATATAAAATAGTAAGGAGAGAACAAGTGAAAAATATAGAGAAAAAGCAAAAAAATAAAGAAAAAAAAGAAGACAGCGCAAAAATAAGAGCAATAAAATTTAACATATTAGCAGTAGTAGCAATAATAATCTTTTGTGCATCATTGTGTCCTGTAACACTACAAAATGACACATACTACACAATAAAAATAGGAGAGCACATAGTAAACACAAAAACAGTGGACATGCAAGATCCATTTTCTTGGCACGAAAATATGCCATACACATATCCGCATTGGGCATATGACGTAATTATTTACTTAATATATAATACTTTTGGAATGATGGGAATATTTATTTCAACAATAGTACTTGCGTGCATATTAGGCGTGCTAATGTATTTCACAATCTGTAAAATATCAAAAAACAGATTAGTATCATTCTTTATTACAATTGGAGCAATGTACTTGATGAAAGACTACATCGCGGCAAGAGCACAGCTAGTAACATTCATATTATTAGAACTAACCATATTGTTAATAGAAAAATTTTTAGAAACCAAAAAAATAAGATATCCAGTTGGAATAGTATTAATTTCAATAGCTATAGCAAATCTACATTGCGCGGTATGGCCATTCTTCTTTGTAATATTCTTGCCATATATTGCAGAATATTTAATATTCACAATAATTGACGCTCAACCAATATATAAAATACAACAAAAAATATATGACCTAAGAATAAAAATAAACAATAAAAAAACAGATAAAAACAAGGAAAAATACACAGAAAAAGCAAACAAACTAATAGCAAAAAAAGAAGAGAGCCAAATAGCAAATAAAAAATATTTAGAAAATCAAGCTAAAAGAAGAGAAAAGCCTTATAGAATAAAATATGAGAAAAACACGGCAACAAAGTGGTTGATATTAGTAATGATAATATGTGCACTTACAGGACTATTAACACCACTTGGAGATACACCATACACATATTTGTATAAAACAATGCAAGGAAACACAACAGAGAGTATAAGCGAACATCTTCCACTAACATTAATAAACGCAAAAAACATATTAATTACGCTTGTTTTAGTATTAGTGCTATTAATATTCACAGACACAAAAATAAGATTAAAAGATTTATTCATGTTAGCAGGCTTAGCGCTATTGATGTTTATGACAAGAAGACAAATTTCAATGTTCGTATTATTGGGAAGTGCAATTATTGCTAAATTGATTGCAGATTTGTTTAGAAAATATGATAACAAGGGATTAGAAGAAATTGAAAAAATAATGGTTTCAACATTAGGAACTATCGCAGTGTTCTGTATCATAGCATTATTAGCAATATTAGAAATAAGACCAAAAGTAAATGATAAGTTTGTAAAAGAATCATCATATCCAGTAGACGCAGCAACATATATAACAGAAAATCTAGACTTAAATTCAATTAGATTGTTTAACGAATATAATTATGGTAGCTACTTAATATTTAGAGGAATACCAGTATTTATAGACTCAAGGGCTGATTTATATGCACCAGAATTTAACAAGATAAAAGACTCTCAAGATGAAGAACTTGCAAAAGGAAGAGATATTTTCTCGGATTATATAAGCACATCAAATATATCAAAATATTATGAAAAAACTTTTGAAAAATATGATATTACACATGTGATTTTATCTAAAAAATCAAAACTAAATATGCTAATAAATAAGAACGACAAATATAATAGAATATATTCAGATGACTATTTTGTGATATATGAAAGAAATAAATAAAGGAGAAGAATGTGGAAGAAATAGTTGTACAAGATAACGAGCAAAACAAAAGAGTAGACGCATATATAGCAGAAGCAAAAACAGAACTATCAAGAACAACAATTAAAAGATTGCTAGACACAGGAGATATACTTGTAAACGGCAAAAAACAAAAAGCTTCATACAAACCAGAATCTGGAGATATAATTCAAATAAATATGCCAGAAGCAACAGAAACAAAGCTAATAGCACAAGACATTCCAGTACCAATAATATATGAAGACAAAGATATTATTGTAGTAAACAAACCAAAAGGAATGGTAGTACATCCAGCAAATGGCAACCCAGATGGCACACTTGTAAATGCAATCTTAGCAATGTGTAAAGAAAGTCTGTCTGGAATAGGTGGAGAAATTAGACCGGGAATAGTACATAGACTAGATAAGGATACATCAGGATTATTAATAGTTGCTAAAAACGATTTAGCTCACATGAACATGAGCAAACAAATTCAAGATAGAAAAGTAACAAAAAAATATATAGCTTTGGTTAGAGGAATTGTGCCAGAAGACGAAGCGACAATCGATATGCCGATTGCAAGAAGCCAGAAAGATAGAAAAAAGATGGCAGTGGACAAAAATGGAAAGGAAGCTGTTACACATTTTAAAGTTTTAGCAAGATACGATAAATATACATTACTGGAAGTAAAAATAGATACAGGCAGAACACACCAAATAAGAGTGCATATGTCATATATTGGGCATCCAGTAGTTGGGGATGAAATGTACTCAAATGGAAAAAATGAATTTGGCGTAAAAGGGCAAATGTTGCATGCAAAATACTTAAAATTCAAACATCCAGTAACAGGAGAAGAGTTAGAGCTAGAAGCTCCTCTTCCTGTATATTTTGAAGAAGTTTTAAAACAATTAGAAGAAAGAAAGCAGGGAAAATAGATGGAAGAAAGATTACAAAAATACCTTGCAAACAATGGGATTGCAGCGAGAAGAAAATGTGAGGAATACATACTAGATGGTAAAGTCAAAGTAAACGGAAAAATTGTAACAACACTAGGAACAAAAATAAACCCAGAAACAGACAAGGTCGAATTTAATGGTAAAGAAGTCAAAAAAATCGAAAAAAAGGTTTATGTATTATTAAATAAACCAATAGGATATGTGACAACTGCAAAAGACCAATTTGATAGGCAGACAGTTCTAGATTTAGTTAAAATTAAAGAAAAAGTTTTGCCAGTTGGAAGACTTGACATGTACACTTCTGGAGCACTTCTTTTAACGAATGATGGAGAATTTATAAACAGAGTGACACATCCTAAAAACGAAATAGAAAAAACATATACAGTAACAGTTAAAGGAATTGTAAATCAAGAAGATGTAAAAAGACTTGAAGAAGGAGTCGAGATAGAAGATTATATATCTGGAAAGGCAAAAGTAAAAATATTAAAAACAGACGAAGAAAAACAAATTTCAAGAGTGCAGATTACAATTCATGAAGGTAAAAATAGAGAAGTAAGAAAAATGTGTGAGGCAATAGGAAAAAAAGTATTGGCTCTACATAGAAGAAAAATAGGAAATTTAGATGTTAAAAACATTGAAATAGGACATTGGAGATACTTGACAGCAAAAGAAATAGAAAATTTTAGTATTGACAAATAATACAAAATGTGGAAAAATAGTGTAAACAGAAGAAAAGGCGGATGTGAAAATGAACGAAACAGCGGTACATAAAGGCGAAATTGTAAGTGGAGTGGTAAAAAACATACAACCATATGGAGCATTTATACAAACAAATAAAGGCATAGATGGTTTGCTGTATATAGAAGACATATCAGTTGCAAGAATAAAAACGCCTAAAGAAAGACTTTCGGTAGGACAAAAAATAAATGTTGTAGTAAAAGACATAAATACAGAAAAGAATAGAGTGTATTTTTCTTATAAAGAAATGCTAGGAACTTGGGATGAAAATATAAGAGATATACAAGAGAAAACAATCATACCAGGAATAATAAGAGAAACAGAAAAAGACAAAAGAGGAATATTCATTGAGTTAAAACCAAATCTAGTAGGCATGGCAGAATACAAAGAAGGTTTTGAATATGGACAAAAAGTCGAAGTTTATGTAAAAAAGATTATTGAAGACAAGAAAAAAATTAAACTAAAATTAGTATAATTAAGGAGGAATCAAAATGGTAGAAGATTCAAACATTAAAACAACTGTATCTCCATTTGCAATAAGAGAGGGAGAAATAAAAGTATTTGATGGAAAAGACGGATATGTGTCAATGAATCAAATAGTTCAAAAGATAAATGTAGGACACATCAATGATTTACATTTTAGAATTATGGAACTTGTAAATCAATTTGAATTTATCACATCAAGACAATTATTCAAACTATTGGAAAGAGAAAAAATAGAAGTAAAGTCGCAAGACAAATTAAACAACAAGTTAGAACAACTAGTTAAAACAAAAATACTAACAAGATACTATTTTAATTCAGAAGACGGAAAAGGAATATACAGAGTATATTGCTTAGAGAAAATGGGAAAATACTTGCTAAGCTCAAGAGGAATAGAATGTAAATGGCAACCAACAGACAACACAAAACCTGTTGCAATGATAAAAAAGAGACTAGCAGGAAACCAATTATTAATTGCATACATGGAAAAAGTAAAAGCATTTGATTCGTACGAAGTAAAGCCTCCAATTACAGCGAAAACGGCCAATAAGACATTTAAAGCTACTGGAGGTAAAGTTACACTAAAAAAAGCGTTAAAATCAATAGACTTCATTTTCGAAGCAATTAGAAGGGAAGACGATTGGGAGAAAAAACTTGTAGAAAAAATGAAATTATACAAAGATTTCTATGAGAATTTTATGCCAATGGATTCTGGATTCAAAACATTACCACAACTTATATTACTATGTGAAGATGAAAAACATATGGCAGAAGTTTTTAAAGTTATTGTAATGAATGGACTAGAAATAAATAAAATAAATTTATATTACACAACAGATCTAAGACAAAACGAAAAAAGCTTAGATAAGAGTTTAATAACATTTAAACTAGATGAAGCAACAAACAAATACAAAATCGAAAACGTAGAAATAAAATTATTAGGATAAAAAAAGAAAGAAGAGCAGTTGCTCTTCTCTCTTTTTTTTGAAACACTAATTAATCATCATCATCCGAATCAACATATCCGGAGCCGTAACAAAACGGACACTCGCGCTCATCAGGGGTATTTTCGTCAACCGTTCCGGACCCGCCACAACAAGGGCAAGTTTTCATAGACATATTAGTGCCTCCCTTCAAAGTTATTTAAGCTCGATCAAAAGCTTATAAAAATATTATATAATAAATTTGTAAATTTGTCAAACAAATTAATTTTTACTGTTTGGTTTCTTAAAATTAATTACGATAGCATCTTCATTATCAAATAGGTATTTAGAATCTGCTGTATCTGTATTAATTGGATCTATTTCATCATCAACATTGTCATCAAAGTGATAATGTTTTAAATTGTTTTTCTTTTTCTTGTTGTCATCATCATGAGTATAAGGCGTTCCAGAATTATACTTGTCGAAATCATAGAATTTAACATTCTTTTCTTCATTATATTTTGGTGACATGAAATCCAATATAACAATACCATTATCAAATTTACCACTAAGATTTTTTAACTTATACAAAGCTTGTTTAAATTTAAGTGATTGTAATTTACCAGGCTTATATCTTATTTCAGGTCCATACTTGATACCAGTTAGTTTTGGCTCGTATTCACCTTTTGCAGTATCATAAGAATTACCAAATTGCCATCTCTTTTCATTACCAATCTCTTTTGACCACCATTCGTTGTCTTCTGGAGTATTGTTACCAAATACAAATTTGTTAGAACAGTTAGCTGTGATAGTTTCTCTATGTTTTTTATCTGCTCCATCTAGCTGAGCTAAGTTTTGAACAGATACAACAGTAGAAACTTTATATTTTCTATAAATTGTAAACAATGGATCAGTAACATTTCCAACAAAGTCTGAAAACTCGTCTACATAGAAGAAATGTGGAACTCTATCCTTTTCTGTACCAGGTCTTCTTAAAACTGAGTATTGTAGCATAAGGATACAGAATAATCCAAAAGCTTGATGAATATTTGGTCCCAAATCGCCACGTCTTGTACAGATAAAAGTAATTTCTCCATTTGAAAGAGCTTTGTCAAAGTTGACAGTGTTTACTCTATTACATAAAATATTTTTTACACCACTGTAACGTAACAAGCTATCTAATTGAGCACTAGCATGTGTTACGAATTTTTCCATATCAGATCTACCAGATGCTTCTGGGTAGAAGTTTCTTTCAAAATATTTTATCAATGCTGTATACTTTTCAGCAAGTTCAGAATCTTGTTTCATTGCTTCACACAAATCTACTACTAAATCGAAATCTGTTAAACAATTTAATACATCTTCTAAAGTAGGTAAATCGTCATTGTGTAATCTTGGATACATTTCTTTTAACAATATAGCTAAGTTTTCAACAGCTTGATTTGCTGCATTTTCTCTGTAAGCTAAAGTCATATCAGGTGCACTTGAAGAGTACAAACCTTTTAAAACAGTTGAAATAGCTATTGCTGTTTGAATTGGATCATCAAAAACAAATGGGTTAACACCAACTGAGGTTGGATCATTTGGATCTATAAGATTAACTTTTAGTTTTTGAGCCTTTGCTACTTTCATCATACGATTTACTGATTCAATATCAGGTGCAATGTATGTGATACCAAGGTTTTTGTAAATATATTTATCTCCTGCACCAGCAATAATTAATTTCTTAAAATAAGTATTATAAACATTTTCTTTTCCTTCTTTTGGTTTGATCATGTTTAAATTAAAATTAGAATTGATGTACTCACTAGTATAAGGACAAGTTAATGTTGCAATTCCAGTCTTTAAAGCTGTAAATCCCATTTCCTTTGAAACTTCTCTAAAAAAGTATTTCTTTGTTAAATCCTGTGCAATCATAGGTTCAAATAAAAGAGAAGTTTTTCCTGAACCAGAGATACCACATATCAAAGTAGGGAAGAATCTCTTTTCCTCTGCAAGCTTAACCTTAGTTCCGTTACGCTTATCAAGTCCAAAATACAACTCACAAGTATAATCTCCCCAAGAAGCTGATTTATCAGCTAAGCTAATACCTTTATACTCGTAAATAGATTCAAGCATTTGTCTATTGTCGTGAACAAATGTAATCAAGAATTTAATTACTAAGAAGAATGTTGTTAAAGGTAAGTACAATGCTACGGCTGAAAATGCCGGCTTAATCAATGTATAGAAGTTTGCTGCTATATATGAGAAGTTTGGAACTGACATAAATAACATCCAACCTAATTGATTAATAAACTGTACAAACATCGATATTACAAGTAAATAAATACATACAATATATGTATCGAAAAATACTAATTTTGTTTTGTCTGAATCTGCATACTTAGATGAGAATGATAATAAGAACGCAAATACAGGGCATGCAATAGCTAGGGTATAACCAATAGGTCCCCAATAAGTGCAAGCCATACCTGTAAATATCATCATTAACATTTCAACTACTCTATCTACAACTAAATAGGCAGATACTAAAGTTAATATATAAGTACAAAAAGTATTTCGATCAGTTTTTAGTTTCTTTAATAATTTATCTATTACTTTCAAAAAATTCACCACTTTCCAAAAATATCCTACATATATATTATCTTATAAAATGAAGAAAAATACAAGTGTTTTGAGCAATTTTGTGCAAAAAATGTCAATTTTTTTGTTAAAAAGTATGCACATAAAAGAATATTATGAAAAAACAATGAAATATTTGACAAGAAAGGCTTAAAGAGAATTAAATAAACAACTTGCGAATATATTTACACAGGAGGAAATAAAATGTCTAAAACAAAAAAACAGAGTTTTATGCAAGGAATTATGACTCTAATGTTTTCTCAAGTTATAATAAAAATATTCGGGCTAATATATAAACTATATTTGACAAATAAAAAAGGATTTGGAGATGCCGGAAATGCAATATATAATAGTGGTTTTCAAATATATGCATTACTGCTAACAATAGCATCTATAGGAGTTCCGAATGCAATAGCAAAACTAATTTCAGAAAAATTATCAGTAGGAGACAATAGAGGAGCTCAGAAAATATTTAAAGTTGCATTTGCATTGTTTTCAATAATAGGATTTTTAGGAGCAGTGCTGTTATTTTTTAGTGCAAAAGTCATAGCCAATAAATGGCTACAAATACCAGAAGCAGAGCTTACACTAATAATACTTGCACCATCAGTGTTTTTTGTTTCTATAATTTCAGTACTAAGAGGCTATTTTAATGGGTACGAAAACATGAAACCAATGGCAAAATCGCAGACAATAGAACAGCTCTCAAAAACAATACTTACAATATTTATAGTAGAAACGATTTGCTTAATAATGGGATATCAGGGAACTACCAACGTAATGGCGGCAGGGGCAAATCTGGCAACAACAATAGCTACGTTCATAGGATTTGTATATCTATTTGTACTATATCTAAAAAACAGAAAATATGAATCAAAAGTAATTATAAGATATAAAACAATAACAACATTAGAAATAATAAAAAGTATAATCATTATAGCTCTGCCTCTGACATTGAGCGCAATACTGGGTTCACTCAATAAAAATATAGACTCAATGACTGTAATAAGAGGATTAAAAACTTTTTTGCCAGAAGAAGAAGCGAAAATTCAATATGGAATATTAAGTGGAAAAATAGATATGCTAGTAACACTCCCTTTATCATTTAATATAGCGTTTGCAACAGCGCTAGTTCCAGCAATATCGTCAGCTAAAGCAGTGGGAGATATAGCAAATATTCAGAAAAGAATAAAACTATCAACATTAGTAACAATATTAATTGGTTTACCTTGTAGCGTACGGAATGATAATATTTGCTAAACCAATATTAATGATGCTGTTTCCAAACGCAAGCTCGGGCGAATTTGTATACCAAATAAGTGCAATATCAATAATATTTATAACATTAGAGCAAACGATAAATGGAGCATTGCAAGGACTGGGCAAGTTCTATATACCGGTATTATCACTGAGTGTGGGAGTAATAATCAAACTAATAATTAATTCAATATTAATAAGAATAAATCCTGACAATTTTGTACTAGGTGGAACGGCGGGAGCAGCAGTTGGAACGGTTGCATGTCATTTTGTATCAATGATTATAAGCGTATGTGCGCTAAGAAAAAACATAAAAATAAATTTTGAATTTACAAAATTAGTGCTAAAACCAATATTAGCCACAGTTACAATGGGAATATTAGCTTTTGAAATATATAAAACACTTAACGGTATAATAATCCAAAATATTGCCATAATATTAACAATCATTTTTACAGTAATTGTGTATACAATGTGTATACTTGTGACCAAAATTTTTAGCAAAGATGAGCTTGAAACCTTGCCACTTGGTAGAATTTTAAATAAAAGAATAAAAAGTTACAATCGCTAAAACCATTGAAAATAGCCACTTTTAGGAGAAGAAAACGAATAAACCTTACAGACTAAAAGGATTGAAGAAAAAATATGATAAAAAAAAGAAGGATTTTATCAAATATTGGCGAATAATGTTATTAGTAGATGCATTTAAGTCTACATATACAATCTTATTAGGAGGTAAATTTTAATGAACAAATCTGATTTAATCGCAGCTATAGCTGCTAAAACAGGAAGCACAAAGAAAGATGCAGAAGCAACATTAAATGCATTTGTTGATGTTGTAACAGATTCTTTAGTAAAAGGAGACAAAGTTCAATTAGTTGGGTTCGGATCTTTTGAAGTTAGAAAAAGAGCAGCTAGAAAAGGAAGAAACCCACAAACTAAGGAAGAAATCAAAATACCTGCATCAAAAGCACCAGTATTCAAAGCTGGAAAAGCATTAAAAGACTTAGTAAACAAAAAATAATTTGAATTTTATAAATATATGAATTCATATAAATACATGGACTAATAATCCATGTATTTTTTTGTTCTAATTCCAGGACAAGTAGAATACTATGTATAAAACTTAGGATTTTAGGAGGAGAAATTATGTGGTACACTAAAGAATTAAATCAAATATTTAATGAGTTAAACGCAAGACAAGGCGGATTAACAGAAGATGAGGCAAGTAAAAGATTAGAAAAATATGGAGCGAATAATTTAAAGGAAAAGAAGAAAGAAAGTTTATTTATAAAATTTATCAAACAATTTAATGATTTTATGATTATAGTGCTAATAATAGCAGCAATAATATCTGCAATAGTTGCTAAAACTAATGGAAGTGGAGATTACATAGATTCCATTATAATAATTGCGATAGTAATATTTAATGCAATAATGGGATTAATACAGGAAGAAAAAGCAGAAAAATCGTTAGAAGCACTAAAGAAAATGTCAGCACCAAATGCAAAAGTAAGAAGAAATGGAAAAATACAAGAAATAGAAGCATCACAAGTAGTACCAGGAGATGTTGTAATACTGGAAGCAGGAAACTATGTACCTGCAGACTGTAGGCTCATAGACTCATACAATTTGCAAATAGAAGAGTCGAGCTTAACAGGTGAAACACTGCCAACTTCAAAACAAGCAGATGTTATATTAAATGCAAATACAGCTATTGGCGATTTAAAAAATATGGCATTTGCAACAACAATAGTGGTAAATGGCCACGCAGAAGCAGTAGTTGTAGAAACTGGAATGAATACAAAAGTTGGTCAAATTGCAGGAATGATAATAGAAAATGAATCGCCAGAAACACCACTGCAAAAGAAACTAGGAGAAGTAGGAAAAACACTTGCAATAACTTGTATGATAATATGTGGATTGATTTTCTTAATAGGAATATGGAAGCAAATTCCTGTTACAGAAATGTTTATGACATCAGTAGGATTAGCAGTTGCAGCAATTCCAGAAGGATTACCAGCAATAGTAACAATAATGTTATCGATAGGTGTTACAAAAATGGCAAAGAAGAACAGTATAATAAGAAAATTGCCGGCGGTTGAAACTTTAGGATGCAGTAGTGTAATATGTTCAGACAAAACAGGAACATTAACACAAAATAAAATGACAGTAACTCAAATAAGAAATGCAGTTGGAATTGTAAAAAACGATGATAGAAGATTTATATTAGAACTTGGAACAATGTGTACAGACACCATCGAATCACAAGAAGTAATTGGAGAAGCAACGGAAGTTGCAATAACAAATGCAGCTGTGGAGATGAACTTAAGAAAAAGAGATTTATATGACCAAATGCAAAGAATAAACGAAATATCTTTTGATTCAAAAAGAAAAATGATGACAACAATACACAAAATCGGTTCAAAATATAGAATAATAACAAAAGGAGCCCCTGATGTATTAATAAAGAGATGTAGTCAGTATTATCAAAGTGGAAGAATAGAACCGATATTTAGCAAAAGAGATGCCTTACAAGAACAGAATCAAATGATGGCAGAAGATGCATTAAGAGTAATTGCAATAGCATATAAAGATGTAGAGAAATTGCCAAGAGAAATTAATTCAGAAACAATTGAAAATGAGCTAACATTTGTTGGACTAATAGGAATGATAGACCCACCTAGAGAAGGTGTAAAAGAAGCAGTGAAAACTTGTAGAAAAGCAGGAATAAAAACAGTAATGATAACAGGTGATCATTTACAAACAGCAAAGGCAATAGCAAAAGAATTAGGAATATTAAGAAAAGGAGATTTAGCCATAAACGGAGAAACACTAGAGAAAATGAGTCAACAGGAATTAGAAAGAGATATAATGCGATATAGTGTATTTGCAAGGGTTTCGCCAGAACACAAAGTAAGAATTGTAAAAGCATTTCAAAGTACAGGAGCAGTTGTTGCAATGACCGGAGATGGAGTAAATGACGCACCAGCTCTAAAAAATGCAGATATAGGAATTGCAATGGGAAAAGGTGGAACAGATGTGGCAAAAAACGCATCAGATATGGTTTTAACGGATGATAATTTTGTGACAATAGTAGAAGCGGTAAAACAAGGAAGAAATATATATGATAACATAAAAAAAGCAGTACATTTCTTACTAGCGACAAACATAGGAGAAATAGTAGCAATATTTGTTGGACTATTGCTAGGAATAAAATCGCCATTACTTGCAATACAGCTATTGTGGGTAAATCTAGTAACAGACTCACTTCCAGCAATAGCATTAGGATTAGAAAAAGCAGAAAGCAATATAATGAACAGACTACCAAGAAATCCAAGGAAAAGTCTATTTGCAGATGGCCTTTGGGGTAAGATTACAACAGAAGGTGTAATGATTGGAATGTTAACACTTGTAGCTTTTAGCATAGGAAACAATTTATATTCGATAGAAGTAGGAAGAACGATGGCGTTCTTATCACTTGGAATACTAGAACTTGTACACAGTTTTAACATAAAAGGTGAAGAAAGCATATTTAAAACAGGATTATTTGAAAATAGATATCTAGTAGGTGCGTTTGTTCTAGGAACCTTGCTACAAGTAGTGGTTGTTGTAATAAGCCCACTTGCACAAATATTTGATGTAGTCCCACTAAATTCAGTTCAATGGTTAATGACAGCAATAATATCAATTTTACCAGTAGTAATAGTAGAGTTACAAAAGAAATTTAATGCATATAAATTTGGAAAAGTAGTATATGCGAGATCTGTGTAAATAAACAAATTTAAATTTTATCCTTGTTAAAAAGAAAATTTAGCAAGGATAAAATTTTAATACAAAAAATTGAAAATTGTTCGGAAGAATATGTCGAATATTGGGATACGATTTTGCTGGACAAATCAGTATCTAGGCGTTATAATAAGGTTGTTATATAACAATTGATTCATATGAATTTAAATTTTAATCTAAAAAAATTGGATCTGAAATAAAATCCCAAAAAAGAATGTAATATTACTTACTAAGAATATCTAAAGGAGGAATGTGTTTGGAAGAAACGAAAAAGGAAAAAGAGGTAAAATTATTACAACCAAAGATAGATATAGTTTTTCAAAGTTTATTTAATAAGAAAAATGCAGAAATAACAAAAAGCTTTATAGAAGCACTATTAGATGAAAAAGTAAATTCAATAGAGATAAATGATACGAAAGAATTAACAAGAGACAAGCCAATGAATAAATTAGGAATATTGGATTTAGAATTAGATATAAATAATAAAGAGAAAGTAGATGTAGAAGTTCAACTGTTAAAGAACGATGAATTTATACATAGATTATTATATTATTGGTCGAGATTATATTCAAAGCAAATGCAAAGAGGAGAAGAATATACAAAAGCCAAAAGAGTAGTGATAATAGCAATAGTAGATTTTGAAATAGATATAACCAAGGAGTTAAGAAGGATGGAAACGATATGGAACATAAGAGAAAAAGAAAAAACGGAGAAAGTGTTGACAGACCTATTAGAAATACGTATAATAAATTTAAGGAGAGTAAGAGAAGCATACCAAAAAGATAAGGAGAATAAAAAGAACCAATGGGTAATGTTTTTAGAAGATCCGAATTCTAAGGAGGTAAAAGAGATAATGGAGAAAAATGAAGATGTAAAAAAAGCAATAATAACAGTCAAAGAAATGAGCGAAGATGAAAAAATGGAAAAATTAGCGGAATTAAGAGAAAAAGCAATAAGAGATGAAAAAGCATTATATAATACAGGAATTAGAGAAGGAAAAGAAATAGGCAAAAAACTTGGTGAAAAACTTGGAAGAGAAGAAGGAGAACGAAAGAACAAAATAGAAGTAATTAGCAGGATGTTAAAAGATAATATGGATATAGAATTAATAAAGAAATATGTCAATGCAACTGATGAAGAAATAGAAGAAGCAAGAGTGGAAAAATAACTGATATAATAAATGACTAATAAACAAAAGTATGCCTTGAATTTTAATTCAAGGTGTATTTTGTGTGCATATGATTTTTTTTATTAAATATGTTATTTAATTAAAAAATTAAAAGAGCAAGATAGAGATTCTTCTAATACTTATATAATTTCCTGATTTTTTTAACTTTATAATTATTTGTTTTAATGTATTGACATTTTTCTTACAGTTGTGCTATAAATTGAGATAGTTAGTTTTAATTAAATAACATATTTAATAAAAATTTAAATAGTTGTTGAATTATAAAACGTAATGTTTTATAATAAAATCATTAAAAAGAGAAAAAATAAACATAGGAGGAAATAATTATGTTAAAAAACACAAAAGGAATAACCCTAATCGCTTTAGTAGTAACAATAGTTGTACTTTTAATATTGGCAGGGGTAAGTATTAACTTAGTCTTAGACAATAATGGAATAATACAAAAATCAAAAGAAGCAAGAAGTGAAACAATTGTTGCAGATGAAAAAAGCAAAGTTGAAATGGCGTATCTTTCAGCAGCATTAAAAAAACTTGGAGATACTGTTACAGCAGAAGAATTACAAGAGGAATTGGATTCATCTGTTGGAGCTGGAAAAACAGTAGTGACGTCAAATGGAGATGGAACATTAAATGTATTATTTAATGAAACAGGACATAATTATAATGTAGATGAAGGAACTGTGGAAAAAGTAGAAATTGACAATACTAAAATGGCGATGTTTGACACGGGAGAAAACGTGGCAAAAAAGATGTATGCATTAGCTCCAGATGGATATATGCAATATGCTTATCTTATAAATAATTTATCGATAGACGGAATAAAGAAATATAAAGGAACTCCGGATTTAACAATAATGACAGAAGCAAATATTGTTTCTTGGACAGAAGGATATAATGCATATGAACAAAATCCAAGCGCGTATAAGAGTATGATTCCATAAGGAACAAAATTATGTCCAATATATATGTGGTTTGAAGAAAGTGGAGAAGAAATACGAGGTATGGATGGCTCTGAAGGATTAACAGAAATTACTAATTCAAACATACAAAAGAAAGTGAAAACTGGTACAATATATTGGTGGAGTGAAAGCCAAAATGTATATTTAAATCCTGACAGCTCAAAGATGTTTTTGGGATTATCATATCTAACTGATATAAGAGGATTAAGCAATCTAAAAACAAATTATACTAACAATATGAGTAAGATTTTTTGTGTAATTACCCAAAATCAAAAATTAAAGAATTTTAATGCATTATCTAACTGGAATACTGAAAATGTAACAAATTTAGAATGTGCGTTTGCAGGATATAAAAATTTAGAAAGCATTGAGGGATTGACAAATTGGAATACATCAAAAGTTACAAATATGCATGGAATGATTGGTGGAGACATGGATGTGAATGGGTCTGAAATTAGAGATATCACTCCATTGAAAAATTGGGATGTTAGTAATGTTGTTGATATGTCATATATATTTAATGCTATACGGAGTGGAAGATTTATCGCCAATAACAAATTGGAATGTAAGCAAAGTAACTAATATGTCATCTATGTTTAGCAATTGCAAAATAGATAATTTAAATCCAATATCTAATTGGAATGTTAGCAATGTAATTAATATGTCAGAAATGTTTGCAAACTGCAAAATAGATAATTTAAATCCAATATCTAATTGGGACGTTGGTAGTGTAACAAATATGGATAGAATGCTTATAGAATGTAAAATACAAAATTTGAGTGCAATATCAAATTGGAATGTTAGCAATGTTACAAGCGTCCGTCAAATGTTCCAAGGAAATCCGATAACAGACGCATCTGGAATAAATAATTGGAATATAACAAAAGTAACCAATTTTGATTTTATGTTCTCAGGATGTCCAACTCACCCAGAGTTTACAAAAGTTACTGGAACATGGGATGATGTTGGAACATTTACACCAACAACTGAATAAAATAAATAATATAAACTGGTAGAGAAAACTACCAGTTATTTTTAACTGAAAATCTCCATTTTAAGGCGAAAAATCGTATAAAAATAGGAAAAAACTCGTCCAAATGTATAAAAAATTTGCATTTGAGTAAAATATGTGGTATAATAAATTTTGTCGTGTGAAAAAGGAGAGTGAAATTATTTTATACCATAAACTAAAATGCGACACGAAAGAAATCATAAAATTGCTTGAGATTGTGACAATAGCACTATTTATAATACTAACAATAATCTTTATAAAATACAATCCAGTATATGAAGTAAAAATAGACGGCGAAACAATAGGATATATAAAAAGCAAGCAAGCAATGGAAGAAACGATAAACAATGAGATATTGGCACTAGACAATCCCTGTGCAGTATTCTCAACACTAGATAAACAACCAACTTACGAATTAAAGCTTGCAGAAATAAAGCAAACAGACGAGGAAAAGGTAAAACAAATATTAGAAGAAAATAAAACAACAATGTATAAGCAATATGCGATAACAATAGACAACGAAATAAAAACACATGTAGATACATTTGAGCAAGCAGAAGAAATCGTAAATGAAATGAAAGAAAATTATTCAGAAGATATTGCACAAATATCAATTATTGAAAATTATACCAAAAACTTAGACGAAATAGGAACAGAACTTACAGTTGCAAAAGCTAGCGTAGATTCAAACATGAAAGAAATAAAAGACGAGAAAGCAAGAATTGCTAGTGCAACATTTAACGGTGTATATTTTCAAATAAAACCAGTAATGGGAAATATTACATCCAGATATGGAGCAGTAGAAAGCATAAGAGACCATGCACATGGAGGATTAGACATAGCAGCCCCATACGGAACAGATATTAAAGCATCAGCAAATGGAACAATATCATATTCTGGATGGATGAGTGGATATGGTAACTTAATTATAATAGACCATGAAAACGGAGTTCAATCATATTATGGACATTGTAGCAAATTGTATGCAACGGTCGGAACAGTGGTTGAAGCTGGAGACGTAATAGCAGCAGTTGGTTCAACAGGGAACTCGACAGGAAACCACTTACACTTTGAGATAAGATTAAACGGGTCAAGTATAAACCCACAAAAATATATATACAAATAAAACATTCCAAAATGAAGTAAACTATTAAGCAAAAGTTTAAGAATGTACTTCAAGATGGAATGTTTTTATCTTATTAAATTCAAAAAAAATTCACAATTCTTTCACAATAATATTGTATTATAACACTATAATAAGTTAAAATAAATTAAACTTACTATTCTAGGAGGAAATCACATGGAAGAAAATAACGTAAAAGAACCAGACTCAGTATTAAATAAGGATGGAAAAGAATTTAAGGCAGTAAAGGCAAATAACGAAAGAAATACAAAGCAAATAAACTTTGGTAAGCAAATTTTAACACCATTTGTTAGTGGAGTATTAGGAGCAGGACTTGTTTTAGGAATATGTTTAGGAGTTCCAGAAATAAGAAGTGGACTACTAAATAGCGCAAACACAACAATATCAACAAGTTCAACAAATCAAAAGGCAACGCAATTAAACACAACACAATTATCGCTAGAAGGTTATTCAGAAATAGGAACATCAGTGGCACAAAAAGTATTGCCATCAATAGTAGGAATAAAAGTCGAATATCCAGTAAATTCAATATTTATGCAACAACAAAATACAGCGACAGCAGAAGGTTCCGGAATTATAATAAGTGAAGATGGATATATATTAACAAATAATCATGTTATAAATTCAAGTTCAACTTCATCATATTATTCTTTAGGAGAAGCAACAAAAGTTAGTGTATACTTGTATAACGACGAAACAGAATATGAAGCAACCATCGTTGGAACAGATGAAGAAACAGACTTAGCAGTTATAAAAATAGAAAAAGCGGGATTACAAGCAGCAGAACTTGGCGACTCTGACAGAGTAACGGTTGGAGAATTTGCTATGGCAGTTGGAAACCCACTAGGAATGCAAAGTTCTGTAACAGCCGGAATGATAGGAGCTGTCAACAGAGAAATAACAGGTTCAGACGGAAAAAAATATAAACTAATACAAACAGATGCTGCAATAAACTCGGGAAACAGTGGTGGTGCATTAGTAAATAGTAAGGGCCAAGTAATAGGAATAAATACATTAAAAATTGCATCAACAGGAGTTGAAGGAATGGGCTTTGCAATTCCAATAAACTCAGCAAAACCAATATATGAGCAGTTAATAACTTATAATAAAGTAAAAAGGCCATATATAGGAATAAGTGGAAGAGATTTAAGCAAAGAATTAGCAGAAAAGAACAATTTACCAGAAGGTGTATATGTTGTTGGTGTTGAAGAATTTTCAGCTGCTGAAAAAGCAGGAATTCAACCGGGAGACGTAATAATCAGGGTAAATGGCGAAGAAGTAAAAACTATGAACAAATTAAATGAAATAAAAAATGAACATCAAATAGGAGAGACAATAACAGTGACGATAAGCAGAAATGGCAAAGAAAAAGATGTGAAAATAACACTTCAAGAAAAATAAAATACAAATTCGTTACAGTAAGTTCACAAAAAGGACAAAAAACATTGGTAAGATAAGACCATAGTTAGCAAGACTCCAAAAGCTAACTAAAAATAAAAAACATCCCCTTTTATTTTCGAACGGCTACCAGAGAGGTGGTCGTTTTTTTTGACAATTATAATATAATGTGCTAAAATAATTCAGGTAAAAGAATATAATTATGTTCTTTTTGAAACAACCTATTAGAGGTGTAAATATGATTAATTTTACAAAAATGGAAGGAATCGGAAACGACGGAATATATGTAGATTGTACAAAACAAAAAATTCAAAATCCTGGGTCTCTTGCATATTTGATATGCGATAGATACTTTGGAATTGGAGCCAATGGCTTAATATTAATATTTAATAGCAAAATAGCAGATTTCAGAATAGAAATATACAATTCTGATGGTAGCCAAGCAGAAATGTGCGGAAATGGAATTAGATGTGTTGGAAAATTTGTGTATGAAAAAGGATTAACGAACAAAACAGAGCTAGAAATTGAAACATTGGCAGGAATAAAAAAATTAAAGCTTAATGTTGAAAACGGAGTAGTTAAAACTGTGAGAGCAGATATGGGAGAACCTATATTTGAAGCTGAAAAAATACCAGTAATATGCGATCAAAAAGGCGACTTAAAGAAAATAAAACTACAAGCATATGACAAACAATTTGAAGTCACATGTGTGTCTGTGGGAAACCCACATGGAGTAATTTTTGTGAAAGATGTAGATGCAATAGACGTCAGAAAATATGGACAAAAAATGGAGAACGACAAAGCATTTCCACAAAAAGCAAACATAGAATTTATCGAAAAACTAGACGATCACAATATCAGAATGAGAGTCTGGGAGCGTGGAGCAGGAGAAACAATGGCTTGTGGAACAGGAGCTTGCGCATCAACAGTAGCATCTGTATTAAACAAAATAACATCAAATCAAGTAACAGTTCATTTACGTGGAGGCAGTCTATTAATCGAATGGAACAGAGAGAACAACCATATATATATGACAGGACCTGCTGAAATAACGTTTGAAGGAACTTTTGACGAAGAAAAATATAGAGCGCAAACAAAATAACAGATATCTACATAAAAAATGCAAATAGTTTCGCAAAAATATAAATAATTATTGAAAAACAAACAAAAAATATGGTATAGTAAAAAAAACGAAAGGGGAAAAAATGGAAGAAAAAGAAGTAAAAAGAAGTTATTTAACAGGAATATTAGGAGCAATATTAGGTGGAGTAATCGCAGCAATTCCATGGGTTTTAACATATGTATATGGAAACATGATGTTATCACTTTTAGCATTAATAATAGGCGCAGGAGAATTTTATGGATATAAGCTATGCAAAGGAAAAATGACAACAAAATTACCAATAATAATTATGGTAATAGCAATAATTATAGTTACAGTTGTTACATTATTAGTAATACCATTTATGTTGCTACAAAAAAATGGAATGGATGCAAATATTGAGGGCGTGAAAGCGTTATACTCATATAGTGAATTTACAAGTGCATTAATGAGAGATTATGCAATATCTATAGTATTCACAATACTAGGAGCTGGAGCCGTAACAGGAACAATAAAAAAACAACTATTAAATAATAGTGAAGATATAAAATTAGATTTTTCAAACAAAGAAGAACAACAAAAACTAAAAGAAGATTCCATAACAGCTATAAAACCAATATTTGAAAAATATAATGCAATGAACAAAGAAAATACAATGACAAAAGAAGAAGTGCTAGCAGAAATAGAAGGTCAGAGTGGAAGGATATATTTCAGCTTCTTAAAAAATTCAAACATAATAAAAAAATCAAAAGGAAAGTACTTCTACTGTGAAGAAAATGAGGAAAAAGTACAAAAAAATAAAACAAATATATTTGTATGGATATTTGTAGTACTTCTTCTAATAACAGCAAGTTCTATAATGATAAACAATGAAGATACAGCATCAAACATAGTTGAAAATGCAGATGTAAGCTATGTTTTACCAGTAGGTTGGGAACTTTACCAAAACTATAACGAAAATGAAGGCTGGGTATATTACAAAAATATAAGCAATTCTACAAAAACAGAAAATGAAACAACAGAAAATACAATAGACTACTCTGCATATCCAGCAACACTAAATGTTGTATATGCCAAAGCAGAAGCAGGACAAGAAGGTAGTTTGGAAGAGCTAAAAACAGGATTAGATAGTTATATTAGAGAGGAATTAGGTATAACCGAATTTAACATAGAGCAAGCAAAAACAAATAAGGACTATGATGTTCTAAAAGTTAAAATTATAGACACATCAGAAGTAGAATCAATAATCTACCTAAATTATATATATAATGCAGGCAATGTTACAGCGATAACAGCAGTGACTTACAATTTAAATGATGAACAAGTATTAGACCAAGATATATCAACAGTTGTAAATACTTTTTCATGGAAATAACAAAAAACACTTGAAAGTGACAAGAAAATTTGTTAAAATAAAAATTAGTTAATAAAGATAGGCTAAAAAAAAACCCCTTTTGGGGAAATTTAGCCTATTTTTTGTTTTTATAAGGAGGAACAATAAATGAACACAAAGTACATATTCGTAACTGGAGGAGTAGTATCAGGACTAGGAAAAGGAATAACAGCTGCATCAGTAGGAAGGCTATTAAAAAATAGAGGATATAAAGTAGCAAACCAAAAGTTTGATCCTTATATAAATGTAGATCCAGGAACAATGAGCCCATACGAACACGGAGAAGTTTTCGTAACAGATGACGGAGCAGAAACAGACTTAGACTTAGGACATTATGAAAGATTTACAGATGTTAATCTGAATAAAAACTGTAGTATATCAACAGGAAAAATATATCAAGAGGTACTAGAAAAAGAAAGAAGAGGAGATTATCTAGGAAAAACAGTACAAGTAATTCCGCATATAACAAATGCAATAAAAGACAAAGTATACTCATTAGCAAAAACAGGAGCCGATGTTGTAATAACGGAGATAGGTGGAACAGTAGGAGATATAGAGAGTCTACCATTTTTAGAAGCAATAAGACAAGTTGGAATAGAGAATAATCCAGAAGATGTAATATACATACATGTAACATTACTTCCTTATATATCAGGTTCAAATGAACTGAAATCAAAACCAACTCAACACTCTGTAAAAGAACTACAATCAATAGGAATAAAACCAGATATATTAGTGTGTAGAACAGAGATGCCAATAACAGAAAATATAAGAGAGAAAATTGCGTTATTTTGCAATGTGCGTCCAGAAAATGTAATAGCAAATATGACTGCAAAAAATTTATACGAAGTTCCGCTAATGCTTGAAAAAGAAGGATTGGCAATAGATGTTTGCAAGCATCTAAAATTAAAAAATGCAGAACCAAAGAATGAAGAGTGGGAAAAAATGATAAACCACTTCAGAAAAATAGATGAAAAATATGAAAACACTGATAAAAAGAAAGTAAACATTGCAATAGTTGGAAAATATGTAAAACTAGAAGATTCGTACTTATCGGTTGTAGAGAGCATAAAACACGCAGCATACGAAAATGGAGTAAAAGCAAATATTAAATTTATTGATTGCGAAACAGTTACAAACAGAAACGCAAGAGAAAAACTTCAAGGAATAGATGGAATAATAGTTCCAGGAGGATTTGGAGGAAGAGGAATAGAAGGAAAAATACAAACAGTAAAATATGCAAGGGAAAACAACATACCTTTCTTAGGAATCTGTTTAGGAATGCAAATGGCAGTTGTAGAATTTGCAAGAGATATACTTAATATAAAAGATGCAAACTCACTAGAATTTGATGAAAAAACAAAAAATCCAGTAATACATATAATGGAATCTCAAAAAAACATAACAAAAAAAGGTGGAACAATGCGACTTGGAGCATATCCTTGCATATTAAAGAAATCTAGTTTGGCAAGTAAATTATATAAAACAGAAGAAATATCAGAAAGACATAGACACAGATATGAGTTTAATAATGAATATAGAAAAGAAATGGAAGACAATGGAATGACTATTTCAGGAACATCACCAGATGGAGAATTAGTAGAAATAATAGAAATAAAAAATCATCCATACTTTATAGCCTCTCAATTCCATCCAGAATTAAAATCAAGACCAGATAAACCACATCCATTATTTGTTGGATTACTAAAAGCAGCAAAGAAAAAAATAGAAGAATAAAAGGAAAAGCTTCAGGAAGAAAAAACTTCCGGAAGCTTTTTGTTGAACAAACAAGGAATAAAAAAGTGCCAAATACATAAAATTAAATGTGAAAATTGTGTGAAATTATAAAAATGATATTGACATTTAATGTCAAAAGGTATAAATTATTAGCAGTCACAAATAAAGAGTGCTAAAAAAGTGCTCGATAATTTCAAGGAGGTAATAAAAATGTTAAAACCATTAGCAGACAGAGTTGTCTTAAAAATGACAAAAGCAGAAGAAACCACCAAAAGTGGAATTATCTTAACAGAAGGGAGCAAAGAAAAACCACAAATAGCAGAAGTAATCGCAGTAGGCCCTGGTGGAAATATAGATGGAAAAGAAATAAAAATGTATGTAAAAGTAGGAGATAAAGTTGTAGTAAGCAAATATGCTGGTACAGAAATAAAATACGAAGGAGAAGACTTTATAATAGTAAAACAAGGAGATATTTTAGCTATAGCTGAATAATTAGGAGGTAATTAGTATGTCAAAAGAAATTAAATATGGCGAAGATGCCAGAAAATCATTATTAAATGGTGTAAATAAATTAGCTGATACAGTTAAGGTTACATTAGGACCAAAAGGAAGAAATGTAGTATTAGATAAACAATTTGGAGCACCTCTAATTACAAATGATGGTGTTACAATAGCAAAAGAAATAGAATTAGAAGATCCATTTGAAAATATGGGAGCAAGACTTGTTAAAGAAGTATCAACAAAAACAAACGATGTAGCAGGAGATGGAACAACAACAGCTACAGTATTAGCTCAAAGTATGATAAAAGAAGGCGTAAAAAATGTTGCAGCTGGTGGAGATCCAATGGCAATAAAAAGAGGAATGAGCAAAACAGTAGATAAAGCTGTTGAAGAGTTAAAGAAAATAAGCTCAAAAGTAGCTGGAAAAGAAGATATAGCAAGAGTTGCAAGTATATCAGCAAATGATAATGAAATTGGAGAACTAATTTCAGAAGCAATGGAAAAAGTATCAAGTGATGGAGTTATAACAATAGAAGAATCAAAAACATCTAACACAGAGCTAACAGTAGTAGAAGGAATGCAATTTGATAAAGGATATGTTTCTCCATATATGGTAACAGATACAGAAAAAATGGAAGCAGTTGTTGACAATCCATACATATTAATAACAGACAAAAAAATCAGCAATATCCAAGAAATACTACCATTATTAGAAAACTTAATGCAACAATCTGGAAAACTAGTAATAATATGTGATGATATAGAACAAGAAGCATTATCAACACTTATATTAAACAAACTTAGAGGAGTTATCAACGTTCTAGCAGTTAAAGCGCCAGGATATGGTGACAAGAGAAAAGCAATGTTACAAGATATTGCAATATTAACAGGTGGAGAAGTTATAACATCAGATTTAGGACTAGAATTAAAAGATGTTCAAATAGAACAATTAGGAAGAGCAAGACAAATAAAAGCAGACAAAGAGCATACAATAATAGTTGATGGCTCAGGAGATAAACAACAAATAGCAGACAGAATTGGTCAACTTAAAGCTCAAATAACAGAAGAAAAGAGCGAATACGAAAAAGAACAACTACATGAAAGACTTGCTAAAATAGCAGGAGGAGTTGCAGTAATAGGAGTAGGAGCTGCAACAGAAGTAGAAATGAAAGACAAAAAGCTAAGAATAGAAGATGCTTTATCTGCAACAAAAGCAGCTGTTGAAGAAGGAATAGTTGCAGGTGGTGGAACAGCATTTGTAAACATATTACCAGAAGTAGAAAAATTTGTAAGCAGTCTACAAAAAGAAGAAAAACTTGGAGGAAATATAGTTCTTAGAGCATTACAAGAACCAGTAAGACAAATTGCAATAAATGCAGGACTAGAGCCAGCAGTTATATTAGAAAAAGTAAAAGCTTCACCAATTGGAGTTGGATTTGATGCTGGTAAAGAAGAATATGTAGATATGAAAAAAGCTGGAATAGTAGATCCAACAAAAGTATCAAGAAGTGCTCTACAAAATGCAGCATCAGTTGCAGCAATGATATTAACAACAGAAAGCATAGTAACAGACAAAAAAGAAGAGAAATCTTGTAACTGTGGTGGACACGAAACACCAGACATGAGTGGAATGTATTAAAATAGATAAAAGTTAGGAGGCTAAAACCTCCTAACTAATTAATTATATAATAAGAAGTATTTGCTTTTAAATGTTACTTGTTGTAAGAAGAAAGAAAATCCAAATAATAAATGTTCAAAAAATTGAACAAAAAATTTAAAAAATTTAAAATAAGTATTGACAAAAATTAAAAAGTCTAGTATACTAAGAAAGTCGAAAGAAATGGTCGCTTAGCTCAGCTGGGAGAGCATCTGCCTTACAAGCAGGGGGTCATAGGTTCGAGCCCTATAGCGACCACCATTCTTTATAAAGAAATTTAGAATAATCTAAATTTTTTTATTTACGGCCTGGTAGTTCAGTTGGTTAGAACGCTAGCCTGTCACGCTAGAGGTCGACGGTTCGAGCCCGTTCCAGGTCGCCATTTTTTTATTCAAAATCGAATAATTGCCTTGATAGCTCAGTTGGTAGAGCAAAGGACTGAAAATCCTTGTGTCACTGGTTCGATTCCAGTTCAAGGCACCAAAAGATAGCTGTAAATAAAACCAGCTTCTTTTTTTATTAAGAAAAATATAATAAATATGGAATCGAAAAGGAGGATAAGAAATTTGTCCGGGTGGACAATTTTCCCGACGCGGCTCGACGATTCCACTTCAAGCCACCATAAGATAGCTGGAAATAAAACTAGCTTCTTTTTTTTATTGAGAAAAATATAATAAATATGGAATCGAAAAGGAGGATAAGAAAATTGTCCGGGTGGACAATTTTCCCGACGCGGCTCGACGATTCCACTTCAAGCCACCAAAGAAAGCTGGAAATAAAACTAGCTTCTTTTTTTATGCAGTAAAGAGAAATATATATAGATTTTCAGAAGAATTTTGCTTTCAATTAACAGAGGAAGAATTTCAAAATTTAAGGTTCCAAATTGGAACCTCAAAGCAAAACGAAGAATTTAGAGGAGGGAGAAGATATCTGCCATATGTATTTACTGAACAAGGAATTGCTATGTTAGCAGGTGTCTTAAAAAACGATATAGCTGTAAAAGTTAGTATTAATATAATAAAATCGTTTATAGAAATGAGAAAATTTATATCTTCAAACGGACAACTATTCGATAGATTAACTAATGTAGAATATAAATTATTAGAGCATGATAAAAAATTTGATAAAGTATTTGATCAATTACAAAATGAAGAAAATATCAAACAAAAAATATTTTTTGAAGGTCAAATATATGATGCATACAGTTTAATAATTGATATTATCAAAAAAGCAAACAGGAAAATTTTAATAATAGATAACTATATAGATGATAGTGTTTTGAAAATGCTTACAAAGAAGAATGATAAAGTTGTAGTTGTGATATTAACATCAGAAAAAAGCAATATACAATCATATTACCTATAGGAAAAAATTAAAAGAATAAAAACTATTGACAATTTTTTTTTTATAAAATGATTTAATATTTGTGAATATAGTCAAGAAGACGGAAGATTTGTAGTGGTAGCTAAGAAAATATAAAACAGGGTAACATTTAGTTATCCTGTTTATAAAGCAGTATCATTTGTTAAAATTATAGAAAGACCTTCATTTTCTCTATATTATTTTTCTGCATAGTAACAAAATCATTTAAAATATTCTTAACGGGTTCATCAGCTTGAGGGTTGTGATTAAGAAGCTTTTGACACTCTATAATTCCCATATTCCCACCTTGTATCATAATCTCTGCAATATGAGAATTACTTTTATCTTTTATAGTATTAAGTTCAGTACCAATATAGCTCATCATCTTTGTACCAAAAGGAGATTCATCAGGAACTTCTCCATATTTTTCAAATTCTGTATTAACCCTATCTGCAATCTTACCATACTCGGAATATTGTGTGCTAAGATTTTCTTTCATATTTTCATCTCCAACTTTTTGTATAACAAAAGAAATAGACTCCATTCCCATTTTAGCAGCTTTGCTAATTTCATTTAAAATTGTTAAATTTATATTACTGTCCATAAAGATTCCTCCTAATTATTTTTATATGTACAGTATAACCAAAAAATATAAAAATAAACAAAAAAAAAAAACACGCCATTTTTCGAGTCCTACATCAAATGCAAAATAAAAATATACACCTCTTCGAGGTGCATATTTTATTTTGGTACCACTGATGGGACTCTCCCGCATGGCTATCAACTGTCCACCGGGACAGTTGATTTAACGCCATTTTTCGAGTCCTTCATCAAATGCAAAATAAAAACACACCTCTTCGAGGTGCATATTTTATTTTGGTACCACTGATGGGACTCGAACCCATATGGTTTCCCGCTGGATTTTGAATCCAGTGCGTCTACCAATTCCGCCACAGTGGCATTTATTTAATACTTACTAAATATAGCACATTTTTTATCAAATGTCTATATTTTTTTTACAAAAAACAAAAACTGCTCACCAATTTCCGACAAATTTCATAAAATCTAGTATACAACAATTATAAAAGGAGGAAAAATACGATGAGCAAAAATTGTAATTGTATGTGTAATTGCAACATGAATCAAGAAAATAGCCCTCTTGAAACAATATGTGATGATGTACAAACGAACAATACAAATATGTGTGGATGCAATAATAATTATAATCAATGTCAATGCGGATTCAACGAAGAAGAAAGCGTATTTCCGTCTAACCCAATGTTAGGACAGAGCTACGTACCAATTCAAAGAATGACAAACACTTTCACGCCTTGCTGTGGACTAAAAAATGGAACAATATTTCCAGAATTAGTAAGCCCATACTACCCATGTCAAAGTGTAGAAGACATTGAATATTTAAGAAGTCGCAATACTATTGGAAAGGGGTGCAATAGATGAATTTTGACAATATAGACAACTGTGAATATGAACCAACTGGAATAAATGCACAATTCGGTTACAACACGCCTAATATGATGAATAATAATGGATGTAACTGCAAAGCAAGAGATGAACTTGGAGAAAAAATGTTATCAGAGATAAGATGTTTAAAATTTGCTATAACAGATATAGGAGAATATTTAAACACTCATCCAGATGATGAAAAAGCATTATGCTTACACAGCGAATATTGCAATCAATTAAGAGATTTATCAGACAAATATCAAAGAGTATATGGACCACTTAGCATCTACTGCCCTTGCAATAGTTGGAGATGGCTAGAAAATCCATGGCCTTGGGAAAGGAGTGAAGATTAATTATGTGGACATATAATAAAATTTTACAATATCCTATTAATTTAAGAAATAGAAATCCAGAAATGGCTAAGGTAATTATTTCTCAGTATGGTGGACCAGATGGAGAACTTGCAGCTTCGTTAAGATATTTATCTCAAAGGTTTGCAATGCCAGACCAAAAAGCAAAAGCTACTTTAAATGATATAGGAACCGAAGAATTAGCCCATTTAGAAATGGTAGGAACTTTAGTCCATCAGTTAACAGATGGCGTTTGCCCAGAAGAGTTGAAAAAAGCAGGATTAGGACCATATTATACTGATCACGGAGTAGATATATATCCTCAATCTGCAGCGGGAGTACCTTTTGATGCAACATGTTTAGCTTGTAAGGGAGATGCAATAGCAAATCTACAAGAAGATTTAGCAGCAGAGCAAAAAGCAAGAGCAACTTATGAAAAATTAATAGATTTATGTGCAGACGATAAAGATGTTGTAGATGTATTAAAATATTTAAGGCAAAGAGAAATAGTGCATTTCCAAAGATTCGGAGAAGCACTAAGAGGAGTACAGGATAAAATGGCAGAAAAGAAATTTTATATGAATCAAATGAATAATTGTAATTGTAGAGAATAATCGGAACACCTTGAAAGTTATGTAAATTTATAGTATAATAAAAAAGCTTAAGGCAGAGTTCTTATGCAATTTCCTAAAATTACTAATTAGTGAGAGACAACTCACACAAATTAGTTTGTAATATAGCACTGTAAGAAAGGAGAAAAATCATGATGGACAAAGAAGCTCGGCGTGTATACAGTATTGTTGTTTGTTTTTTGATGATTATCATAGTGATTATCAAGATAACAATGGCGAATCTGAGACTGAACCTTACGCTTAATGTCATAATGATTGCATTGTTGGCAGTAAGCGTACATCTAAACAGTGAGAATATCAGAATGAGAACTATTTTGGAATTTTTGATGATTTTGATTGCAACAGATGTAGGGTTAATTCTTGCTACAATGCTATAAGGAGAGCAGGGGATGCAAAATGCATCTCCTGCTTTATATATTACCATACTAAATATGTTGTAAAAAATGGAGACGTGTGGTATACTAATACCAGAAAAAATATAAAAATAATCACTTCAATTCGCAAATACTGTGAAAATAGAATAATATAAAACAATAAAGAGATAATAAAAGGTAGGCTATGAATAGAAAATTTATAAAAGATTTAACTAACAATATAAACAAAGACGATATAGGGCAGGTGTCGGCGCAATGCTCATATTATACAATACTGTCTTTTATTCCTTTTGTAATATTAGTAATAACCTTAATACAATATACCGGCATAGAACCAAGCACTTTATTTGAATTCATCTCGAAAATAATACCGGATAGCATGAATGAAATTGTTGTAAACATCGTTCAAGAAGTGTATTCAAAATCAATAGGAACAATATCAATTTCAATCATATTTACAATATGGTCAGCAGGTAAAGGATTATTTGCATTAACAAAGGGAATGCAAAACATATATAAGACAAGTGGAGAAGAAAAAGCGTCATACTTGTATATAAGAATAAAAGCTATTTTAGAAACTATATTATTCATAATACTAATCGTAATAGGACTTGTAATGCTAGTATTTGGAAACAACATTAGATCGATACTGGACAGACGCTTTCAAATGTCAGAACGATACAACATATTATCTACAATTGGCACTGAACTTGCCTTCACAGTAGCAACCTTTATCATATTTTTATTATTATATAAGTTCATGCCAAAGCACAAAGAAAAATTAAAAAGCCAAATAGGAGGAGCACTATTTTCAGCAATAGCGCTAAACATAGTATCATTTGTGTTCTCAAAATATTTATATATTTTTAAAGGATTTTCTATAACCTATGGAAGCTTAACAACGTTAATGCTAATAATGATGTGGACGTACTTGTGCTTTTACATAATTTTTATAGGAGCAGAACTAAATAAGACAATAAAAATGGAGAAAGAGAAATGTATATAGACTTAAAAGAAAAAGACTTTACAAAACTAGAAGAACCAGCACAAATTATTAAAAATGGTGGAATAGTAGTATTTCCAACAGAAACGGTGTATGGAATAGGCGCAAATGCACTAAATGCAGAAGCGGTTAAGAAAATATATGAGATAAAGAAAAGGCCATTAAGTAAGCCAATTACTTTACTGGTAAATAGTATAGATATGATAGAAAGAGTTGCAAAAGACATTACACCATTTGAATATGCGATAATCAAAAAATTCTTTCCAGGACCGCTAACGATAATTTTGCAAAAAAAAGACGTAGTACCAGATATTGTTACTTCTGGTGGAAGTACAGTCGGAATTAGAATGCCGGCAAACGAAATAGCACTGGAGTTAATAAACAGAGCAGGTGTGCCACTTGCAACACCAAGTGCAAATATTTCAGATAAACCAAGCAAGACAAATATAAAAGACGTTATGAGTGATTTCCCAGAAGGAGTAGATTGCTTTATAGATGGAGGAAAAAGTAAAATAGGAGTGGCATCAACGATTGTTCAAGTAATAGATGGAGTACCACACATTCTAAGACAAGGAACAATAACAGAAGAACAAATAAATAAGTTAATAATATAAAATTCCCACCAATGCAGGTGGGAAAATTTATTTATGTTCTAAACATTTATTAACAATATCTTCTAAGTCTTTGGTGTCAACAATAGACTTGATACTAGCATCTAAAATTTCTTGTGCAGTGAAATTCTGCAAGTTCAAATTATAATTATATTTCAAAGCAATTTGCCTTATAAATTCTCTAGTAGTTCTGCCATTACCTTCTCTAAAAGGATGGAGAACATTTAATTCTGACCAATAATATGCTAATCTTTTTGCAAAATCTTCTTGTGAAAGATTATCTAATTTTTCGTTTCTTAATTGAGTAAGTAAACGATCTAATTCACTATCAATATATTCCCATTGAGCAAATTGAAAATAGCCTTTTGCAATATTTTCGCTTCTAAATAATCCAGCAAAAGGGTAAATATCCTCAAAAAGAAATTTATGAATTCCAACAAAATGAGCAACATCAAAGTTGCCTGTAATTCCTTTTTTCTCTAACGCCATTAATTTCAAAGCAACCATACTTTTTTCATAATTCTCTAATTTATTTGCATCTTTAATATTAAGTTTATTGACCAAAGTATTTGTACCAGGGTAACAATAAACAGAATCTCTAGCTTCGTACATAGTTTTATCCTTCCGTTTTATCAAAATAAATTCGTACATTTTGTATGTACGAATTAGCTACTAATTTAAGCACAACAAAAGATTAGAAAAACATACTCTTAACCCTTTGTATAGCATCTTCCATCGAAATCTTGTTATCTGCAAAATCGTTTAACAACGAAATGTCATTTTGAGTTAAAGTTTGATTTTCCATTTCCATTGAAGTTTTTATATTATTAATTATTCTTATTTTTTCTTCTTCAGGAATCATCATTTTATCTCCTTTTTAAACAAAATCACTACATATCTATTATACCATAAAATGAGGAAAAATACTAGTATTTTTAAGGAAAAAGTGAATATTTTTAATGAAAAGCGAGAAAAAACTTTTTAATTAAATATGTAATTTAATTAAAAATTCCATACCCAATATATAGCATAACTCTAAGAAAAAATCAATACCCGTAAATTCTATAAAAATGAAAAATTAAAAACTATAAAATCATAAATTGCTAGAGACACAATAATTTTACTGATTCTAAATTTTTATTAAATTACATATTTAATAAAAATAATTAAATCTTGTATTTTAAAACACAATGCTTTATAATACGAGATATAATAAGTCTGGAGGAATTAAATTTATGAGAAAAACAATGGAAAAAATGAAAGAGAAAAAAGGAATAACACTGATAGCACTAGTAGTAACAATAGCAGTAATTTTAATACTAGCGGGAATAACCGTAGGAATGGTAACAAGTGACAACGGAGTATTAAAAGAAACAAAAAATGCAAAAACACTAGCCGAAATAGATAACGAAAAAAGCATTGTAGAGCGAGCAAAAATGCTAACAATGATGAGAAGTAAAAATGGTTCAATAACATACGAAGTATTTGAACCAGCACTAAAAGAAGAAGCAGGAAAAATGCCAACAGAAGTAAGTGATGCAATGGGAACAATAGAAGTTTTATTTACAGATTCAAACAGATATTATGAAATAGACGAAGATGGAAATGTAAGCGAGCCACAAGAAGTAGTAAAAGACGAAAATGCTGGAGATATAACAAAAGGTGGAAGATGTGACGGAAGTGAAGAAAAACCTTATGAGATAAGCTGTATAGAAGATTTATGTGATTTTTCTAATATGGTAAATATTAATTTCAATTCAAATAAATATGTTGTATTGAAGAGAAATTTGAATTTTAATTCTAAGTTTTCGTATGTGAATGGAAATATAAAAACAGATGGAAAAATAAAGTCGTGTAATAGCATAGATGAATTAAAGACAGCATTAACAACTGGGGAAGGATTTTACAATATAAGTCAAGATCAAGAAAATGGCTTAAAAGAAGTAGTGTTTGATGGAAAATATCATACTATTTCAAATTTATATGAAAACTATGAAGATAGCAAAGCAGGAGGATTATTTGCGCATTGTTCATGGGGAAGTAAGATACTGAATTTAACAGTAACAGGAAATATAAAAAGTAAAGCAAAAACAGGAGGAATTGCAGGAGTTGTAAGACAAGTAGAACTTATAAATTGTATAAATAAGTGCAATATACTAACAAGTGGTAGTTCTACAGGTGGAATAGCAGGAAATACATATAATGAAAGTAGCAAATTCATAAATTGTATAAACTATGGAGAAGTAAGTGGACACGGAATACTTGGATGGGATTGGGCAAACACCTCAAAATTTTATAACTGCATAAATGCAGGAAATGCTAGTGTAAGTGCAACAATATCAAGCATATATGAAAATTCAAAAATAGAAATGGTCAATATACTTAATTATGGAAAGGCAAATACTTTTTTATCTTGTAGAGCTGAAAGTGGAGTTGCTAAAACAATTAATTGTTATTCCGTGAAGGGGTGTATAGAAAGCACAGTAAAATCTGATATAAAAGATGCTACACAATATTCATGGTATTCACAAATAGAAGAAAAGGATGAAAAAAATGTAAAATCTCAGGAGTTTATAGATAGTATGAATAATTTTATAATAAATGATGCAAAAACGCAGAGCATAGACACAACAGGATGGGCCAAATGGATAATTGGAACAAATGGTTATCCAACTTTAGATTTGCAAATGACTTGGAATGGAACTGAATGGGAAAATCTATAGAATGAAATATTGAATATGACAAAATTGAAAATGTTTAAAATAATGAAACAGATAAAAATAAGGAGTTAAAAAGAATGGAAATAATATGAAACGTAAGAAAAAAAGCTATAAAGAATGAAAAAGCATTATATAATACTGGAATTAGATAAGGAGTGGAAACTGGAATAGAAGAAGGCAAAAGAGAGATTGCACTGAAATTATTATCTAAAAATATGAAAACAGAAGAGGTTGCAGAACTTACAGGACTGACCAAAGAAGGAATTGAAAAATTAAAGAATGAGTAAATAAAAATACAAAGCCAGCTAATAGAAAGTAATACTATTAGCTGGTTTTATAATATCTAATGAGAAAAATTTTTAATTAAATATGTAATTTAATTAAAAATTCCATATCCAATATATAGCACAACTCTAAGAAAAAATCAATACCCGTAAATTTTATAAAATTAAAAAGTGAAAAACTTCAAAATTGTGAATTACTAGCACGACAATGGTTTTATCAATTTCTCGTTTTTATTAAATTACATATTTAATAAAAATAATTAAATCTTGTGTTTTAAAACATAATGCTTTATAATATGAGATATAATAAGTCTGGAGGAATTAAATTT
>OLQC01000508.1_pt1 | contig 40192 bp, 39 predicted proteins | sample 1672471 | NCBI WGS metagenome assembly OLQC01 (sample SAMEA3136689, study PRJEB25190) | human gut metagenome | biome: human gut; feature: human-associated habitat; material: faeces | place: Austria | collected 2013 | reverse complement strand
GACGGCGCATCACATTTTCCTCCTTGAGCGTGTCCACGATGAACTTCTCAAATTCAGTGGGGATGAGATAGCCGCCGTTGGCGTCCACGCCCTCGGAGAGCACATTGTGGAGCATCCGCTTGCCGCGCAGATGCAGACCGAAGTCCTCGCGGTAGGCGTTGGACGCTCTGCCGGTCTTGGCTTCGTCGGTCGCTTTCTGGGGCTGCTCGGTGATGGGAGAGGATACGGGCTTGGCAAGCTCTGCGGCGATGGCGTCGCGGCGCTCCATGCGTCTAACCTCATTGGTGAGATCGTTCAGTTCCTTCTCCATATTGGCATAAACGGCATCGTCCTCGGCGGACAGAACACCCTTGTCATTGCGGTGGGTGTCGAGAAAACCCTCCATCGTATCCCACAGCTTGGCACGCTTTTCGCGCAGGTCAATGATCGTCATATTGAAATACCTCCATGTTAAATGTAGTTTTTGATGGTGTTTAGATTGGCTCTGAGTTCATCCACAGAGCGTCCCGTGCGCTCCGGCATGGTGGGTTTCGGGGCAATGGCACATTTTGCGGCGATCTTCTCCATGAGAGAGTTCACCACATTTGCCTTTGAATACAGCATGGAAACCGTGGGAACAGCCATATCTTCGGTTTCCTCGGAGCGTTTCATGATTTCATCCGCAAAGCCGAGTTCCACGGCCTTGTTTGCGTCCATCCAGGTTTCCGCATCCATGAGGTGTGATAGCTTGGCGCGGGAAAGCCCCGTCTTAATCTCATAGGCGTTGATGATGGAATCCTTAACGCTTGAGAGCATCTCGATGGCTTTCTGCATTTCCTCCGAATTGCCGAATGCCACAGTCATGGGGTTGTGGATCATGAGCATGGACACGGGAGACACCAGTACCTTCGTACCGGCCATCGCAATGACGGATGCTGCGGATGCGGCAATGCCATCGATTTTCACGGTCACATCACCCTTGTAGTCCATGAGCATATTGTAGATTTGAGCCGCCGCCACGCAGTCGCCGCCGGGACTATTGATCCATACGGTGATGTTTCCGCTGCCTGACATGAGCTCGTCCTTGAAAAGCTGCGGCGTGACATCATCGTCAAACCAGCTTTCCTCGGCGATGGTTCCGTTCAGGAACAGCGTCCGTTCCGCTGTCTCCGTCTGGTTCTTCCAATTCCAGAATTTCTTCATTTTCTGATTTTTCCTCCTCTCCTTTGTCGGTAGGTGTATCTGCAAAAGCACCCGCATTCTTCAGCGGGAGCATATTGCCGTTAATGAGGTACAAGTCGCCGCCTTCCTCTGCCGGGATGCGGTCGAGGTTTTCCAGCTCCCGGATGTCGTTTGCGGACATCCAGCCGTTCTGGCGGCCGATGGCGTACCCGTTCATGCGAGACTGATAGTCTCCACGGAGCAGGCCTTCCAAATTGAACTTCACGAAATACGCCGCTTTTTCGTCCTTCGACAGGAGCGTTCGCTGAATGGACTGCTCCCAGCGGATGACCCAGGGGTCAAGGGTGTATTTCACGAACTCAAGGGACTGTTGCTCAATATTAGAAAAGCTCGACTTTTCCAGGTCACCGACCATGTGGGGCGGCACTCGGAAAATTCGAGCGATCTCATTGATTTGAAATTTTCGTGTTTCGAGAAACTGCGCCTGTTCCAGCGAGATGCCGATAGGCGTATACTTCATGCCTTCCTCCAGCACGGCGATCTTATTGGCGTTGCCGCTGCCGCCGAAAGTAGACTGCCAGCTCTCACGTACACGCTGCGGGTCTTTGATCGTGCCTGGGTGCTCCAGCACGCCACCCGGAGCGGCACCGTTGGCGAAGAACTTCGCACCGTATTCCTCGCAAGCGATAGCCATGCCAATAGCATTCTTTGCCATAGCGATGGGACTGTATCCCACCAGCCCGTCAAAGCCCAGGCCGGGGATATGCAGCACATCCGAGGGGTGAAGCGTCACGGCGAAGTCCTTATCCTTGATGGCTTCGTCCGACCCTCGGTAATAGGTGTAGTACAGCCGTCCGCTTTCGTCTCTGTCTACCGACATCTTGTTTGGCATAAGTGGGTACAGAGCCACAATCTCATTCTTACCGTTGCGGATGATCTGCGCATAGGCGTTGCCCCAGAGGAGCAAGTGCGTCATGAGGGTTTCGCGGAACACAAAGGAACTCATCTCCGGGTTCGGCTCATCATGGAGTAGCCGATACAACGGATGGTCGTGAGCCATAGCCTTGCCGCCGCTGTCCGTGTATTTATAAAAGTGTAGCGGCAGTCCTGCGACAGCTTCCGACAGGATGCGGACGCAGGAATACACAGCGGTCATTTGCATGGCAGAGCGCTCCGTTACCGCTTTACCGGAGGTTGTGCCGCCGAAGAAAAAGGCATAATTGCTGCCTGCCGTGCGGTTTTGAGGCTTGTCCCTGGATTTGAAAAGGCCTGAAAAGATACCCACCTAAATCACTCTCCTTCAAAATAGGCATAAGAAAAGCACCTGCCCGTAGACAGATGCTTTGAATCTTCAATTGTATCTATTTGCAAGTCTGAAAGCGTTCTGTTTAAGGAGATTTCTGACTTGAACTGCAAAAACTTTTGATTTCACTCTAAAAATGCAGTGCTTATTCACTGAGCAGCCAGTCTATGAGGTTCTCGGATTTGATTCCATCATAGGAAGTATCAAGACCCGGTTCAAGAGACAACACGATTTTTTCGTAGTTGTCACGGATGCTTTGCAGCGGTGCAAGTTCCCGCTTGCGTACATCTTCGCTCATCATTGACTCCGTTACCTGGATATACTTTTTCTCATCGGCGGTCGTTGCAATGAAGTCAACCTCCGCATTACCGATTTTGCCGATCGCTACATCATAGCCGCGGCGAAGCAGTTCAAAGTAAACGACATTCTCAATGGCATGACCGCTGTCACGATTGCGGAAACCCAGCAGATAATTGCGAAGTCCGATGTCGACGATATAATACTTTCCGAGCGTGCGGAGATAGGCTTTTCCCTTGATGTCAAAGCGCTTGATCTCGTAGAAGAAGTAGCTCTCCAGCAGCGCATTCACATATGCCTGGACGGTATGGGCGCTGGGTGCGCCTTTGCGTTTGCCATCGTCTAGAAGTCCTTCGTTGACCAGTGTGTTGCCGATGGAGGCAATAGAAACACTGGAGCCGATATTATCCGCAAGAAACAGAATGATCTTGCGCAGCAGCGTAGGGTCTGTGATCTGCTTTTGACCTCTGCGCTTTTCCCGTTCCAGAATGTCGCGAACCACGACTGTGGAATAGATACCGTCGAGAAGCGACAGTGCTTTTTCTTGCTCCAGTCCGACATCAGCGATGCCGGGCATGCCGCCGAAGCGCATATAGGCATCGAAAACTTCTCGCAGCTCATAGCGCTCACTGTTTTTATCGAATACCTGCTTGCGAAGTCCACCAAGGGCACTTTGCGTTTCGCGAACCTCGAAACCGTGAAAATCGAGGAACTCACGGAAAGAGAGCGGCAGCATTTTGATTTCCACGCATCGTCCGGAAAGATAGGTGGAATACTCCGAAGAAAGAAGATAGGCATTTGATCCGGTGACATAGATATCGCAGTCAAAATCCACACGGAAGGCGTTAATCGCGTCCTCCCACGCTTCGATCCGCTGTAGCTCATCAAAGAAAAGATACATTCGCTTTCCGGGGACGATGCGTTCTTTTACATAGCGGTAAATATCATCTGCATTCATTCTGCGGAAATCAAAGGATTCAAAGTTCATCTCGATGATCTGCTCCGGCTGAATACCGGTATCCTTCAAATGCTGAACCATCAGCTTTAACAGGCTGGACTTGCCGCAGCGGCGAATACCGGTGATTACCTTGACGGGCTCGGTATCCTGAAAGCCGATCAGTTTATTCAAATAACTGTCACGCCTCTTAAGTTCATGGGAATCTATCATGTCTTTACACCTCCTACGCTATTAGTATAGCACAAATCGGCGAGAAAACCAAGTAAATGCACCTCGGTGCAAAAACTTTTAATTTTCGACTGCTTTTGCAGCGCTAAATAAACAACAGCCCGCGGCTATCATAGACCGAAACTCCGTTATCGTTACCACAGCGGATAGCGCGGTCGAGTGCCATGATCGTCGCCACGGCGCCGTCGATTTTCTCCGTAGATTTCTCTTTGTCCGGCTTGATATTTCCGGCCGGGTCGGTTCGGATGAAGATGTTGTCCATCATCCAGTGGAGGACGGGATGTCCGCCGTGGGCGATTTTCTGCTCCAACACCAGTTTCATCAGTTCCTTGGTCGGCGGAGACATATCCTTGAAGCCCTGTCCGAAGGGAACGACCGTGAAGCCCATGCTCTCAAGGTTCTGCACCATCTGCACAGCACCCCAGCGGTCAAAGGCGATCTCCCGGATATTGAAGCGTTCCCCAAGACTCTCAATGAACTTCTCGATGTAGCCGTAGTGAACGACATTTCCCTCGGTGGTCTGCAAAAAGCCCTGCCGTTCCCACACATCGTATGGCACATGGTCACGCCGGACACGCAGCTCCAGGTTGTCCTCCGGTATCCAGAAGTACGGCAGGATGATGTATTTGTTGTTCTCGTCCTCTGGCGGGAACACCAGGACGAATGCTGTAATATCTGTGGTGGAGGACAAGTCCAGACCGCCGTAACAGATACGACCTTCCAGATCGTCTTCGTTGACGGCGAACTCGCATTTGTCCCACTTGTCCATCGGCATCCAGCGAATTGCCTGTTTGACCCACTGGTTGAGTCTCAGCTGTCGGAAGGAGTTCTCCTCGCCGGGGTTCTGCTTTGCCGACTCGCAGGCGTCCTTGACCTTGTCCATCCCCACCGTAATGCCGAGGGACGGATTGGCTTTCTTCCAGACCTTCGGGTCCGTCCAATCGTCTGATTCCTCTGCACCGTAGATGACAGGATAAAAGGTGTGGTCGATTTTGCGACCCTCGATGATGTCTTTGGCCTTCTGGTGAATCTCATAGCAGATGGACTTCGTATCGTTGCCGGCCGTGGTGATAAGGAAATACAGCGGCTGCATACGAGCGTCGCCGGAGCCCTTGGTCATAACATCAAAGAGTTTCCGGTTCGGCTGGGTGTGCAGCTCGTCAAATACCACGCCGTGAGTGTTGAAGCCGTGTTTGTTGCCGACATCGGCGGAGAGCACCTGGTAGATACTGCCCGTTGGCTGATAAATGAGCCGTTTCTGGGAATCCAGTATCTTGACCCGCTTGGAGAGTGCTGGACACATTCGCACCATGTCTGCCGCCACATTGAACACGATGGATGCCTGCTGGCGGTCAGCGGCACAGCCATAGACTTCCGCTCGTTCCTCTCCGTCACCGCAGGTAAGCAGGAGCGCCACAGCGGCAGCAAGCTCGGATTTGCCCTGCTTTTTCGGAATTTCGATGTATGCAGTGTTGAACTGCCGATAGCCGTTTGGCTTGAGAACACCGAAAATGTCCCGGATGATCTGCTCCTGCCAGTCAATAAGCTCGAAGGGCTTTCTCGACCAGGTGCCTTTGGTGTGGCACAGACACTCGATGAAATTCACAGCATAATCCGCAGCGTCCTTATCGTAAACGGAGTCCTTGGCTTTGAATGCCGTGGGCTTATATTTCTTCAGCTTTCGCAAGTCATCACCTCCGATGGGCATAAAAAATGACCTGCCATCAGGCAAGCCGTCCTATCGTTCTATACGAGAGACAGAGCCTTGCGGCTCCGCTCTTCGGGTATTCCCGACTCAGTTGTAGTTTTCCAGAAGGATGCAGTAGGCCATCCGGGTCGGCATATCGTCCTCGGCGGGCTCAACATCCCAGCCCCTGTCGTAGTTGGCGGTGATGACACCGTCCACCTTAATCATGAGCTTGCTGATTCTGCCACCGTTGATGCCGTAGGTCTCGCTGGGCTCCTCGTAGTGCTTGACCCAGTAATGGCAAACTGTGTTTTTACCCTTGTCCTTCGCGTCCGGGATTCTGATGGTTCCTTCGCTCCACATGGTTCAGCCCTCCTCAGTTCTCAGCCTTGAGGACGTCCACCAGCCATTCGGCTTCCTTGTGGTACTCGCCGGTGGCCTTCTCCAGAACGCTGCTGTCCTCGTCGATGTAGTGCAAGTGCTTGCCGACCTTAACGAATCGGGCATCTTCGTAGCCTTCGAGGTCGGTGCGGTAGACCCTTGCGCTGCGGCTCTCGCCGTCGTAGCTCTTGCCGTCCCAGCCGTTGAAGGTGAACCGGACGCTCTCGCGGGTCTTGATGAAGTGCGCCTCGAAATCGGCTCTGGTAATCGCGGTGTTGTACTCCCGCAGGCTGAAGGCGTTTCTCATCTGGTAAAGGTTTTTCATGTTCGTGTCCTCCGTATTTGTGGTGTTTTCCCTTTCGGTGACTGTATATTCGCTCTAAAAGTACATAATAGCAAGTCAATTATCGATAATATATTGAATAAATATTGTGGAGAAATATTATGTACTATACGACCAAAAGAGCCTTCCGGCTCTCTTGGCGGCAGGGCTTACTCTTCGCCGTACAGGATGAAGTGAACGTACTCTTTGCGGTGCTCCTCCAAGTAGCAGACCAGCTCGTGGAAGTCCCGGTCAAAGGCGAGGCGCTGCACCATCGGGATATCGAACATGTTGGTCAGGCCGGTGTCCCGGATGGCTAGAATCTGTTCCCGGATGGTCTCAGTCATCGGAATCCACCGCCTTTACACTTTCTCCATCAATAACGACAAGAATTCCTGTGGCATCTACGTTTTCAATTCCGGTCGAGCGTTTTTCATGACGAACGAACATCTGATGCCCGACTATTATGCACCCAGCTTCTTCAAAGAGGTAGGTGTATCTTTTGTTGCTAAAAGCTGAGTCGGTGACTAGGATTGCTTCAATTCTTGCCTCGCGGAGGGTTTCTATGAAATCTGGAAAATCTTTCTCCCACGGCAAGTCTCTGCATTCGACGATTTCCAGCCCATTAGCCTTGCTTTCCTTCCAAGCGTTGTAAGCTGTAGTCTGCCCGCGTGAAAACGGAAATGGGAAATGCTGTTCTCGTTTCTCCCATTCGATGAGAGCTGCCTCGCTATCCTTTTGTCGAAGAAGCCTTTCCCGCTCTCTTACACGCTGTTCTCTGGCAATCTGGTATCCGATACCAATATCGTGCATCATACCAAAGTAGCCATCCGTATATTCACTAATCATTCCTCCACACCAGCTTTCCCGGATTTGAAGGCGCTGGAGCCGGAGAGGTTCCGGAGCAGGATTTTCCGGTCGGTCTTGTACGCATCCCCGATGAAGCCCAGCCGGAGCAAGAAGCAGCGGAAAGCGTACTTCTCATTGTCTACCGGCTTTTCCTTGGCAGTGATGCGCTTGGCATCCTTGGACATCCGGCAGAGCGCGGCAATGAAGTGAGTGTAGGCGGTGGCTTCCTCCGGCTGCGGCTCGGCGAACCATGGGAAGGCGACGCGGTCTTCCTGAAGCTCAAAGCGCAGGTCGTCGATGCCGAGCGCCTTCTTGATGAGGCTGCCCTTGGCGTCCAGCAGCTTGGTCAGGTTCCCGACCTGAACCTTGTCGAGCGGAACCGCAATCGTGAGGCCCACGTTTTCCTCCTGGGCCGCTTCCTCCGGCTCCTCGGTCGTTTCCACCGGTACCTCGCAAGCGAAGCCCGCAGCCGCGATGCCCTCCAGCACCCGCTCGACCTCCTCGCTGTCGGCGCGGTCGTCAAAAAGCAGGGTGCCGTCCTTGGTAACGGTGAAGTAGTCGATTTCATAATTGCAGGTGGGCATGAATTTGTAGACTGCCTTGGCTCCAGTGATGCCGGAGATGGCTTTGACCAGCTCCTTGCGCCGGTCGCCGGTTACGTTGTACCTGATTTTCATGGTGAAATCCTCCTGTGTATGTTTTCCCCGTTCAGGGTAGTCACATATTCGCTCTACAGGCACAGAATAGCAAGTCAATTCTGGAGCATAAATCTGACAAAGATGTGCCTCAGAACGTGCGTAATAGTGACAATCAGGAGGCTGGCTCGACGTCCTTCACCAGCGCCTTGTAGGGCAGCTTTTTGCCGTCGCGGATGACGTAGACGCCATCAGCATCTCCGGTGTCATCTACATATCTGCGAAGGATGACAGAGGCGTACTTTTCGTCGAGCTCCATCGTGCAGCAAGTGCGGTTCATCTGCTCACAAGCCATGAGCGTAGAACCGCTGCCGCCGAAGGTGTCGATGACGATGGCGTTTTCCTGTGTGGAGTTCCCGATAGGATAGCCCAGCAGGTCGAGCGGCTTGCTGGTCGGGTGGTTTGCGTTCCGCTTGGGCTTGGCAAAACTCCAGATGGTAGTCTGCTTCCGGTCGGAGTACCACGGGTGCTTTCCGTTCTGCATGAAGCCATAAAGCACCGGCTCATGCTGCCACTGGTAATCCGAGCGCCCCAGAACCAGCGAATCCTTCACCCAGATACAGCATCCGGCGAGATGGAAACCAGCGTCGATGAAAGCCCTGCGGAAGTTAAGGCCCTCGGTATCTGCGTGAAAAACGTAGGCGGCACCACCTTTTTCGAGGTGGTCGGCCATGTTCTTGAAGGAGTCGAGCAGGAAATGGTAGAATTCCTCGTCCTTCATGGAGTCATTCTGAATGGTCAAGCCGCTGGAGCTCTTAAAGGAAACGCCATAGGGCGGGTCGGTCAGGATGAGATTCGCTTTCCGGCCATCCATGAGCGCTGCCACATCCTCGGCGCTGGTGGCGTCACCGCACATGAGCCGGTGTCTGCCGACCGTCCATATATCGCCGCGCTCCACAAAGGCGGCCTTCTCCAGCGCGGCACTCAGGTCGTAATCATCATCTTCCGCGTCAGAATCGCTCCCGTCCTTGAACAGGTCAGCCAGTTCTTTCTCGTCAAAGCCGGTAAGGGAGACGTCAAAAGCCTCGCCCTGCAGCGCCTCGATTTCCACCCGGAGGAGTTCTTCGTCCCAGCCTGCGTCCATCGCCATGCGGTTATCGGCGAGGATGTAGGCTTTTTTCTGCGCCTCGGTCAGGTAATCCACAAAGACACAGGGCACCTCGGTGATGCCTTCCTCCTTGGCGGCAAGCAGACGACCGTGACCGGCGATGATGCCATAGTCACGGTCTATGATGATAGGGTTGATAAAGCCGAATTCCCGCAGCGAAGAGCGGAGCTTCATGACCTGCTCCGGCGAGTGCGTCCGAGCATTGTTGACATAGGGCACCAGTTTGCTGATGGGCACCAGCTGCATATCAGTCGTTGTTTTCATACGAGCCCCCATTCCGCGAACTTCTCAAAACCGCCGACAGAACGGATATAGTTTCGACAGATTTCGATGATTTCCGAATATGGCCTGCCGTCCACTGTATCGTCCCCGATGACGCAGCAGAACTCCACGGGCTGGCCGGTCTCCTGCGCTTTGAGGAAGGCATAGACGTTCACGGATACATCCAGGTCTTTCCCATGCAGGCCGCCGCCAGTGATGCCGTCCGCCATATCGGGGCCCAGCTTGCGGTTGGTCGCGCCGGAATCCACATCTGTGCCGCCCGTCCAATCGCCCAGCGGATTGACCTCGGCACCGGGATACAGCTCCCGAAGCTCGTCCGAGGGAGCGTTGCTCTGACAGAGGATGAGCCGGTCACCATCCAGAATATACTTCCCATCAGTGGGGTATCTCTCGTAGATGGAGCGAGCGATGCCGGAGAGCTCCTGCTGCTCAGGTGTGATACACATTCCTTTGAAGATACCGTTGTCGCCGCAGCGAAAACCGTCACGCTGGTTGTTGGAGAGATGCACATCCTGAGCGACCTCGGTGTAATCAAGTGCGAGGTTACCGGCAATGCGGTGGACGATGCCTTCGATGTCCTCAGCGGACAGATGCGTAGATGTCTCTGCGATGATGTGGCAAACATGATGACCGAGCAGGACTTCAACTGCGATGCGCGGGTCGGGCTCCTGCGAATAGGCAAGGTCGACCAGGGCTCCGGCGATGCGGTCTGCGATTTTATCCGGATGGGCCGGATTCACTTTTTCATACATAGTCAGCTTCCTTTCCGCGCCCGGAGCAGTCGTTCCATCGTATCATCAATCGGAGTGACACCGGTGTACTCGGTCGCGCAGTTTTCTTTTACGATTTGATATATCTCCATCCAGAGCCGGTTGGTCTGGCTCATAAAGTTCTGACTCATCGCCACATAGGGCGACTGTATCGCGCTGCCGGTGGTGGGATGCTTGGCCAGAAAGCCGAACTCTGTCACGGCCTCCTCGCACTGTATCCAGCGGGCCACACTCATGGCGTAGCGCTCCAGAAGCTGTGGAGATACCAGAGAGGCGCAGCCTCGCTCGGCCAGCCACTCCCAGGTCTCCTTGTAGATGTCCTCGGCGACCAGCGCCTTGCCATCCTTTTGAACAGCGGAGAGCATTTTGGACGGCTTCGGCATCGCCTGACCCTCCAGCTCGGCAGCGCGGTCATCGAAGCTGATGACCGTAAGCGCCCGTTTGCCGGGATTGCCCTCTGCAATCTTGTCTGCTAAGGGCTTTTTCTTGGCTCCGGCTCCAATACGGGCACCGCCACGGTTGGTACCGTCCTTTGCCATTTCGATTCACCTCCAGTTGCCGGGGTATATTCCCCGTTTGAAATCGCGTTTTTGTGCGCGAAGGCCCACGCCCGTTCCACGGGGAAAAGGCCGTAGAGATTTTGACCGCCCCTACCGGTTCTCCCGATTATGCCAGCGGTCGCCGCGTTCGGCATGAATCCGCGCATGGCACTCTTTGCAAAGGGCCATCAAATTACTGCGGTCGTGAGTTCCTCCCTGTGAGAGAGGGAGCTTGTGGTGAATCTCCTCGGTTGGCGTGTACACACCTTTCGCAAGGCAGACTTCGCACAGCGGGTGCTCCGCAGCATAGCTGTCCCGGATGCGTTTCCATGCCCGTCCGTACCGACGCTTGGTGGCAGGGTCACGGCCGTACCGTTCGTAGCGCTGGGCTTCCAGCTTCTCGTGTTCCGGGCAGAAGCGCCGGTCAGTCAGGTTGGGGCAGCCGGGAAAAGAGCAGGGCCGTTTTGGTTTCATGGGCATTCCTCAATCACCTCCGGGGATAGAAAAAGCCTCCGCAGGATTGCTCCCACGAAGGCTTGGCCCTATTTTTCACACTACCATAATAGCACTTATCAATGTGCCATTCCGTGCCAAAGTGTGCCAACTTTATACTGGCGGCTGGAAATTTCTAAGAGCCGAGGCGTGGATGCGATGAACCGTCCGCATGGATACGCTCATCAGCACCGCAATCTTCTCCCAGCCGTAATTGTTGATGTACCGGAAGCGGAGAAGGAGCTGTTCATCCACATTGGCCAGCTGCGAGATGGCCTCGCTGATTTCGGCCTTCAAATCCACCAGCCGGTCAATCTCCGCGTTTATCTTTTGTTCCGCATCGATGATTTTGCAGATGGTCTTCTCAAAGGGTGCTTCTGTGCTCCTCGTCTTGGAGACCCGGACGCCGTCGTAATTCACTCCGCTCAGGCTGGTAGCCAGGTCGCGTAGCCTGTCCAGCTCGGACAGGTCGGAATTGATGCGCTCGTTCAGCCGGTAGGCTTGGGAGAGATATTGCTTTGCAGTCATCTGGCGATTCCTCCTTCCTGAATTCTCTTCATAAGCGCCTCGCCATCCAGACCGGAGAGCAGTTCAAACCATCCGGAACGGAAGAATCGCTCAAGGCTCTGGAGCTCGGCTTGGTGGTTGATATAGGTTTCGTGCTGCTTGTCCTCCTCGCTCCTCGGTGGATTCTGTCGAAACCAGTCGAGCTCGGCATCGTAATCCTTTGTCGCCAGCACCACGATGGCGTGGGCCAGCCGGATATAAGCGTCATCCACGGCTCACACCTCCAGCGTCACTTTGACCGCATCGATAAGCGCGGCCTGCGTTCTGTCCTTGGCCTCCAGCGCCTTCAGGATGCGCTCATCGATGGTGTCCTTGGTGATGATGTGCTGTATCACCACGGTGCCGGAGCTCTGACCCTGCCGCCACAGTCTGGCATTGGTCTGCTGGTAGAACTCCAAAGACCACGTCAGGCCGAACCAGATGAGGGTGGAACCACCGGCCTGCAGGTTGAGACCGTGACCGGCGGAGGCCGGATGAATGACGGCCACCGGGATTTTGCCGCCGTTCCAATCGGCGATGTCCTTGCTGGATTTCAGCTCCCGGACGTCAAAGCGCTTTTTGATGCGCTGCAGGTCGTGCCGGAACCAGTAGGCCACCAAAATCGGCTTGCCGTTGGCGGATTCGATGATGTCCTCCAGTGCGTCCAGCTTCCGGTCATGAAACTCTATCGTGTCGCCGGTATCGGCATAGATAGCACCGTTGGCAAGTTGGGCCAGCTTTCCGGTCAGGGCCGCTGCGTTGGCAGCAGTCACCTCGCCGTCCGGGAGCTGCAGGATGAGCGCCTGCTTGAGCTCCTCGTACCGGTCGGCCTCCGCATCGGAGAGATAGACCTCGTAGCGGGTGGAGACCAGTTCCGGCATCTTCAGGTGGTCGGTAGATTTCATGGAAATCGTGATGTCGGAAATCCGGCTATAAATGGCGTCCTCCACTCCCGGCATGGGCTTGTAGGAGTAGATGATTTGCCCGTTGCGCTTGTCCGGGAGGAAGAAGGTGCTCCGGTACTGTGTGATAAAGCGACCGAGACGCTGGCCCATATCCAGCAGCCGGAACTCTGCCCACAAATCCATTAGACCGTTGGAGGACGGGGTGCCGGTCAGTCCGATGATGCGCTTCACCTTGGGCCGGACGCGCAGCAGCGCCTTGAATCGCTTGGATTGGTGGTTTTTGAAGGATGACAGCTCGTCGATGATGACGGTATCGTAGTCGAATGGGAGACCGCTGCTCTCAATCAGCCAGCTCAGGTTCTCCCGGTTGATGATGGTGATGTCGGCGCTGACCATCAAGGCAGCCTTCCGCTCTCTGGCGCTGCCCACGGCAACGGTATATGTCAGGTGTTGCAGATGAGCCCACTTTTCGATTTCCGCTGGCCATGTGTCGCGGGCCACACGAAGGGGTGCGACCACCAGTACGCGGTGGGCCTCAAAGCTGTCGAACAGCAGGTCGGCGATGGCCGTCAGGGAGATGACCGTTTTGCCAAGTCCCATGTCCAGCAGGACGGCGGCCACCGGATGGGTTTCGATATAGTCGATGGCGTAAGCCTGATAGTCATGTGGCTTGAAGTTCATCCAGCATCCCTCCAATCTGTTCTGGGCTGTCAATCACATACACCCGGAAGCCCAACGACCGCAGCAGACGGTGTCGTGCCAACTGGAGCGGGCGCGGGGCTTTTCCCGGTGCTTTCAGTTCCACAAAGGCGATTACGCCATCCGGTAGTAAGACAAGGCGGTCGGGCATCCCGTCGAAACTCGGAGACACGAACTTCACGGCGATGCCACCGGCCTTTTTTACCATCAGGGATAATTTTTTCTCGGTATCCTTTTCTCGCATAAAACGCTCCTTTTCTCTGGTTGTGCAAGGTGTATCAATGCCAATACAAGACTTTTTCTTGTATTGATTTTTTTAGCCCTTAGAAAAAGTCTGTAAAACACATTGATACACCTTGTCATTTGGGCTCTCAGCTCAGAAAATCGTCCCCGGCATCGTCCACGTCCGACCGTAGCCGCACACCCTTGAAATACCGTTTCCGGTTCAGGGTCACGCGCTCAAAACCGGCGCTCTCCATCGCAAAATAGAAGTCTGCCGTGCTGCGCACATACTCGTTGGTATCGATGCAGTAATTCCGGTACGCCTGATACAGCGAAGAGGAGCTCTCCCGGAAACCGTCGCCGGTCTCGCACTTGTCCTCCATGAAATGACCGAACCAGTCGTTCTGGCTCCGATACTCGTCGATAGCCGCCTTCACGCAGGTCGGGACAGGAATCTGGTAGTCCAGGTCGATGACCTTTTTAGCACCCTCGATGACCCACGCCAGAATGCTCTCTCCGGCATTGTCGTAGAGGTATTCGCCGTAGTTCTTGATGTCGCTCTTGCCGGTAATCTTGGCGTTGAACGGGATGACGATGAGCCTACGCCAGATACCATCGTCGGATGCGCTGACACGAGGCAGATGATTGGTGTACAGCACCAGCGTGTGGCAGGGCTTGAAGGAAAACGGGTCTTTGTACTTCTTCTCCGCGAATACATCATCCGTGGAGCAGAGCTGCTTGACCGTAGAATCGTTCAGACGGGCACCTTCCTGCATTTCGGCAGCGATGAGGAGACGCTTGCCCTTGACCTCGGCCATCTCCGGCTTGATATTCCTCCGGCAGCCCACAGTCAGGGTGTCGGCGGAGATGTTGCCGCTGTACAGCCCCAGCACGCGGGACACCGCATTCCAGAAGGTACTCTTTCCGTTCCGGCCATCTCCGTAGGCAATGATGAGGGCCTCCACATAGACCTTTCCGATAGCGGCCAGACCGCAAATCATCTGGACATAGTCGATGAGCTCCTGATTGTGCTGGAAAATGAGGTCGAGGCAGTCCTGCCAGATTTTCTGCCCCTTCTGGCCGGGTGTGACGGAGGTGATTTTTGTGATGAAATCCTCCGGCGAGTGCTCCCGCGCTCCGGCCATTCCCTTGCGCAGGTCGTAGGTGGCCTCTGGGGTGTTGAGGGCAAAACAGTCCGCATCCAGGTCTCTGGGCGAAATCTCCAGCATGGGATGGGATTCCTTCAGCGCCGACGTGATGTACTTGGAGTCCCGGCGCTTGATGACGAACGTCTGATACGCCTTCGCCTGCAGAAATTCCTGAAACGCCTGCAGCTGCTCATCGCTCATGAGCTGTTCGGCCTTGGCCTTGGAGGTGCCGTCCAGAATGGTCTGGGCTCCGTTGTTCTTCATCTTTACCAGCGCATTCATCAGGTCGCGGTTGGCTTCCTTCATCTGACGACGGGTCAGTTCATGGGCCACGGCCTGTGCGCCGGGTTCGGATTCCTGCCAGTAGTGGTCACTGTAACGGATGAAGTGGGTGGCCGGAGAATAGCGGAGCTCCCCGGAAAAGTAGCGGGCCATGACCTCAGCCTGTCCGACGTCCGAATAATCCTCCGGCTTATAGCTGCTGGGATCGTTATAGGCTTCCGGAGGGACGTATCCGGCCTGCTCCCGGATGCGGGAGAAGAAGCGCTGGGCGCTGTGCCAGATGGTGTTCAATTCACTGTTCTCCAGCGGAGGCACACACTTGGCGGCCTCGTCCAGGAACGCCTGATACGCCTCGTCGGTATCACCGTACTTTTTGATGACGCGACCGGCGAAGCGGGACATGGTGGCGTTTCGGCTGCCCTCCGGGATAACGGTACTCTGGCCAAAACCGCCGTCCGGCAGCTCGGTATCGAAATCGTCCTCCTCCAGAAAGTCGGTCAGGTTCATCCGGCCCGGATACAAGGCGACCTCTGCTGCGGTGGTGCCGAAGAAGAACCGGGCCGCGTCGAGTGCATTGGTGTCGAAGTATGGGAAAATGGAATTGACCAGCTTCTTCATATCGCTGTAGAGCGTCGGGTCGGTCACATAGTCGATGGGAAAGAGAACGTGGAACTTGGGTCGTGCCGCTTTACCGTTTTTCTCCCGCATATTGAAGCAGCTGAAGTGGACGGCAAAGGTGACGCCCGGAAACTGCTGGAGAACGTCCTCCGGGGTAATCCAGTCTTCCGGATTCTCTGAGTGGTCGTTATCACAGTCCACCGGGAGGCAGTCGCTCCCGATGAAGTTGTCGCCATTGCGGTAGCTGTTCTGGTACTCGGCGCAGACATAATCGTGGCAGACGGCTGCCTTCAAAGAGGCTTCGTCCAGCACAACATGCTTGTGCGGATAGGAGCAGTTGCCGGGATTGCCGGTGACGTCGGCGCTATAAATCGTGAACATCAGTCATACACCTCCGCCGCTTCCTCCTCCAGCACCTTCGTGATGAACTTCAGCGCCCGAATCATAGTCTCCAGCTCACAGTCGCCGCCGAGGACGACCTCAAAGCCGGGGCAGCCATACTTGTTGACATAGCTGCGGACTTCCATATCCGTGCTGGCTGCATCCTCGATGCGGAAGTAGGTGCGACCGCCGTGGCCGCTGTCGCCGCCCTGATAGCCGGTGGTGCCAGCCTCGACTTCGAGGATGTTGGCGCTGACCACATCGCGGGTATAGGTAGTGAGCTCGGTGCCATCCTTCAGGATGCGGCTGTTTTCTTTGATTTCGTACATGGTCTCAAACCTCCTGACAATCTTCGGTGAAGTAGCGCAAGCGGTAGTTCTTCCACTTGGCGCGTCTGATTTCTGCCTGCATACCTGCAGAGATTCGGCTGCCGAACACCCACACCTCAGAGCACTTGCTCATGATGGCGTTGCCAAAGAATATCCCAAGCTCACGCTCGTCCGGGTCGGCATCGTCCAGAAACTGTGGATAAAGTAGATGTGGCGCGATGGGGATATAGCCCTTGTCCACGGCAAACCGGCTGTAGCGTCTGGCGGCATCTACGTTTCCTGCGATATCTCCAGCGTAGGGAGAGCAGATGTAGACGATGGGCCGGAACGCACGACCGGAGCGCTGTTCCTGTTCGACTTTCTTGATGGCCTCGTATGCCGTCAGGTCAAGGTAGCCTTCGCTGTTGCGCATATCGACACTCATGCTGCGATTCCTCCTTTCCGGGCGGAAATAGAAAAAGGCGTCCACCTCTGCTTCCCACTGAAGGTGAACGCCCGATTTGAGCGGATGATTATCAATCTTTTTTGTAAAATGGTGTGGCGTAGCCGTCTGCACGGAGCAGCAGCCCCTTCGCCCACGGAGGTGTCCGGCCCATCTGCTCACAGACAGCCTCCAAGGACATACGTGGGTCGGTCTCGATGACCAGCTCATCGTGGATATGCATCACGATGGAGCAGCACCGGAGCGTTCGCATGGCATAGCAGAGGATGTCGCGGGCCGTGGCCTGCACGATATTCTCCACGAACTTCGGCCCGTAAGAATCCAGCCGCTCCCACTTCTTCGTGGAGCCGATGCCCTCATAGGTGATACACTCGCCGCCGAACTTGTTTGTGCCCACCTTGGGCTTCACATAGGCCAGCTTCCGTCCGGAGGGAAGCGTGATGAACAGCATCCCGCTCCGGCAGGAGAAGGTCAGACCATAGTCGGTGGTGGTGTGCTTATACCGAACGGCCTCCATAACGGCCCTGTCCACAGCCCACCAGAATTTCACGATGTTCGGATTGGACTGCCGCCATGCATCCACCAGCTGCGGGAGTTCCTCCTCGGTCAGCCCCATCTCCAGAGCACCCATCGCCTTGAGCGCACCCACAGAGCCGCCGTAGCCGAGGGCCAATTCCGCAATCTTACCCTTCTGGCGCAGGTGGCCGTTGATGCCATGTTTCTCCACGGGAACCTTGAACATCTGTGATGCGCTGGCGCAATAGATATCTCCGCCCGTGGAGAATACTTCCTGCCGCCATGTTTCCCCGGCAAACCACGCGATGACACGAGCCTCAATCGCGCTGAAGTCGGCTACGAGAAATTGGGCACCGTCTCTGGGAATGAAAGCGGTTCGGATGAGCTGGGAGAGTGTGTCCGGCACATCCTCATACAACAGCTCCACAGCATCGAAATCGCCGGAGCGCACCAGAGCACGGGCCTCTGCCAAGTCAGGCAGATGGTTCTGAGGCAGGTTTTGCAATTGGATGTTTCTGCCGGAGAAGCGCCCGGTTCGGTTTGCCCCATAGAACATGAACATCCCACGGGCACGTTTGTCGCTGCAGACGGTTTTCTCCATCGCCTGGTATTTCCGGACGGAGGACTTGGCCAGCTGCTGCCGGAGCGTGAGCACCTCCGCCAGCTCCGGCGGTGCCGTTTTCAGGAGCTCTGCCACGACCTTCTTTCCGAGGCTGTCGGTCTCCACGCCATTGTCGGAGAGCCACTGCTTCATCTGCTGGACGGAGTTGGGGTTCTCCAATGCCGTCATGCGCTTCATGGCATCAGTCAGCTCCTGTCGGGAACGGGCATCCATCTGGATGGCCTGCTCCACGAGCTCCATGTCAATGCGGACGCCACGGTCGTTGATTTCTTGGTCGATGTCGTATTCCTCCCAGACCTGTGGCAGTACCGGGAACTTGGAGAGCTTCTGCTGGATGCCCATCTCGGCTTCTACATCACGGGCATTGTAGCGTTTGAACAGCTCCCACTTGTCCGGCGCATGGAAGGGCCGGTTTCGGGTGCGCTGGCCATTTGCCTTTGTGGGCAGACAGGGCTGGCAGAAGTATTTGATGAGCTCCTTGCCCTCAGTGAGCTTCTGCTTCTCCAGGCCGAGAACAGCACCGACGCCTTCCAAAGAAAGTGGCAGGCCCATCGTGGCCGCCCAGACCATGGAGCAATGCCAGCTCTCCGGGTCAAGATATTCGCCGGTGGGATAACCGAGATACCGGGAGAGGCATACCCGCTCGAAGGCCGCATTGAAGGCCCACTTGATGATGGAATCGTCCTCCAGTGCGGCCAGCACCTCTTTGGGGATATGCTCTCCGCAGGCAAGGTCGACCACCTGCACCGGCCCGGAGTCAATACTGTAGCCGAAGAGCAGGATTTCAAAATTGGGAGACTCACAGTAACGATAAACTCCGGTCTTCTGGAGCGGGATGTCGCTGTAGGTCTCGATATCGATACTGAGTGTTTTCATAGGCACATCCTTTCGGAGCAGTGGAATATGGGTGGCAGGATTGCTCCCACCACCCGCTGGATGAGGATTACGATTTGTCGAGCTCCTTCATACGAGCCTCGTGATATTCCACCTCGCGCAGGGCGCGCTCCTTTTCAAGCTGCTGGCGTTCGGCCTCCCACGCTGCATTGCGTTTGTCACGCTTGTGGTCGTCGATGGTGTCGATGATAGACCGGACAATCCAGAACACTGCCAGGAGCAGATAGAGGGAGAGCAGAAGAATGCAGAGAATGGTCGTAGCGTTCATCGTGGTCACCTCCATCAGTCAAGGAAATCGTCATCTTCGTCGGTGGCGAAGTCAGACTCGGCGCTGGCCTTGCCGCCCAGAGGCTCACCGTCACGAATCTTCTGCAGATTGTTCAGGCCGCAGGCGATGCCGCGATTGCCGGAGCTGTTGAACGCGTAGAACGTGATGCTGGCGCGACCGTAGACACCGGAGTAGACCTCAGAGCGGGTCAGGATGGGATTGCGGTCGGCATCCACGATACCGGGAGCGCTGGTGGCATTGGCGTTGACGAAGTAAGCACCGGCATAGGCGGGGTCATCCGGACGCTCGGTATCGCCGTCGCGCAGCGGGGTCTTGATGGCGCTAAGGGCCGGGACAGACTTGCCGTTGCCCTTGAGCTTGGCCTCGCCCTCACGGTAGGCCGCTTCGATTGCCGCCTGAATCTTGGAGACGGTCTTGGTATCGGACTTCGGGATGATGAGGCTGACCGAGTACTTCGGAGCGCCTCCGTTGATGCTCTTGGGCTCCCAGACGTTGGCGTAAGACCAGCGGGTATCGGGGCCGGTGATGACCTTCATGGGATTGGTAAATTTAGTGTTCTTATTCATCGATGTTTTCCTCCATAAAATCATTTTTTGCTGTGTTCATAGCCGGACGCTTATCGCTTTCCGGTACGAGCGTGGGTTTTCCCTGTGGCTTTTCAATGTAGGCCGTCAGGAGTTCGTCAAAGCGGGACTTTCCGAGCAGCTTTTGCATTGCGGTGATGCCCAGCAGCTTCCGCTCATAGGGGTCAAAGCCCGCATCGCTGACCGCCTGGATAACGGCAGCCTCGTTGGTATATCTGCGATTGGAACGGCCCTCGACCAGTTTCCAGCCGTGCCATTCCTTCCCGCTGACCGCCTGCTGGAGCGCATACTCCTTGATGTCGGAGGCCCACGATACCAGCGCGTCCACGCGGGACAGGATGTCCTCGATGTCCTCGTCCGTGAGGAGTGGCGGCAGCTTGAAATCGTAGCGGGCCAGCTCCAGATTGGCCTCGGCACGGGCGCGGCATTCATTCTTGGCCTTACAGAATCCGCACCACTCACCGCAGAGGAAGTTGCCGTCCCCGGCAAAGGCCAGCTCTGCCGTGGGCTTCAGGACTTCATCGGCCCAGCGGTACAGGTCATCCTTGGAGAGCTCAAAGGTGCTGATGTTCTGGCGTCTCGGCTGATAGATGGTCATGCTGACGTTTTCAATGTCGTAGATGCCGTCGAACAGCTCCAGCGCACCGAGCCCGTAGCATTTCATCTGAGGATTTTCCACTGCGGAGACGAGTATCCCAAGCCCATGTTTGTAATCAATCACTTGCATGGTGCCGTCCGCGATAAGGATGGCATCCGATGTGCCGAATCCATCCTCGACCCAGCGAGAGAAGTCCACCCGCTGCTCGATGAGCACCACCGGGTCGGCGCAGGTCTCCTTGGCGGCCTCCAGCAGCTCAAGGATATATGCGGCATATCCGGCAGCACAGTCGTCCATCTCCTGATTGAACCAGGTCAGGTTCTCAGTAGGGTCGGGGGCCTCCATGCCCAGCGCCTTCCGGAGCTTGTACTCACAAAGCGCATGAGCGTCGGTGCCCTCGGCGGCATAATCTGAGCCCTTGTCCTCGTAGAGCTCACACAGTCTCGCGGATGGCGGACAGTGGAGCCAGCGGTCAGAGGAAGAGGCCGAGAGGAGTGCATGTCCTTTAGGTGGCATTGGCAAGTCCCTCCACATCCTTGAGCAGGGCCTCGTAGTGCTGCGGGTCGACCAGAGAGAGCTTTTCGGCCCCATACTTCCGGAGAAGCTCTCGGATTGCCGCCGTGTGACCGGCGCGGGACTTCTCCGCCAGCACCGCCCGAACCTGCTCCAGCGTGGGTGCGGGTTTAGGTTCCGGCTCCGTGGGCACTGCGCTGCTGAACTGCTGACTCAGCCAGCTGGCCACATCATCAATAGCGGCAGCAGCATCGCGCAGTTCTTGGATGGCCATAGCCATATCCGCCAGCTTTGACATCGTGATTGCCTCCTTCCTTGATTTGCCTCTGGTTGTTGAGGGCAGCGAGCTTCTGTGCCAGACGTGCGGAGACGCGGGAGATAGCTTTGAGCACCTGAATCTCCTCGACTGCGAGGCTGCTGTTCCTGTAGTTGTTGTCGTACACGGTCTTCACCTCCTTGAAGGCTGGTGTCGTTTGTTGCCTTCCACCTTCCACTGAAGGTGAGGAGCCGTTTTGAGCGGAGGAATCTTCAAAAAAACAAAAAAGGCCCTCCGGCCACCGGGAGAACCGATAGTCAGAGGGCCGGATATGCTGGGGATTAGTAGCCTCGGATGCGCCGGAGCTCGGTGCGGTAGCGCTTCATCTGGTCGGCGAAGGTACGCTGGGGCCGACCGAGGGCTTCGGCGATGGCGCGGTTAGAGACCTTGTCGTTGTCACGCCACATGGCGATGATGGTGTCGGCCTCCGGGTCAAGCTCACGGAGACGGGCAAAGAGACGGTCGAGCAGGTCGCGGTCTGCCACGACGCTCTCGATGGACGGAGTCTCGTCCGGCACCATGTCCAGCAGGGTGTCCTCGCCATCCTCACCGATGGGGATGTCCAGAGAGGCCATATCGCCGGAACGACGGTGCTCACAGACGAGGCAGTCTCCGTCGCAGGCCCAGACCTCGCTCTGTGGGCAGACGCACTGTCCATGCGCCTGAGCCTTCATGCGGATGCGGGCCGCCTCCCGATAGTAGGCGTCGCGGATTTCTTTGCTGACCGGAATCTTCTCGCCGGTAGCGCGGTCGTAGATGAAAGGGTGCTTCTGATTGTCGTGCTTTGCCATAATACAGGCCCTCCTCTGGCCCACAGCCGCTGGTGCGGTGTGGAGAAGCGGAGAGCCCGTATGGGTGCCAGCGGCAAAATGGACGCAGAAATCCCACCCGATGCGAGAGAACAATGTCTCCGCTTCAGATTGCGTCCAGCTGTTCGCGTGCTGGCTCAGTATTAAGTTGGCGGTATCGCCGCCGTGGCGAACAGCTTCTCTATGTCGACTCGGAGCGATCACATTGGCGACCCGGAACCTTTTTACGTCTTGCTCGGGACTCGCCCTGAAAGAAAGACCTTCAGGATCACGGTGAGAGAATACAACGAAACCAACGGTCTATACAGGAACCTCAGGTTGCCCTAAAAAGCATGAAAAAAGGGCCTCGCGTACCGGTCTGATACGCGAGGCCCTGAGTCGGTTCCTCTGTTATTCTTTTCGTGTGAAATCCACGGTGGTTTTTGACTTTTTCGGAGCAGCTTCAAGTTGCCCTGCGGATAAAAATTATTCTGCAATTTTTTGATTCCTCTGATATGGGATGTGCGGCTGATGGAAAGCATCCAGAATATCATTCCATTGCTGCAGCGTCCCATCGGTATAATCCAACAGGAAGCGATATGCCCTGCTGCGAGGGTCGTCTTTGGTAATCTGATAGTTTGCCGTGCCCAGCAGATCAATGCAGTATGGCTTATGGAGATTCAGTCCAATGCATACAGCCATCACGTTTTCGATTGGTGGATAGGGAACCGCACCGGATCTGTAATTTTTGATGGTGGTATCGCTCAGCCCAGATCGCTCGGACAAGTCCTCCACCTTGACCTTCTTTCTCGCCATGTGGTACTTGAGGGAATCAGCGAATGTATCGCATCCCTTGGATGCCATTTCTCTCCGGACTGTTTTCTCCTGATCCTGTGCAGCATTGTAAGCCGCGACCGCCTCCGCAATCTGGTCTGCTGTCTGTATAGATTTATCATTGAAATCCTTGTCATAGGTGTGCTCGACATAGTAGTCAGCTTTGACCTCCTTGCTGAGATAGGATAGCCCATAGAATTCGTACTTATCCTGCATCTCCCTCAAATAGGAAGTGCTCTGGAAGCCGAACTTCAGACAGCATTCATCAGCAAATTTTCTGGCATAATCGGAGAGCTTTAATTCTGCTCTTCCGCGTGAGAAATCCGCCACAACGTACTTTGGATCATTGATGCAGACTACATATCCGAGATAGATGTACTTGCCGGAATCGATGAGCGCAGCGAACTCGGGATTGTTGTTATAGAGCTTTTCGTAACTGGCCTTGTCGATAACGTAGGTCTATTTAGAACCTATGTTTCCGTTTTCGAATACGAACGACTCATGCCACTTTCCATCCACATAAACAAACGCTCCATCTGCCGCTTCAATTCCCACCTGACGAGCTCTTTGTTTAGCTGCGAAGATCGGAACATCAAACATCTCAGCTATACGACGGAGAGCATTTTCCACGATGTCCCCCGGATGTTGGTCCTTATTCTCTGTTGCGCTTATCTCCGAGAATGCTTTTTTCAGCAGGGCTATAGGCATGGCAATACGAATCGCCAGTGCATTTGCCTGCCATTCTGCATACCAGTGAGCCCTTTGCGCAACCGTCATGCTTTCGTCATACCGGCTCGGTTCCACCTCGCAGGACATCATATCCGTCTCGTCGTCCAGCAGAGCCAACAGCTTGAAATATTTCTGATGAAGATGCCAGTGGATGATTTCATGCGCGATAGTCAAAAGCCGTGTTCCATCGTTGCCAAGGAAATACCTTTGCTGACTGATCAGCATCGTCCCCGGCTCGATTTCTCTGGTAATTAGATAAAGATCACCTGTTTCCGGGTCCGGCTCATACACTGTGACGACGGCTCTTCTGAAATACATCCTGCCGAAACAGGTATCGGGCAGATCAGCCAAGTAGCACTTGATATCAAACTCCTGAAAGATGTGTTTGATTGGCAGCTTGTATCCGTCGTATTCAGCACCGTCGCAATAGAAGTCTGTAAAATCATCGGCATTTTCTTCGAGGGCCGCTGAGTATATGTATGGCACCAAAAACTGATCCAGAGCATTGTCTTTCTGGAACTTTCCGTTGTGATACTCCTTGGTATCGAGCACCTCTACATCCTTCAGCCCATCCATAAGATTGCCGCGAAGAAATACTGTGAACCAGCGTTTTTTCCGATCTGCCTCATAGCGTTTGGCCCCGAGGCCCAGTTCGACAATATCCGCCTCGACGCCAACATCCATTTTTACTCTTGGACCGATATCGTCATGGCAGGTGAGGGCCTTAACCACAGGATTCTCTATTTCGTGCCTGCATAATGAAAGCACATTGATGCTATGAAAGCTGCTGCCATCATATGATTTATCAACAAACTCCTGAATCGCTCCCTTGAGGACATCCAGATAATTTGCCTGCAGATAGCTTTTCAGATCAGGATATTTCGCCATTCAACAAACCACCTCTTTTTCTGCGGTCTAAGAGGTGGTGCGGCAGGGACCGCACCACCTGCGGTAATCAATAGTACTGCTCGATGTAGCTGTATGCCTTATCAAAAACTTCCTTGTCCTTGATTTTGTACTTCACCCACACGACACTGCGCAGGGCCTTCTTGACCTCCTGCTTGCCGCCAGTGGTGTTCTGCCAGCCGTCGAAACGGACGATCTTTACAATATCATCAATGTCCGTGACGATCCTCTCCACGATGATCGGCGTCTTCGTATTCTTGACTCCGTTGAAGAGCTCTGTCAGGGCAGCCTTGCCCTTATCGATTTCTTCCTCCGGGACGACTTCCTTCTCGGCCTGCGCTGCTTCCTTAGCGAGCTCCAGCAGCATCTTCAGGAATTCGATGCTGTTGATGAGGCCCTGCTCATGTTGCTCACGGAGCTTTTCCAGCTTGTCGCCGAGGCGCATCCACTTGGGATCATCTGAGTGTTTATGAATTCTGGCTACGAGGTCGATCTCCACTTTCTTTGCCGCGTTCTTGGCTCCCTTGTGTTTTTCGATAAAAGCATCAATCAGTTCCGCGTCCAGCGACAGGATTTCCTCATCCTCGTGGACCTCGCCGACATCCATATTGGCGTTGACGATTTCCATCGTCTTCGGACCAAGGGCTGCCCAGATCAGACCGCCACCTCCGTTGGTCGGCTTCACGGATTCAAAGACCTTCGTCAGCCAAACATAGTCCGGCTGGATTGTGGTCAGGATAGGATCGGGAGAGATGGCATTCCATGCACGGTTCAGTACCTGATAGTCCGCCGCAAATTTATCCTTCTCCTTGTTGGTCGGCAGGCACTCCTGCGCAGCCATGAGGCCCTCCCAGCCATCGACGGTGCGGTCCACTCCCATGAAGTAGCTTAGGCACTTCCGGAGCAGCGCCGGGATCTGCTTCTTCACTTCCTCGATGTTCGTGATGACCTTCTTCATGCTACCTTCGTCGAAGTCCAGCGCCTTGGCCACGTTATCGAAGATGCCGATGTAGTCTACGATCAGGCCGTTGGTCTTGCCTTCATCGTAGGTGCGGTTGGTGCGGCAGATCGCCTGCAGCAGGGTATGATCCTTCATCGGCTTGTCCAGATACATAACCTGCAGGATCGGCGCATCGAAGCCGGTGAGCAGCTTTGCTGTAACAATCACGATCTCCAGCGGATCATTAGGATCGCGGAAACGGTCGAGGACCTTCGCCTCTTCATCCTTGGTCCGGCGATAGGCTTTGTATTCATCCGCCTTATCATCATTGGTGTCCATCACGATGGTAGAGCACTTTTCACCCAGCAGCCGGTCAAGCTCTGCCTTATACTTCAGGCAGCAAGGCCGGTCGAACACAACAACCTGTGCCTTATATCCATTCGGACGGACCTTCTCTGTGAAGTGCTTTGCGATATGAGCGCAGACCTTATGAATACGCGCCTCGTTGTACATGATAGCCTTCATGTTCACATGCTTGGATAGCTCCGCCTTCTCTGCGTCGGAAAGGCCCTCGGTCAGCACATCGAACTCGCGGTCCATCGTATCCCGGTCTACCCGCAGGTCCACCGGGACAGGCTCGAAGTTCAGCGGCAGTGTGGCGTGGTCGCGGATAGAGTCGGAGAAGGAATACTTACTCATATATCCGCTCCGGTCCTCTGTAGCACCGAAGGTAGCAAAGGTGTTCTTATCCAGACGGTTGATCGGCGTACCGGTCAGGCCGAAGAAGAAGGCATTCGGGAGTGCCTGACGCATTTTGATACCAAGGTCGCCCTCCTGCGTCCGGTGGCACTCATCGACCATCACGATAATGTTGTCACGCGGGCTGAGCTCGCCGGTGACCTCCTGAAAACGGAAAATGGTCGTGATGATAATCTTCCGGATGTCCTGCCGGAGCATGGTCATCAGCTGCTCGCGAGTAGAGGCAGATTCCAGATTACCAACATCGGAGGAGTGGAACTGAGCTGTGATCTGGGATTCCAGATCCAGACGGTCGTCCACGATGATGACGGTCGGATTCTTGAGGTCCGGTAGCATACGTAGCTTCACAGCAGCAAACTCCATGAGGTAGGACTTGCCGGAGCCCTGGAAGTGCCAGATCAGACCCTGTTTCGGATACCCGGCGCGAACACGGTCGATGATCATGTTGGCACCCTCATACTGCTGGTACCGGGCAATGACCTTGTACTTACGGTACTTGCTGTCGGTCGCAAAAAGCGTAAAGAACTGGAACAGGTCCATGATCTTGTACTTCGTGATCATATCCATCACGCTGATCTGCACGGCAGCCAACGAGCCGTCCGACTTATCATCGGTCGTATGCCACGGGCCATACTTCGCAGCAGGCATGCAAACAGAGCCGTAGCGATAGCACTTACCCTCGGTGGCAAAGTTGAATACGTTGGACACGAACATCTGCGGGATGCTCTGCTCGTACTTGTTGATGTCCTGAGCGCCGTCCAGCCATGTGATGGCAGCGCGGACCGGCGTTTTCAGTTCACCAATGACGAACGGGAAGCCGTTCACGAGCAGAACGATATCCAGACGCTTGCCGCCTTCCTTCTTCGGGTACACCCACTGGTTGGTAACGACATAGCGATTCTGGTCCAGCTTGCCGTTGATCTCGGTCCCGAAAAAGTCGATGGAGACCTGCTTCCCATCCTCGCCGAAAGGATAGGTGTTCTTCTCGAATACCAGCTGCTTAAACGCCTCGTTCTGGGTGACGAGGTTGTGCGCATTGGTGGAGAGGAACAGCGTCCGGAGCTTATAGATGACCTCATCCGCTCTGGATTCGTCTGCTGCAATCTCCGGATTCAGCTTGATCAGCGCCTCCCGGACCATAGACTCGACCATGACGTCGCTCTCATCACGATCCAGTTCCTCTGCTGGGATATACTCCCAGCCGTTTTTCTTGAGCGTCGAAATGATCATCTGCTCAGTGGTGTTGTCTTCATTGAAAACCGCCATTGTCAATCCTCCTCTGAATGTAGTAATTCTATAATCAATGCGCCGCTGAGCTTCGAACACATCAGCGCAGAAAATTTTGATTTATCGCTCTGCCGTACAAACCGGTTCCACTCCTTCTGAATCGGTAGTGGTGGCTTGATGAATGCCTCTTTCCCAAGCGTTGTAGCTGTAACGGCCATCTTTACGCCAGTGCCGTTTGCCTGAGAAATATGATCCCTCATATACTCTGTTAGCAAGAATACAAAGAATGTCTTGTCATACGCTTCCTCTTTGAGCCTGATCTTCATTATCGATGGATGCATTATTCCCATCGGTGCGTTGTCAGGAATCTGAAAAACCTCACCAATAGTGCCACGGCAGCTCACAATAATATCTCCGGGATAAACCGTGAAGCGCTTTAGCTCCTTATACTTTTTCTCGTCCACGTATCTGGTTTCCACATCCATAGTCTTCTGAATTGCATGCTTTTGTTCGTAGACCATGCAGAATCCTTCATCAGGAGCAACAAAGCAATTATTCTTCAGAGCACTTCCGAATGGACCAATAAACATTTCTTCTACATTGCTGGCAAGCGGCTCTCTGTGATAACCATTGCCCATGCCAAACTGCTCCATAAATTGAGAATTGCAATCAGCCGATGAACTTCCTGTGGGACTCCTTTACGTTGTTCTGGTTGACCATAGCGTACTGCAGCGTGGTGTCGATGCTCTGGTGACCGAGGAGCTGCTGCACCTGCTCGATGGGCATCCCCTTGTCTATAGCCATTGTGGCCAGCGTCCTGCGGAACTTGTGCGGATGCACCTTCTGGAGGCTCAGCTCCTTACCGATCTTCCGGAGCCGGATTTCCACTCCGCTGATCTGGAGTCGGTCAAACGGCTTCAGCAGTGAGACGAATAACGCCTCATTGTCATCTGTCCGCTCATCCAGATACCGCTGCAGGTGAATTTTGGTCCTTGCATCAAAGTAAACCTTCCGCTGCTTATTGCCCTTGCCGAATACAATGCACTCACGGCTCTCAAAATCCACATCGGCCTTGTTCAGCTTGACGAGCTCACCGACGCGAATCCCCGTCGAGGCCAGCAGGTCGATCATTGCCAGATCGCGAGAGTTGTCGCAATGGTCTCTCATAAGCTCCAGCGATTCGTCGGAATAGGTCTCCTTGACCGTCTTGCCGGTTTTGACTTTATGGATGCGCCGTACCGGGCTCTTCACGATATAGTCCTCATCCTCCAGCCAAGAGAAGAAGGATGACAGAATGCGCCGAACATTGTCGAGCGTCACCTTGCTGACGGTGCCCCGCCGCTGGTAAGTGTCCAGATAACCGCGCAGATCCTCGGTCGTGATTTCACACTCTGTCTTCCCGACACCATCCAGCATGTTCCTGATAGTCGATTCGTAATACCGAAGGGACTTCTCGGAACAGCCTTCTACACGCTTTGCCGCGATGAACAGCGGCAACAGTGCAGGCGTTTCCTTTTTCTCCGGAGGCTCGGTGTCCTTCAGAGGAGCGAGGTGTGTCTGGAGAGCTGAGGTCAGCTGCTCCATCTGGTTATCGTTCAGTACTCCGGCGAGTTCCTTCACGATGTTCGTGATGATTTCGTTGATCATGGTGTTTTCCTCCTTATCGTGTTCCTCCGTTATCGGTTTCTCCACGGGTCGGAGGAAAACTCCATGACCACTTATTCAGCCAAGGCTCTCCGCAATGATGCGCTTGTAGGTCGCGGTCAGCTCGGCCAGCGCCTGTTCCATTTCAAATTTTGATTTATCGCTCTGCCGTATTAGGGCTGCAAATTGATTCTGTTTGTCCATTGGTGGAAGTGCAATCTCCATGTTCTTGATATAAGACACTGATCCAATATTCTTAATAGCAGAGCCTTTCGTTTCCAACTGATCAACTGAATTCTTCATGTATATGAGGAATATTTCTGGTAAAATCCGATCATTCAAATGGAACTTACATAACGCTTGATTGATTATGCCGATTTCAGCATCTTTAGGCAGCTGATAAAGGCACCCAATAGTACCAGAACAGCTCATGATAAAGTCCTCCGGCCCACATTCAAAGCGCTTGAGCTCCAAGTATTTTTCTTGTGTAACATAGCTATCACCTATGTTGGCGGAACTTTGTATGGCATTTTTTTGCTCATACACCTTGACAGTTCCGGGACCTTTGTCAACGAAGAAACTGACTTTCAATGCACTTCCGAATGGGCCTCGCACTATCGAAGAACACAGCTCCTCCAACCTGACCAGTGGCCAGCCATTTTTCACCGAGAAGATCTCGATAAATTGAGACTTAACCAGCTCATCCGTAGCTGAGATCAGCTTCTTGTAGGACTCCATCGTATCGTTCATGGCCCAGAGCACCGCTGCCAGCTTCCGCTGGGTTTCCAGATTCGGGAGCTCGAATTCCAGATCCTTCAGGTCGCGCCAGTTGATCGTCGGTGAAAGCGAGCCTACCGAAATCTTTATGGCCGCATCCAAGAAATAGTCGGAGCTGATGAACAGCGGGAAGAAGTCCTTATCGACCACATCCTCCTTGGGCCGGAGCACCATCCCGTGCGCCGAGAAGATGCCGTCAAAAGGTGCAATGGCAACTTTCTTCTGATAGGCTCTCCGCTTCCCGAACAGGACATCGCCCTTGTGCATCACCAGCTTTTCTCCGATAGGAGCCACGTCTGACCCAAAGCGAGTGACCTTCAGACTGCCGGAATCAAGGTGCTCCAAGCCAAGGTAGGTGAAGCGATCCTCCTCGACCGGCTTTTTCTTCTCTTTGCTGTTTATTGCAATCTGCTCAAACCGGTATTTCGCCATCACGCACACCTCCTCTCGGTAGAGGGATGAGCGGGCCCGATAAATTGGGGGTATATCGGGATGTCATTCCCGGTGTGCCGAATCTCTGCTTCAAGGTACCGACCGGCGGCGGCAAGACATTTCTTGCCTGCCACGCGATCCGCCCGATTTTTGAGGCGCTCCCTGCAACCAAAACAAAGGCGGTGGTATGGCTTGTTCCGTCCGATGCCATTCTGAGGCAAACGGAGAAGGCGCTGAAGGATACCTGGCACCCCTATCGGCAGAAGATCGATGTGGATTTTGGAAGCCGTGTGGAGGTTTATACCAAGCAGGAGCTTTTGAATGGCCAGAATTTCAATCCGACGGCGGTGGCAGAACAGCTCTCTATTATGGTGTTATCCTATGATTCTTTCCGCACCAGCAAAAAGGAAGGACGGAAGGCGTTTCAGGAAAACAGCAATCTTGCTGAGTTTGCAAAGGTATTGGGTAAACCGGACAGCCCCATTGAAGACGCGGATGAGACGGCGCTCTTTCAGATCATCAACCAACTCAATCCGCTTGTGATCGTGGACGAGAGTCATCATGCCCGGTCAAATTTGAGCCTGGAGATGCTGGAAAACTTCAACCCATGCTTCGTGTTGGACTTGACGGCCACGCCGCAAAAGAAAAGTAATATCATCTCCTATGTGGATGCCGTGCAACTGAAGCGGGAGAACATGGTCAAGCTGCCTGTGATCGTCTATAACCGGGATAATCAGAAAGAAGTATTGGTTGATGCCATCGACTTGCGCAGCCGACTGGAAGAAATGGCAGAGACAGAGCAGCAGGAAACAGGCCGCTATCTTCGTCCAATCGTTCTCTTTCAAGCAGAACCGAGAGGCAAGGAGGATGCAGCTACGTTTGAGAAAATCCGGGATCACCTTGTAGATGCTGGGATTCTGAGAGAGCAGATCGCCATTCGCACAGCGGACGTTAACGAGCTGAAAGATACGGATCTGATGTCTCCCGATTGCCCTGTGCGGTACATCATCACGGTCAACGCACTGAAAGAGGGGTGGGACTGTCCGTTTGCTTATATATTGGCATCTCTGGCCAACAAGAACAGTCAGGTGGACGTGGAACAGATCGTGGGGCGCATACTCCGACTGCCGCATACTACCCAGCATAGGCAGAAAGCATTGAATCAATCCTATGTTCTGACCTCTTCCAGCGATTTTAACGCAACCGTCCAGCGCATTGTCAAAGGTCTGAACAATGCGGGATTCAGCGACAGGGATTGTCGTTTGCCTGAGGTGGCCCCGCAAGCAGAGCAGGAAGCGTCTCTCATACAGATGGTGTTGGACGGAATGCAAGAGATGGGTGATACTGCGGAACGATCCATGGAGAACGGTTTCGAGCTGGATGGGAAAGCCATCGGGGAGGCATTGCAGCGCCGCAGGGAAGCAGAAAAATTGCCTGGCTCTACGATAAAAGTGGATATGATGATCGCAGAGGCAGAGCGAGCGGGGCAGACCTACGATGATACGATGACACAGGTTGGCTATGATCCCTATATCCAAACTATGTCATGGGAGGAGCGAGAGAACGTGACGACATTTTCTGTCAAGCCGGAGTTTCGGGAGGAGATCAAAACACTTCAGCTCCCGCAGTTTTTCGAGGTGATTCCGAATACGATTTTTACGGACGGTTCCTATGTCCTGCTGGATGAAGAACAGCTTTCCAGCGACTTCACCCTGAGAGACAAAGATACCATCATTGACTTTTCTGCAGCAGAGGACGAAATTCGTGAGATCGACGTGCGAGAGACGGAAGACGGTCTGCCAAAAGTATTCAAAATGAAAAGCGCTGAACAGAGGTATTTCAAAGAATATTTCAATCGCATTCCGTCTGAGAATCGTGTCCGTGTCTGCAAAGATATGGTGTTCCATAAGCTCAACAAAATGAACGGGATCGATGCGGAGGAGCTGAGAGATTATCTTGAGCGTATCGTAGGCAACATGGATAAAGATCAGCTTTCCGCCATGGAAAAAGCGATCCAGGCTTACGGAGAAAAAATCAAAAATAAGATCGAGGTTCTCCTAAAAAAGCACTGCCAGAAAACCTTCTTCGATTGGCTGGAAACAGAGCGTATTGCGTGCAGACCGTCTTTCCGTCTGCCGGATCATATCCATCCAACCACGCATACCAAGATCTATGGGAAGTCTCTCTATCAAGCGGAAGAGGGGAATATGAATAGCCTGGAGTCTGCTTTGGTCATCGAGCTGACGGCGCTGCCAAATGTACGTTGGTGGCACAGAAATATTTCCCGTCAGGGATTCTGTATCAACGGCTTTCTCAACCACTATCCTGACATCATCCTCCAAACGGAGAAAGGAAAGCTCATCTGCGCAGAAACCAAGGGAGAACATTTGAAAAACGAGGACAGCCGAGAGAAAATCGAATTGGGTATGGCGTGGAGCAGTCATGCGGGAAGCCAGTTCCGCTACTATATGGTTTTCAAAGAGGAAAACAACTTGCCAAAAGGTGCAGTTAGTATGAGCCAGTTTTTAGAGATCATCAAAGCGCTGTAACAGCAAAAACGGAGCCACAGCTTGACAGGCTGTGACTCCTGGGTTATACTATATGCGTGAAGGGACGGCTGACTGACGGCTGATCCTATATTGCTTGAAATGAGTAAGCCGCTAGGGGGTTCAGACCGGGCGGCTTACTTCTTTTTCTCATCGTCGTGGCGATGATGGAACTTGTAGATGTCGAACAGGGCACCAAACACGGCGCAGCCTGCCATAATGACAGCACAGAAAAAGCGTCCCCCTGCCAGCTTAGGCAGGGGGACGTTGTGCTGCTTGGGATCATTTGTCGCCGTGGGTCTTTTTGTGGGTGGAGGGCAGGTGGTCGGTTTTGGGGTCGAACTTGCGGATGACGCGGGCGGGGACGCCGGCGACGATGGTGTAGGGGGGCACGTCTTTCGTGACGACCGACCCGGCCCCCACGATGGCTCCGTCCCCGATGGTGACGCCGGGGACGATGGTGACGCTGGAGCCGATCCAGACGTTTTTGCCCGTGACGATGGGGGCGGGGTAGGTGGTGGAGCGATGTTCCGGGTTAAAGTCGTGGTTCATGGTGGTCAGGACCACGTTGTTGCCCAAAAACGTCCCGTCCCCCAGGGTGATGCCGCCCTGGTCCTGGAAGTGGCAGCCGGTGTTGATGAAGACGCCCTTGCCCACGGTGGTGTTTTTGCCGCAGTTGGTGTAGAAGGGGGGGAAGAGACGGAAGCTCTTGTCCACGGGCTTGCCGATGATCTTGGAGAAGATCTCCCGGACCTCCTCGCCGGTGTGGTACTTGTTGTTCAGCTCGCAGGTCAGGCGCATGGTGACTTCGTTGATCTCCCGCATGAAGCGGTGCATGTCGCCGCCGCCCTGGACGGGCTCGCCGGAATTCATTCGGGCCAGATATTCTTGCAGATCCATAGTTACCTCCTTCAGGTCGGGTGTGGCGGCGTCTCCCGAAGGAAGCGTCGTTGGGACGGTGCCAGGGGTCGGGGAAGTGCGTGAGAAATGCGGGGAAAGGGGCGTCAGTCCAGACTTTCGGGGCCGAAGCCGTGGGGGAGCAGCTCCCGCAGAGGGAACTTCACGAACTGATGGTCCTTCCGGGCCACCAGGACCTCTAGCTCTGGGGCGAACTCATACAGCATCTGGCGGCAGGCCCCGCAGGGCCAGCAGTAGTCCGTGCTGTTGCCCACCACGGCCAGCCGGGTGAATTTCCGGCAGCCCTCGCTGACGGCCTTCACCAGCGCGGTGCGCTCGGCGCAGATCGTGGAGCCGAAGGCGGAGTTTTCCACGTTGCAGCCGGTGTAGACCACCCCATCCGCCCCTTCCAGGGCGGCCCCCACGGGAAAGTGGGAGTAGGGGACGTAGGAGCGCTCGAGCATGGTGAAGGCACGCTCCACCAGTTCCTGATCAGTCATGGGATAACACCTCTTTTATTGGATGTGGATGTGGTTGTTGATGTGATCGGCACAGTAGCAGTAGTAGCCGTTGCACTTGGAGCAGTAGCGGAACTCCATCTGCGGGTCGGTCAGGTCCGTCTTGCCGCAGACGGCGCACTTGTGCAGGGGCGTTTTGGTCTGCGTCTTGGCGTCGTGGAAGTTCACGACCTTGGGGCCGCTTCTTCCGTTGGGACGGCTGAAATTCGGGTTTTTATGCCGGGCCTGGTTGGCGGTGTGCTGGGCGCGGCCCTTCCAGTAGGACACCTGCCCGCCAATGTCGGAGGCGAAGAAGAGCAGATAGTTCAGGATGGCCACGATGGGGATGAGGGCATAGAGGAAATGCCCAGCCAGGAGCAGGCGGAGGATCTGATAGGCGAAAAACGCCGCGTCGAACCAGGCCAGCCACTTGACCTTCATGGGAATGATGAAGAAGAACAGGACTTGCAGGTTCGGGAAGAGGGTGGCAAAGGCGAAGAACATGGACATATTCACATAGAACATGGACGCCGTGCCCACCAGAAAGCCCACGGCGATATTTAAGATCACGCCGAAGAGATAGAAGATGGTGAACTTATTGGCCCCCCACTCGTTCTCCAGGGCGTTGCCGATGAAGTAGTAGAAATACAGGGTGACGAGAAAGAAGAAAATGTTATGGCTGCTGGCAGGAACAAAAATGAACGTGACCAGCCGCCAGACCTGCCCTTGCAGGATGGCGCTGGCGCTGAAGCCCAGCAGCCCTGTGCCCATGGCATAGCCACTTTTACTGAACATGTCGAGCAGATAGACCAGCACGTTGCCGATGACGATGTAGCGCATCAGACCGGGGATCCCCAGGCGGGGGTGCCTGGCGCAGAAACGATCCAGCCATTGTTGCATGGCACGCAATGAAACGACCTCCTTATATTGGTTGGGATGGGTAGGATAGAATATATTTTTATTTTACCCGCTTTCGCGAGGGAAGTCTACACAAAACTGTGAACATTTCCCCGGCTTTTGAAAAAGTAAAAAAGAAAATTATTTTTTATAGGTGAAATTATATTCTTTGCCTTTTTGAGAGATGTTAAATAAAACTGTTGTTGGATGGGGAAGAGAGCTTGACAAGCCAGGGACACCTAGTTATACTGAAAAAAACGTTCCTAAATATGATTAGCTTATATATGAAAGAGAGGTGTTCATGAATGAAAAAACGGCTTGTAGTTGAAAAATTTAAAGCTATGCACTTTAGAGGATTAAATAATCTTGAACTTGATGATTTTTCTAAAATAAATGTATTTGTTGGCGCGAATAATAGCGGAAAAACTAGCTTGCTGGAAGCATTAAAATTGATGAGCACTCCTGATAATATGGGCCAGGTTGTGCGAATCGCATTACAGAGAGCGCAGGCTAGTGCAGAAGCTAAAAAAAAGAATATTGTAAACTATGTTCTGAGTGTTTTTCAAAAGATAAAGGACGAAGAACAAGATTATTACCACATTGATCTTGGAGCTACAGTGGAAGGAAAAGAATACAAGTACGAAGTAGATGCAACACTTGGCGAGGCAGTTGATTCGACAGGAACAATAAAGGAAATACTCGATATAGCCATCAAGACATCTGTTGATGGGGGAAAAGTTAACTATCGGAGTGTTCAAATTATAAATGGTGAGGACACAAAATTTACGTCGATAGAGCGTCCGTTATACAGTTCCTTGTATTTATCATCGACAATTAGTTACTATAGAAGTTGCGTGCTATTGCTCTCTTCTTATATTGTTCGGGAAGGTCAACAAGAAATTTTAAAGATATTACAAACCTTCGATAAAAATATTGATGATATCAGTATCATTGGAGAGGATATATATTTGCATCATGTGTACGCCGGGTCTATGCCGTTATTTGCATATGGCTCTGGTTTACAGAAAGCTGTCTTGTTGACAGTGTCTATTGCAAACTGCAAAGATGGGATTATACTGGTTGATGAGATAGATAATGCTATTCATGTCAGTGCTTTCAAGGATGTATTTAAGTGGTTTTTAGATGCTTGTATCAAATGGAATGTCCAAGCATTTATTACTACGCACAGTGCGGAAGCGATAGATGCTATTCTTGAGATAAATCACAACGAACACCAAACTGAAGATGTATTGCGTGTTATAACTCTACGTAAAGATCATAAAAATAACGTTACAAGAAAAAAGGTTCGGTCAGGGGAAGAGGCCTACTTTGACAGAGAACAGTTCGAAATGGAGTTACGCGTATGAAATCAGTCATATTATGTGAAGGAAAAGATGATTTGTGGTTTATTGGATATTATTTGCATAAGACTAGAAAATGGGAAATTACTACAAAACCAATAAATTGGGAAAATTATAAAGTTTCTCCATTAAATAGAAAACAAGAAGTCAATTATTTAACGAATGGAGAAGACAGTGTTGCAATATGGAGCGTAGGTGGCAAAGACTCTTTTTCTCATGCAGTCGATATCTTATTTGAGAAATTTATTAACGCCTATCCTTCTGATCCCATTAACTCCATAGTAATTATGCGTGACAGAGACAACGAATCTATTAGTACGATTCTTCAGAACGTGAAAGAATGGTTCGCAGAGTTTGTAGGTGAGATAGACATAGAAAATAAATCTACGTCTATCTGGTCTAATGAAATTGACGGAATTGATGTATCTGTAAAGATTACTCCGCTGATTATTCCTTTTTCGGAAGAAGGGGCAATTGAAACCATACTTATGAATTCAATTAGTGAGTCGAGCCGAGAAGGACAAGTTGTTGTCGATGAAGCCAAAAAATATGTTAACACATTGTGTGACAGAGAAGAGGTCGGAACAAATTATTTGACTCATGAACGCTTGATTCTTAAAGCAAAGTACTCAGCGGTTATTGCAGTAACCAATCCGGATCATTCTACAGGACTGTTTCAAGATATGGTGATTTCTTCTCCGTGGGAGAATTCTGAGCATGTGAAAGAACATTTTGATGTAATTGTGAAAGCAATTTCATCAAATGTTGAATAAAACGATTTTATTGTTTTATTACGATGATTGTATGTGTTTTTTAAACGTAAAAAAATTTTGAAAAACGGCTTGCCTTTTCCGAAAGATGGTGTATAATGTAACGTACTATTTTGGCCCTACTGAATTGGTGGGGAGATCAACTGCATAGAGCGCATTATCGAGAGTGGGCGAGAGAGTTAGCTTGATGACCCCACACCAACCTGCCCCAGGGCTTTCGCCCCGGCAAGGTGGTTCTGCTAACAGCGATAAGGAGGCGCCGCGTCTTGCGACAAAGGCTTCCTGCGGGAAGTCTTTTTTTGTAAGCTGCGGCTTACCGACAGCGTCTCTCAGGCAGAGTTAGAAAAGGAACACAAGACCCATGAGTATTGTAAAAGACATGGCTCTGGCCGAGTCCGGCCGGAGAAAGATCCAGTGGGTGCGGGACTTTATGCCCGCCCTGGCCCAGATCGAGGCCCGCTTTGAGAAAGAGCAGCCCTTCCGTGGGCTGCGCGTGGCGGTGTCCGTCCATCTGGAGGCCAAGACCGCGAACTTAGGCTACGTCCTCAGCAAGGGCGGGGCGCAGGTGAGCCTGACCGGCTCCAACCCTCTCTCCACCCAGGACGACGTGGCCTCGGGCCTGGCCAGCCTGGGCGTGGAGACCTTTGGCATCCACGGCGCTTCTGCCGAGGAGTATGAGGCGCACCTGATCGAGACGCTCAAGTGCCGCCCCCACATCGTCATTGACGACGGCGGGGACCTCATCGACCTGCTGGGCGGCAAATGCAAGGCGTATGCCGGCGACCTCATCGGCGGCTGCGAGGAGACCACCACCGGCATCCTCCGCCTGAAAGCCCGCGAGAAGGACGGCATCCTGCCCTGCCCCATGGTGGCCGTGAACGACGCCAAGGCCAAGCACTACTATGACAACAAGTACGGCACCGGCCAGTCCGTCTGGGACGGCATCATGCACACCACCAACCTGGTCGTGGCGGGCAAGACCGTCGTGGTCGCCGGGTATGGCTGGTGCGGCAAGGGCGTGGCCATGCGGGCCGCCGGGATGGGGGCCAACGTGATCGTCACCGAGGTCGACCCCTTCAAGGCCCTGGACGCCACCATGAACGGCTTCCGGGTGATGACCATGGACCAGGCCGCGCCCTTGGGCGACGTGTTTGTCACCGTCACCGGCTGCAAGGACGTGATCGTGGGCCGCCATTTCCAGGCCATGAAGCACAACGCCCTGCTGGCCAACGCCGGGCACTTTGACTGCGAGGTCAACGTGGCCGCGCTGCGGGAGCTGGCCGAGAGCAGCCAGCTGCGCCGGGAGAACATCGTCGGCTATACCCTGCCCAATGGCAAGACCCTGAACGTATTGGCCGAGGGCCGCCTGGTGAATCTCGCCGCCGGCAACGGCCACCCGGCGGAGATCATGGACATGTCCTTCGCCGTCCAGGCCCTGGCCGCAGAGTGGCTGACGAAGCAGACCGGGCTGGAAAAGAAGGTCTACGCCGTGCCCGATGCCATCGACGACGAGATCGGCCGGGCCAAGCTCGCCGCCCTGGGGCTGTCGATCGACAGCCTGACCGAGGAGCAGGAGAAGTATCTCACAAGCTGGTCCGTGTAAGCTTGTTGGTAACTGCTTTACATTATATTACTATTCTTCATCTATCTAAGGAGGAACCCTTCCCATGAGCCACAGATTTTTTACTTCTGAGTCCGTTACCGAGGGACATCCCGATAAGATCTGCGATCAGATCTCTGACGCTGTGCTGGACGCCATCCTAGCCAAGGACCCCCTGGGCCGCGTCGCCTGCGAGACCACCGCCTCCACCGGCCTCATCCACATCATGGGTGAGATCAGCACCAAGTGCTATGTGGACATCCCCAAGATCGCCCGCGAGGTCATTCGCGGCATCGGCTATGACCGCGCCAAGTATGGCTTCGACTGCGACACCTGCGGCATCATCACCAACATCGATGAGCAGAGCGCCGACATCGCCCTGGGCGTGGACAAGTCCTTCGAGGCCAAGGCCGAGGGGGAGAGCGAACTGGACAACGGCGCCGGCGACCAGGGCATGATGTTCGGCTACGCCTGCGACGAGACCCCTGAGCTAATGCCCCTGGCCATCTCCCTGGCCCACAAAATGGCCAAGCGACTGACCCAGGTCCGCAAGGAGGGCAAGGTCGACTACCTGCGCCCCGACGGCAAGACCCAGGTCACGGTCGAGTATGACGAGAACAACCAGCCCGTCCGCGTGGACACCGTGGTCCTCTCCACCCAGCACAGCCCCAAGGTCGAGCTGGACCAGATCCGCAAGGACATGATCGAGCTGGTCATCAAGCCCACCGTCCCGGAAAACCTCATGGACGAGAACACCAAGGTCTATGTCAACCCCACCGGCCGCTTCGTCATCGGCGGTCCTCAGGGCGACACGGGCCTGACCGGTCGGAAGATCATCGTCGATACCTACGGCGGCTCTGCTCCCCACGGCGGCGGCGCTTTCTCCGGCAAGGACCCCACCAAGGTGGACCGCTCCGCCGCTTACGCCGCCCGCTGGGTGGCGAAGACCGTCGTGGCCGCCGGCCTGGCCAAGCGCTGCCAGGTGCAGCTGGCTTACGCCATCGGCGTGGCCCAGCCCGTCTCCATCCTGGTGGAGACCTTCGGCACCGGCACTGTGGCCGACTCCGTGCTGGAGGAGGCCGTCCGCAAGACCTTTGACCTGCGCCCCACCGCCATCATCCGCGACCTGGACCTGCAGAAGCCCATCTACCAGAAGCTGGCCGCCTACGGCCACATGGGCCGCGAGGACCTGGGCGTGAAGTGGGAGCAGACCGACCGCGCCGCACAGCTCCAGGCCGCCTGCCGCTGAGCTTGCGGCAGGATCGTACCTCATCCGGAAAGAAGGAGGATCTTGTATGCCGGAAATCTCGGTGATCGTACCGGTCTACCGGGCGGAGAGCTTTCTCCGCAAGTGTACCGACTCCATCTTAAACCAGACCTTTCAGGATCTGGAGCTTTTACTGATCGACGACGGCTCCCCGGACCACAGCGGGGCGCTGTGTGACCAGATCGCCAAGGAGGACCCCCGCGTGCGGGTCTTCCACAAGGACAACGGCGGGGTCAGCTCCGCCCGGAACCTGGGCATGACCCAGGCCAACGGCCAATATTTTGCCTTTGCCGACTCCGACGACTGGCTGCCCCCGGACGCCCTGGAGACCCTCTACACCGCCCT